>Ga0209919_1000071_pt1 | contig 48571 bp, 47 predicted proteins | sample SalPon2A_C_D2_MG_FD_185721 | JGI IMG/M metagenome (GOLD analysis project Ga0209919, IMG submission 185721) | Soil microbial communities from South San Francisco under conditions of wetland restoration - Salt Pond MetaG R2A_C_D2_MG (SPAdes)... | ecosystem: Environmental > Terrestrial > Soil >... | reverse complement strand
CCGCACCGCCAGTCTCCGCCAACACTTTCGTGATCGCCGCTGTCAATGTCGTCTTGCCGTGATCCACGTGACCAATCGTTCCGATGTTCACGTGCGGCTTGGTACGCTCAAACTTTTCCTTTGCCATGATTTACTCCTGTATTCCTAACCAATCAGCCTTTCACACTTGCGACGATTTCTTTCGCAATGTTACCTGGCACTTCTTCGTAATGTTTAAACTGCATTGTGTAGTTCGCACGACCCTGCGACATGGAACGCAGCTGGGTCGAATAGCCGAACATTTCAGACAATGGAACTTCTGCATCCACAATCTTCGCATTGCTGCGATCGCTCATGCCGAGAACCTTGCCGCGACGACGGTTCAGATCGCCCACGATATCGCCCATGTAATCTTCAGGCGTAATCACTTCGACTTCCATCATCGGCTCGAGCAACACAGGCTTGGCCTGTGCGCAACCGGCGCGGAAGCCCATGGAGGCAGCAATCTTGAACGCCATTTCATTCGAGTCGACGTCATGATAAGAGCCGTCAACCAGCGTTACGCGGATATCAACCATCGGATAACCCGCAATCACACCATTCTGCATGGCTTCTTCAGCACCCTTGCCAACAGCAGGGATATATTCACGCGGAACCGAACCACCGACAATCTTGTCGACAAACTCAAAGCCTGAACCGGCTTCCATCGGCTCGATTTCGAGCCAGACGTGACCGTACTGGCCGCGACCACCGGACTGACGAACAAACTTGCCTTCGGCCTTGGTTGAGCCGCGAATAGTTTCACGATAAGCCACCTGCGGCTTACCAACATTGGCTTCCACCTTGAATTCACGCTGCATACGGTCAACGAGAATTTCCAGATGCAATTCGCCCATGCCGGAAATAATGGTCTGGCCGGTTTCTTCATCCGTACGAACGCGGAAGGAAGGATCCTCAGCTGCAAGCTTGCCCAGAGCCACGCCCATCTTTTCCTGGTCGGCCTTGGTTTTCGGCTCGATAGCTACGGAGATCACAGGCTCAGGGAATTCCATGCGCTCAAGGATGATCGGCTTGGATTCATCGCACAGTGTATCACCGGTGGTGGTCGACTTCAGACCCACCGCAGCAGCGATATCGCCGGCGCGCACTTCCTTGATTTCTTTACGATCATTGGCGTGCATCTGCAGGATGCGGCCAAGACGCTCTTTCTTACCCTTGGTCGAGTTAATTACATAGGAACCGGCTTCGGCCACGCCTGAGTAAACGCGGAAGAAGGTCAGGGTGCCCACAAACGGATCGGTCATCACCTTGAAGCCCAGCGCAGCAAATGGCGCCTCGTCTGAACTCGGACGGGAATCTTCCGCATCGGTATCGGGATGCACGCCCTTGATAGCTGGCACGTCAACCGGAGCAGGCATATAATCAACGACAGCGTCCAGAAGCGTCTGCACGCCCTTGTTCTTGAATGCGGTACCGCACATGACCGGAATCACTTCGATATTCAGCACAGCTTCACGGATACACTTCTTCAGTGCATCTTCCGGGATTTCCTCGCCTTCGAGGTAGGCTTCCATCAGCTCTTCATTATAACCCAGCACGGCATCGAGAAGCTTTTCGCGGCATTCCTGAGCCTCGTCAAGCAGATCGGCAGGAATATCTTCCACATCGTACTGCGCACCCATAGCTTCATCATGCCAGAGAATGGCCTTCATGCTCACCAGATCGATAACGCCTTTGAAGTTTTCTTCGTTGCCGATAGGTACATTCAATGCCACAGCGTTGTGACCTAGGCGCTCACGAATCTCTTCAACGACATTGAAGAAATCGGCACCGGTACGGTCCATCTTGTTTACGAATGCGATACGGGGAACCTTGTAGCGGTCAGCTTGACGCCACACAGTTTCAGATTGCGGCTGAACGCCGCCTACCGCACAGAACACACCGACGGCGCCGTCAAGAACACGCAGGGAACGCTCAACCTCAATGGTGAAGTCCACGTGTCCAGGGGTGTCGATGATATTGATTTGATGATCTTTCCAGTGGCAAGTGGTCGCAGCCGAGGTGATAGTAATACCACGCTCCTGCTCCTGAGCCATCCAGTCCATGGTGGCCGCGCCATCATGCACTTCGCCAATCTTATGGCTTACACCGGTATAAAAAAGGATACGCTCGGTCGTCGTTGTTTTACCGGCATCAATATGAGCCATGATTCCGATATTGCGATAGCGATCCAGTGGGGTCGTACGAGCCACGTCGATACTCCTTAATTCATCAAATTCAAAAGAACAATAAACTTACAAACTTACATCAAGACTTGCTTAAACAGTTCCTACCAGCGGAAGTGTGAGAAAGCCTTGTTTGCTTCTGCCATACGATGGGTTTCATCACGCTTCTTGAAAGCACCGCCACGTTCGGCAATCGAATCCGCAATTTCATTACCCAGTCGCTCAGCCATGGTGTGCTCTGAACGCTTGCGGGAAAACTCAACCAGCCAACGTACAGCCAGTGAATGCTGACGACGCTCGGACACTTCAATCGGCACCTGATACGTTGCGCCACCAACACGGCGAGACTTCACCTCAACCAGTGGACGCACAGATTCCAGGGCCTGATGCATGACTGCCAATGGCTCGACGCCGGTCTTCTTGGCAGCGATATCCATGGCTTCATAAACAATGGCTTCAGCAATATTCTTCTTGCCGTCCAACATGATCTTGTTGACGACGTTTGAAACTTTTGTGTCACCGTACTTTGCATCCGGAACTACCGGGCGACGGGGGGCGGGGCCTTTACGTGGCATCTCTTTAACTCCTCAATTACTTCGGACGCTTAGCGCCGTACTTGGAACGAGCCTGTTTACGGCCATCAACACCAGTCGTATCAAGCACACCGCGGAGAATGTGGTAACGCACACCAGGCAAATCCTTTACACGGCCACCGCGAATCAGCACAACCGAGTGCTCCTGCAGCTTGTGTCCTTCGCCCGGAATGTAAGCGGTCACTTCCTGGCCATTAGTAAGGCGCACACGAGCAACTTTACGCAGAGCCGAGTTCGGCTTCTTCGGGGTTGTGGTGTACACACGCGTGCAAACACCACGACGCTGCGGGCAAGCCTGCAGGGCCGGGACCTTGTTAATTTTCCGCTTGTCCTGACGGGACTTACGAATCAGCTGGTTAATCGTTGGCATTGTTACCTCTTCTCCAAACTTTCACATTCACCATAAGACCACTTGCTTGAAAGGCCCATGGCGAAGGGTCGCGAACCTTAATGTCGTACCATTTCACTGTCAACCGGCAAATATAACCTATGAAAAAGGCCGCCTGAAAAACATCGGCGGCCCCATCTTTCAAGAAACAGGATCAGTTCAGAATCGGCTCTGAAACAGATCTGCGGCATAGGCAAGCTCGAGCTTGCCATTGACCTGACGCGGCTCCACCTTCGGCGACGGCATGGCCAGACGCAATTTGCCATCCTCGTACGAAGCCATCGCCCTTGAGCCGCTGTACACGCCGTAAGCTGCCCCCGCAATGATACCAACACCGGCGCCGACAATCGGATAGTTCCAATGATCGGTCGGCTTGTTTGCAATCAACATGAAGCCCAGCCCAACCAGCGCACCGATACCCGCACCATAGGCCGAATCCTCCAGCACATTCTGAACCTCGAAATCTGCAGCAAGGCTTCTGGCCGGCATCGCGGCAACCGCGATCATCATCAATATCCCCATAGCCGAGGCGGCATACATATTATTTTTCATCACACACTCCTTTAATCCAGTGCCTGCAGAATCGCTTCGCAGGCCTTTTTCGCATCATCAAACAGCATCATGGTCTTATCCATATAGAATAAGTCGTTGTCCAGGCCCGCGTAGCCCGGCGCCAGCGATCGCTTGATGATAATTACATGCTCAGCCTTGCCGGCCTCAAGAATCGGCATGCCATAAATCGGACTTGCTGGGTCGCTCTTGGCAGCTGGATTAACCACATCATTGGCCCCGATCACCAGAGCCACATCGGTATCGGAAAATTCCGAATTAATCTCATCCATCTCATGCACGATGTCGTAGGGCACATCGGCCTCAGCCAACAACACGTTCATGTGCCCCGGCATACGTCCGGCCACCGGATGAATGGCGAATTTTACATCCACACCCTTGGCCAGCAATGCATCTACCATTTCCTTCATGGCGTGCTGGGCACGTGCCACAGCCAGGCCATAACCCGGCACAATCACGACACTGCGTGCATTCTTGATCAAAAAGGCTGCATCCTCTGCAGCTCCGGCGTGCACGGGTCGATCGCTACGCTGTGCCGCGCCGCCAGACGCCACTTCACCGCCAAACCCTCCCAGCAACACATTAAATAGCGAACGGTTCATCGCCTTGCACATGATATAGGAAAGAATCGCACCCGATGAACCCACCAGCGCGCCTGCAATAATCAGCATATTGTTGCCCAGCGTGAATCCGATGCCGGCAGCGGCCCAGCCGGAATAGGAGTTCAGCATCGACACAATCACAGGCATATCGGCCCCGCCAATCGGCACAATCAGCAAAACCCCCAGCACCAGCGCGATCGCCAGCATGACAAGAAATGGCTCCCAGCCCTGCGTCACACAGAACATGATTCCGGCGGCAACCATCACGACGCCCAGGATGAGGTTCAGCCAATGCTGGCCTGCAAACACCAATGGCTGGCCGGACAGAACACCCTGCAACTTACCAAAGGCGATCAGGGATGCGGTAAAGGTGATGGCGCCGATAAACGTACCCAGAAAAAGCTCAATGCGGCTGGCCATGTGCAGGCCGCCATCGGCAGCTGCAATACCATAGGCGGCAGGATCATAAAATGCAGATACTGCGATCAGCACAGCAGCCAGGCCCACCATCGAATGCATGAATGCTACGGTTTGCGGCATATGCGTCATCGGCACTTTGCGCGCTGCCACACCGCCAATGATGCCGCCGATAGCAACCGCCGCCACAATCCAGGCATAGTTTTGCACTGCATCCAGCTGCAGCGTCACCAGAGCAGCAATGCCCATGCCCATCATGCCATAGGTATTGCCACGGCGTGATGACTCAGGGCTTGAAAGGCCCTTCAGGGCCAGAATGATTAGAATCGAAGCGGCCAGGTATGCCAGTGCGACCATATTTGCGGACAACATCAGTATTCCCCCTTACTTCCGCTTCTTGAACATGGACAGCATGCGCTGCGTGACCATAAAGCCGCCGAAAATATTGACCGAGGCCAGACCCACAGCCACCAGTCCGAGCACGGTTGCCAGATTCATCTCAACAGGGCCGGCCGCAAGCAGGGCGCCGACAATAATGATGCTTGAGATGGCATTGGTAACACTCATCAGCGGCGTATGCAGCGCCGGGGTTACATTCCAGACAACGTGGTAGCCGACAATCACTGCCAACACAAACACGGTAAACGAAAATACAAACGGATCGACCGGCGCGCTGTGTGCAGCCTGCGTCGTTGCTTGCGCCACATCATGGGTAAGCGTGCTCATGCCGCACCTCCTGTCTGGCTAGCCAGTAACTGAGGCTTGAGAAACTCGCCTTCCCGGCAAAGCAAAGAAGAAGAAATCACCTCATCCTCCATATTCACAGCCAAGGCATGCGTCTGTGCATCCAGCATCGGCTGGATAAAATTAAACAGGTTGCGTGCGTATAGCTGGCTGGCATCGGTCGCCATCAGCGACGGAATATTGCTTACACCAACCAGTGTCACGCCATGTTTCACCACCACCTTATCCAGCTCGGACAACGGGCAGTTACCGCCCATTTCAACAGCCAGATCCACGATCACTGAGCCCGACCGCATTGATTCAACCATGGCTTCGGTAATCAGCACGGGGGCAGGCTTGCCCGGTATCAAGGCTGTGGTGATAATCACATCGGCCTTGGCCGCACTGGCTGCAATCAACTCTCCCTGACGGCGCTTGTACGCTTCATCCATTTCCTTGGCATAACCGCCGGCATCTTCCGCATCTTCATCGCTGGCCACTTCGACAAACTTGGCTCCCAAGCTTTCAACCTGCTCCTTGGCGGCAGCACGCACATCGAAAACCTCGACCTTTGCACCGAGCCTGCGAGCTGTGGCAATGGCCTGCAGCCCTGCCACGCCAGCACCCATAATCAGCACTTTAGCAGGCTGCACCGTGCCGGCAGCGGTCATCAGCATCGGAAAGAAGCGCTGGTAATGCTCAATAGCCAGCAGTACAGCTTTATATCCGGCGATATTTGCCTGCGATGACAGCACATCCATGCTCTGGGCACGGGAGATACGCGGAACCATCTCCATGCAGAAATAGCTCAGCCCCTGATTGCAATAATCCTGCAGCAACGGGTTGGTGAACGGTGCGGCCATGCCAGCCACAGCACTGCCTTTATTCACATGCTTGATTTCGGCCTTGGATAGCGGGCTGACCTTGAGAATCAGGTCGGCCTTTGCGCATGCACTTTTGAAATCCTTTGCCAGCTTGGCTCCGGCCTGCTCAAAATCCGCATCGGAAATGCTGGCTGGCTCACCTGCGCCCTTCTCAACCACCACCTCGCAACCGGCGACAATGAATTTTTTAACAGTTTCTGGCGTTGCCGCAACGCGCTTTTCATGCGCCTGGGTTTCGGCTGGAACCGCAATCAACATCGTTTCACTCCCCTCGGTGTATATATCCCTTGGAATCTTCGGGCATCAGGACCTTGCACCAAACGCCAAACATGGGGGTGATACCCCTTCAAGAGCGGGAAAGTGTAAAAGTGTCAGCCGGTTTTACAAGCTCAAAGCTATCTTTTTAACCAGCCCGTCGCGATCTTCAGGTAAATTCATGCTCACCAGCTCCGAAGCCGGCACAAAAGCATGGGCATAACGCACCAATTCATCATCCACCACCTCGCCTGCATACATCAGCACATCCAGGTCCAGCGTTCTCGGACGCCATGAACCTTCCGACCGATCTCTTCCCTGCGCATCTTCCATGGACTTCAGCCTTTTTCTCAGTCCATCTTCATCAAGCTCGGTCCTGATCAGGCAACAGGCATTGAAAAAATCATCGCCAGCCATACCCACTGCCGATGACTGATAAACCGATGAAAAAACAACATCGCCGAACGTCAGTCGTACGGCCTCGGCTGCCTGTAGCAGATTACGCTGCGGCTCGATATTCGAACCCATGCCGATCAAAGCCTCAGCCCTCGTTTGTCTCAACGGACACCCCGCTCGATCAGCACAGCCACATTTTCGCTGCCGCGCACAGCTCCCGGCTTCGACAGCTTCAGGCGCAACCATGGCACATTGAATTCATCCAGCAGGATGCGCGCACACTCTTCGGCCAATGATTCAATGAGGCCGAAGCTGGATGCCTCTACAAAGGCGATCAGGCGCTTGGACACGGCCTTATAATCGAGCGTGTCGGCAATATCATCCGATTTTCCTGCCCGGGAAATATCCCACGCCATTTCCAGATCGAGACGCACCGTTTGCCGAATTTCGCGCTCCCAGTCATAAATTCCGATGACCGTTCGAACTTCCAAACCCTCAATTAATACAAGGTCTTTCACACTCATGGCACCCTCTCTTTCATATAATTTCAAGGCTCAAAGCTTGACACATCCATCCCCGACGACAAAATTCGCCTCGATTTTCAGGGGAACAACAGGGGATTTAAGCATGGGCATTACTATCAAAGTTGCTGAAGACGTCGTTTCATGTTCAGACAATGGACAGCATCCTCTGGTATACATCAACCTCAAGTCCGGCTCCGGCATCTGTCAGTATTGCGGTCAAAAATTTGAACGCACTGAGCAAACATCAAACCAGAAAGTCAAATCCGCCGCCTGACGCAGAAGCAATCTCAACAAGCGCACTAGGCAGCCATGCGTTGCCTGCAAACCTCAAATAACGCCACACCCGTAGCCACCGATACATTCAGTGATTCTATCGTTCCGGGCATTGGAATTCTGATTAACTGATCGCATGTTTCGCGCACGAGCCGCCGCATCCCCTTATCTTCCGAGCCCATGACCACGGCAAACGAACCGGTTAGCTTGAGATCATAAATCAAGGCCTCGGCCTCACCTGCCAGGCCGACCGTCCAGAAACCTTTTTCCTGCAACTTCTCAATGGCCCGCTTGAGATTGGTGACATGCAATACAGGCAGGCGCGCCAATGCACCGCAGGCCGCTTTAGCCACAACCGGTGAATTAATATCCGCTGCGTTGTCCTTGGGAATAATCACACCGGCACAACCCGCCGCTTCAGCCGTGCGAATACAGGCACCAAGATTGTGCGGATCGGTTACCTGATCAAGCAGCAGCACCAAAGGTGAAGCATCCATATCCAGAGCCTGCAACCAGTCATCGAAGGTATGTACCTTGCCGCCCTGCGCTGTGGAAAGCCTTGCCACAGCACCCTGATGCGGCACGCCTGCCGACAGCCGCTGCAAAGCCTCACGCGGCACAAACGACACACGGATGCGCGCCTTTTTGGCCAGATGGATCAGTTCATTCAGGCGCGGATGTCCCTTTCCCTTCTCAATCAGTAATTCATCAATCGATTCACCGGCCTCAAGCGCCGCCTTGATGGCATGGATGCCTGCCAGATCGCTCATACTTTCTCCTCACTCATGTGTCCCCTCCCTGATCAGGGCCCATGATCCTATCAGGGTCTCATGCTGACGCATAAACGGGAATCATGTCCGGCAAACATGAAAAAATACATGGCAAATTTAACCATGCTTGCCGGCAATGCCCACAGGCATCAGTCAGATCAAGGTAATCGATATGAGGCGACTGAAAGCCAGTCGCCCATGCAGCAATATCCTGTCAGGCTTTCAAGGCCGCATGTGCTGCCGCTAGGCGGGCGATCGGCACGCGTGGGCCTGAGCAAGAAACATAGGTCAGGCCGATATTGTGACAAAACTGGATGGATGCCGGATGTCCGCCATGTTCACCGCAGATACCGATCTTCATATCAGGCTTCACGCCACGACCCCAGTTCACGGCCAGCTCCATCAGTTTGCCGACACCGTGGGCATCAAGCACCTCGAACGGATTGTCCTGCAGGATGCCCGCTTCGTTATACATCGGCAGGAATTTATTCTCTGCATCCTCGCGCGAGAATGAAAAGGTAGCCTGGGTCAGATCGTTGGTGCCGAAGCTGAAAAATTCAGCTTCATGAGCCAGCTGCTCTGCGCGCATGCAGGCACGAACAACCTCCATCATGGAGCCGAATTTAAAGATCGGCGCAACACCTTCTGCCTGCTCAACCTCTTTTCTGATGGCCTCAACATGCACCTTGATACTTTTCAGCTCTGCCGAGGTACATACCTGCGGAATCATGATTTCGGGATGCACTTCAATGCCTTTCTTCTGGCATACACAGGCAGCCTGGAGCACGGCACGAATCTGCATGGCATAGATTTCCGGAAAAGAAATGCCGAGTCGCACGCCGCGATGCCCGAGCATCGGGTTGACCTCAAACAGCGCACGGACTTTTTTTAGGATCGCTTCCTTTTTCTCGATAGCCTCATCCACCAGAGCCGAGTCGGCCAGCTGCTGAATCGGCGCCAAACCTGCACTTCTGCTGGAAAGCAGGCTCAGCGTCGCCGAAAGAACTTCAGAGCCACGCATGGTATCTTTCAGATGCCTGAGCTGAATCAGATCATCAATCAACTGGTTTTCCGAAGGCAGAAACTCGTGAATCGGAGGATCAAGCAGGCGGACGGTCACAGGGTTTGGTGACATGGTTGTGAACAGCTCGATAAAGTCCTGCCGCTGAATAGGTAGCAGTTTGTCCAGAGCCGCCTGCCGCTGCTCAATCGTATCCGAAACAATCATCTCAAGCACAATAGGCAATCGCTCGGCCGCATTGAACATGCGTTCCGTCCGGCACAATCCGATACCCATAGCGCCGTATTTCAGCGCCCGTTCCGCATCTTCGGGAATATCGGCATTGGCCATGACTTTCAGGCGGGCTCGCTCATCCGCCCATGACAGCAGGGTTTTAAGCTCTTCCGAAAACTCTGCCTCTACGGTCGGCACAGCACCCAGATAGACATTGCCGGTAGTGCCGTCGATGGTGATCAGGTCTCCTTCCTTGATCACGACATCACCGATATGCGCACGGCGAGCCATCACATCCACCTCAATACCTTCCGCACCCGCCACGCAGGGCTTGCCCATGCCGCGGGCGACAACAGCAGCATGGCTGGTTTTGCCGCCACGGCTGGTCAGGATCGCTTCGGAGACAAAGAATCCGTGAATATCTTCAGGCTTGGTTTCTTCGCGCAAGAGAATCAGCGGCTGATCACTGACAACCTTCTGTGCCACAGCCCGATCGGCATCAAACACCACATGGCCGCATGCAGCGCCGGGGCTTGCCGGCAGGCCCGTTGCCAATGCTTCCACTTTGGCATTCGGATCAAGGCGCGGAAACAACATCTGCTCAAGCGATTCAGGAGCGATACGCAGCAAAGCCTGCTCCTCGGTGATCAGGCCCTCTGCAACCATTTCAACCGAGGTGCGAACCATGGCCTGTGTATTCATCTTGCCGTTGCGGGTTTGCAGACAGTAAAGGACACCCTTCTCGATCGTGAACTCAAAATCCTGAACCTCGGAGTAGTGAGCCTCCAGCTTGCTGCGAAGTTCTTCAAGCTGGCGATAAAGGTCCGGCATTTCGGTTGCCATCTGGGCAATGGGTTTGGGTGTGCGAATACCGGCAACCACATCTTCACCCTGCGCATTGACCAGATATTCGCCGTAAAAAAGATTCTCGCCTGTTCCAGGGTTGCGGGTAAAAGCCACGCCTGTTGCACAATCATCGCCGCGATTGCCGAACACCATGGTGCAGATATTCACGGCAGTGCCGTTGGCCAGATCCGGAGTGATATTGAATTCGCGGCGGTAATCGACCGCACGCTTGCCCGACCATGATCCAAGCACGGCTTTAATGGCCAGCTCCAGTTGCTCATAGGGATCTTCAGGAAATGCGCGCCCTGTCTGGGCGTGAACAACCTCAAGGAACTCATTCGAAATCTCTTTCAGGTTATCGGTGGACAGGCCGACATCTTCCTTCACGCCCTCGCGTTTTTTGATCGCCTCAAATGGCTCCTCAAAATGCTCATCGGAAATCTCGAGGGCAATTTTTCCAAACAGCTGGATAAAGCGACGATAGGCATCATAGGCAAAGCGCTCATCGCCTGTCTGTTCGATTTCCCCCTGCAATGTATCGCGATTCATGCCGAGATTAAGGATCGTATCCATCATGCCGGGCATCGACATGGCCGAGCCGGAGCGCACAGAAACCAGCAAGGGATTATGTGCATCGCCGAACTTCTTACCGGTCAACTTCTCAAGCGCTGCCATCTGGGTCTTCACTTCATCCATAACCCCGTCGGGCAGCTTGTTGCCAAGCGCCAGATACTCCAGACAGGCCTCGGTTGTGATCGTGAAACCCGGAGGAACATTCAGGCCGATCTGTGTCATCTCACAGAGGTTGGCGCCCTTGCCACCCAGTAGCATTTTGTTTTTTCCATCGCCTTCGGAAAAGGCGTAGGTGAACTTCTTCTGACTCATGCGGATATCTCCAGGTTTTCCGAACGGGTGAGAAATAAGACGATTCCCTGGATATGCACAGGGATTAAAAAACATTGCCGAGTGGTTATGGAATGCATGAAGTCTTGCCCCACCTTGATGAGCAAGCATGGTATACGAAATGAAACGCTTTGTTTAGGGGGTATCGGAAAATTTTTCGGCACCGATCAATAGACCGAGAACACTTTGCTAAATGACTGCTTTCGGCTGCGGATTCAACCCGTCGATGCAACACCCTATAATCTGTGAAAGCAGTCAGTCGAAATTACTGGCCGTACTGACCCCGGAATGCATCGACAAAGGCATCGAACATATCTGCCGGCAAGGTATTGATGCCAGCCGCTGCCTTGCGTCCGCCACCGGTTGGGAACTGCATGCACAATTCATCCGCACCGGTTTTATTCGCTAGCGGCGCACGCACACTGACTCGGTAATCGCCATCCGGCAGGGTGGTGATCAGTGCATGGGCACGCTCAGGTGCTGCGCGTGCCAGCTCATTGCCGAACACGCCCGACACCCGCCTTGTCCACGCCGCATCTTCAAGCAGGTACACCGCAACTTTCCGGCTCTTTGTTTCGGGGGCCAGGGCGTGCGCCAACTCCATGTCAGCAGTATAACCCCAGGCCAGCCTTGCATAGGCAGTGGATTCCTCCATGAATGCGAACGGATCGGTAAAAGGATGCAATTCCCTGTACAGCGCGTCGGGCGCGTAAAAAAGATCATCCAGTGTCACGCCATAGCTATTGTAATTAATCAGCGTTCCCAGCAGCTCCAGGCGGGATAGTGCTGCGACGTCAAGATCAAGCGGGTCGGCCATCTTTTTGGCAGCTGCAAAAAGATTATCGCCAAAGGCAGCCGTCACCGCCCAGGGAAGATAGGCCCCTTTCAGGTGCGCATTGACGAGCAGGCTTGTGCAGACATCGGCAGCTGTGTTGATGTGGGCATCAAGATGATCGGACTGGGGAATCTCACCGGCAAAATGATGATCAAAATACTGGACACTGACACCCTCGGCAAGCAGGCGATTAAGATCATCGCGATTCTTGTCCAGCGAGATATCAAGCACGGTCACCTGATCCCCGGCCCCGGCGCGGACGCGCTGCAGCAGGGAGATATCGCGCTTTACCCCTGAGATCAGTTTGGACTTGCGCGGATCGGCAAGCCTCAACTGGTGCAACGCGCAAATGCCATCCGCATCGCCATTGAATACATCAATATAATTCATCCAATCATCCTAATACCAGCCATTTTCCTTGAACGACAACACCTCGACTCCGGCCACTAAAAAGTGATCTAGAATCTTGATATCAAGAGCAAGGCAAGCATCCTGCATACGTTTGGTCAATTCAATATCCTCCTGGCTGGCCTGCGCAGCGCCACCCGGATGATTATGAAACAGGATCATAGCCTTGGCATCCAGCTCCAGTGCCCGCTTCATGAGGTTGCGGGGATATACCGCAGCCCTGTCCACAGTGCCCTCGAACAGGATCTGGGTCGCCATGTGCCGATACTGCTGATCGGTGAAGATCGCGCCAAAGCATTCCATGCCTCGCCCCTGCACAAGAAGGCGCAGATGGGCCTTCACCTTTTCAGGCCGGTCAAACACGGATTTCCCCGGCAAATCGGAGGCCAGATAACGCACCTCAACCTGGCGAATCAGGGTCAGGAACACGGCGGCCTTTTCGCCGACCCCCTCGATCTGGGAAAGCTCCGCAGGCGTTGCATCAAACACGCCGGCCAACGTGCCAAACACTGCCAGCAGGCGCTTGGCCAGCGGCTTCACATTGATGCGCGGAATCGCATAGGTGAGAAGCAGCTCGAGCACTTCATAATCATGAAAGCCGGACATGCCTGACGTTGCGAAACGCTCGCGCAGGCGTTCGCGGTGGCCCTGAACAGAGTCATTCATACCGGCATGTAAGCGAATTACCGGACCAACGTCAAACAAGTATGACAAAGCCTCCAAAAACATCTATTCGACACAGACCATGAATCCAGCCTACAATAAACGCATGCGGTATTTCAGGCCCCAGCTCATCAATTTACTCGATCAGGCGCGCCAGCAGCATCGGCTGGAAACCATGCCGCCCCGCCTGGTGGCGGCTCTGACGCACGACTTTCTCACCCTGCTCCCGACCGACAGGGACACCCGCATCACCATGCACTCGCGCACCATCAGCCATGGCAGCTTGCATCGGCATGTCATCACAATTCGCTGCCCGGACCAGGCCTTCTATCTTGATGCCATCAAGGGCTACCTGATTCGCGTTGGCATTCAACCCATCGGCCAACAAACCATGGTGGCCCGCATGCGTTGCGATGAAAATTTCTGCAACCTTGAACTGACAGCGCCGGACACCAATGACGAAGACAACTTCATGTTCATTGCCCTGCATATTTCGGCCACGCTGACGCCGGAAAGGGAGCCCTTGCACAAGGATATCCAGGCCATCCTGCAGGCGGTGGATTTATCGGTCAGGGACTTCGAGCCCATGCGCAGGCTCGTAGCCTCCTGCAGTATGCGCCTGATGCCGGACGACCCGGATGCGGCCACACTGCTGGAATGGATGAATGATAACCGCTATCTGTATTTCGGCATGGAAAGCGACGGCAAACGACTGGGCATTTTGAACAACAAACGCGTCTGCAATCGGGTCGTGCCGCATCTGGGCAAAGAAATTGCCGCCTGCTCGCCGCCCGCAAAACCGGGATTGACCTGGCTGAGCCTGACTGCCAGCCAGCATTATCTTTATAGCCCTACCAGCATCGAGGTGGTACGCATCTGCTGGCGCGGAAGCAATAACGAGCTCGAACAGGCCATCATCATCGGGCACTTTTCACGTAGTGCGCGCTTTGCCAATGCCAGTCACTTGCCCATTCTTTCAGGTTACTGGCACAAGCTGGCAGCGAATCCGTTGCTGCAGCATTCGGCCTTTTATCGCCGTGAAATACGCACGCTGTTTGACCGCATGCCCAACCGCATGCTGCTGGGTACCGATGCCTCAGCGTGGCTGGAACCGCTCAGGGAAATTATCGATCTGGCTGATCCCAAGCAGTCCATTGCCCACTGGATGCCATGCCACGAAGGAAATATGGATACGCTGCTGATTGCCTTTGCGGTGGAGCGCTATGGCCCCAAGGTGATGGAGCGCATCATGCAGAATATTGGCGCCAAAAACATCCGGATACACGGCCATGACTCCTTCGGCGTTGGCACCCACCGCATTATTCTCATCAGTATAAGCAAGCCTGACTCACCGATCGACACCCAGCTTCTCAACCGTCTGGTGCAACATTGTATTGTGTTCTGGAGAGACATCGCCTTGGCCGATGTCATGCACCAGGCCGACACGCTGAATATTCCTGCCGCCCTGCGGGAGCTGCAGGATCTGCCACCGCTGTATCAGGATCTTTTCCCGCCCGCCCAGTTTGCGCGTGATCTCATCATGCGCGATCTGGTGCTGGCCAGTAAACGCATGCGTGTGCGCATACACCCGAAAGAGGCGGATATCGATGTACGTATATACTCCCGCCAGCAACCGTCGCTGGGAAATCTGGTGGATACCCTGCGCGCTTTCGGCCTTGATCCCGTGCAGGAATGGCTGGTGCCCTTTGGCAGGCAGGTGGATGAGGAAAGTGGCGAGCCTGATGAGCGCATCTACATCAGCACCCTGACCTGCCGCCCGCCGCGCCCGATGACCCGTGAGGACAACGAACGCCTGCGCAGGGCTTTGGCCCTGATATTGAATCAGAAGTCCGATCACGATCCCGTTAATGCCCTGCTCATTCTTGCCGAACTCGACATCAATGACATCGCCATCCTGATTACCCTGCGCAACCACCTGATCCAGCTGTTGCCCGATGCTGCGCTGATGCCGCTCTCGAACATGCTGATCAGGCATCCGGCGGTGGCCGCCTGTCTGGTCAGATTGTTTGCCGCGCATCACTCCCTCGGCGGCACCGCCAACGCCCTTGCCGATGCACGAGATGCGTTGCAGAAAGCCATGCAAGCGGTCGAGACACTGACCGATGATCGCTGGTTCCGCGCCCTGACCGAACTGGCCGAGGCAAGCCTGCGCACCAATGCATTTATCAGGCAGCCCGGCAGCCCGCTGGCCATCAAGATTGATCCGGGCAAGCTCGGTTTCGCACCCCATCCGGTGCCCTATCGAGAAATCTTCATGCATGGCACCCATATCGAAGGCGTGCATCTGCGCGCAGGCCCTATTGCTCGTGGCGGCCTCAGGTATTCGGATCGGCCGTCTGATTTCCGCACCGAGGTTCTTGAGTTGATGAGCACCCAGACCGTCAAGAACGGACAGATTATTCCGACCGGCTCCAAGGGCGGCTTTGTCGTTCGGGATGAGGCCTCCAGCAAGACAAAGGGAGGCATGTTCGTTCTTGAACAATATCGCATCTATGTACGCACACTGCTGGAGCTGACTGACAATCTGGTGCAGGGCCAGGCGCTGCCGCCGGATGGCATCCGCATCCCCGAAGATGACATGAACGATCCTTATCTGGTGGTTGCCGCCGACAAGGGAACCGCCCGCTTTTCCGATGATGCCAATGAAGAGTCGCGTCTGGCCGGTTTCTGGCTCGATGATGCGTTTGCCAGTGGCGGCAAGCATGGCTACGACCACAAGGCGGTCGGCATCACCGCCCGAGGCGCATGGGTCTGCGCGGCCCATCATTTTGCGCGCCTCGGCCGGAATGCCTACAAGGATGATCTCACCTGTACAGGCATCGGTGATATGGCCGGCGATGTATTCGGCAATGGCATGCTGCTGAACCCGAACCTGAAACTCCTGGCAGCCTTCAACCATCGCCATATTTTTCTTGATCCCGAGCCGGACACAGAGAAGGCCTTTTCCGAACGGCAGCGCCTGTTCAGGGAAGTCGCGGGCTGGGACAGCTATGACCACGCATGCATCAGTGTCGGTGGCGGTATCTTCTCGCGCACGGCCAAATCGATTCCCTTATCCGCCGCTGTACAGACAGCGCTGGGCATCGATGCCAAATCGCTGAGCGGCGAGGCCCTGATTCGGGCCATACTTTGTGCCCCGGTCGACCTGCTCTACAACGGCGGCATCGGCACCTACGTCAAGGCCAGCCATGAAAGCCATGTGGATGTCCGCGACCCGGTTAATAATGCCGTACGCGTCAATGCCTGCGATCTTCGCTGCCGGGTGGTCAGTGAAGGCGGCAACCTCGGCTTCACGCAGGAGGCTCGCATCGAATATGCCCACGCAGGCGGCGCCATCAACACCGATGCGATGGATAATTCCGGTGGTGTGGATATGTCGGATCATGAGGTGAACCTGAAAATCCTGTTCACGTCGCTGACACACGCAGGAACGACTGGAGCCCAACGGAACCGGATCCTCAAAAACCTCACCAATGCCGTCACAGATCAATGCCTGCAGGATAATGTCTTTCAGTCGCGCGTACTAACCCTAGCTGAACTCGATGCACAGGAATACCCGCCCCGCCTGCAACGCCTGCGCGACACCCTGGCTCTGGAAAACTGGCTGGATGAAGCCGTTGCGCCACAAATCAATGACAATGCTCTGCTTGCCCTGCGCCCCCAGTTGTCGATTCTGGTCGGGCAGGAAAAAAACCGTATCCATGCACTGCTTGCCGAGGTGAAGTACGATCAGTGGACAACCTTCGGAAAAACCCTGCTGCATGATTATTTCCCGCATGCCCTGCACAAACATTATAAAGAGGAATTTGCAGCCCATGCCCTGGCCAACGAGATCATCTACACCCAGGCCGCCAATCATGTGGTCAATCACATGGGGCTGGGAGCGGTTCATCATCTGCAAACCCTGCTCGACAACAGCGCTGCCGAGATGGTTGAAGCATTATTGATTGCCGAAACCATGCTCGATGCCGCCAGCCTGCGCGAATCGATATGGCTTGAAGTTGCCGATATAGAAATTGCCGCGCGCATGCATCGCGGCCTGCAGGAAGGCATCCTGCGCTTTGCCGAAGAGGTGCTGAGGCTTTGCAAAATTGAAGAATTGACCTGCGAATGGATCACAGAACAACAAAAAGGCCTGCATCATTTTCGCAAATCTCTAGCTGCGCAGGGCATCGGCGGCATGGAAAACAGCCGTTACCTGTCGCTGCTCAAGACCATTGCCCAGATCGGCCTGCCCACCAGCGATGCAGCGCATCTAGCTGCCATGCCTGAGCTTGCCCATGCGGCATGCGCCGTGCATCTCGCCAGCAGCATGAAACGGCCGCTCTCAGAATGCCTGCAGGCCAGCCAGGCCTGCCTGCATGTATTGCCGATTGAGCAAATGGAAGAACCACTCCGCTCTCCGGAGTGGGGTGGAGAAGATGCTCACAGCCTGCGGCGGGAATGGCTGCACAGGCTGGCTCTGCTCAAGGAGCGGGCCATCCGGCAACTGCTGGCACAGGATTCGAAGGAATATATCCGGATTGGCGAGGAACTGTGGTGCCAGCATCCACACTGGTCGGAACTGGAATCATTCGGCATCCCGCCTGAAGAAACAGATGCCGAACATGCCGAATCGCGCCGCATGCGCCTGATGCTGGCCCTGACCCGGCTGGAAGCCATCGTCAATCACACCTAGGACAAACCGTCAGAAGACAGTCAGGGTTTATGTCGTGCGACTCGCAGGCAGGGATCGCGCCAGCGGAATACCCAGCAAGGCAACCACGGCGCAAACATAGAACGCCACCGGATAACCCCAAGATTCAGCGATCAGGCCGCAGCCCATGATGCCGACGGTGCTGCCCAGCCCAAATCCGGCAGCCGAATACCATCCCTGCGCGGAGGTATGCCTGTGCTCTGGGGAAAGCCGCTTGACCCAGGCGATGGCCGCCACATGAAACGCTGCAAAGCTTGCAGCGTGCAGGCATTGCAACAATGCCGTCAGCACGGGATCGGTCGTCAGCCCCGTACCCAGCCAGCGCACGGCCGCGAGCAACAAGCACACGACAAAAATCGTGGATGGAGCCACTTGCTGCAACGGGCGAGACCAGCGCCACATCAGAACAATCTCAGCCAGCACGCCCAGCACCCAATATACGCCGATCTGCCAGCCTGAATAACCGGCAGCAGCAAGGTAAAGGCTGAAAAAACCATAATAGGCGCCATGCGACACCTGCATGACAAAACTGACGCCGAGCAGGCGATACAAGGCTGCGGAAAAAGGCGCATCATCACCTTCAACCCTCTCTTTCTTTTCCATGCGCGGAAAGCCACCCGCAGCAGCTGCGGTGACGAGCATCAAAACAGACAGTACGACGGGCAGGGAAGCCATCGCCGGCCCGACAAGAAATGCGCCTCCGGCCAATGACGCAAGAATAAACCCGATTGAGCCCCAGACCCTTAAGCGCCCGTAATCAGCAAGAGCCGCCTCCGACACCGACACCGACAGGCCATCGGTCAGAGGCAGAATAGCTGCCCAGAATATGCCGAACAGCAGCACCAGTAGGCCCATGACCAAAAGATGGTCGGAAAGGCCGATGGTAAGAGCCGCGACGGAAGCGAGAAGCGAGGCTGCGATAATAAATCGCTGAACCCAGCGATGAGGCTTTCGGTCAAGCAGATAGCCGATGCCTGGCGGCGCAATCACCTTGGCTGCGGCCAAGAGGCCTGTCATGACTCCGATCATGGTGACATCCAGCCCGCGCCCCTCCAGATACACAGGGAAAAAGGGAAGAATCAGCCCCATGGCCGCAAAATAGGCCGCGTAAAACCAGCGAATATGATGCAATGATCGGGCTGTAACCATGCCCTCAGGCTAGCCTTGGACGGGCTGCTGTCACCTGAAGGTTTGGCTTGCCTGAAATCACCCCATGCACCACATTTAGGGCATGCGATCCTCCAAACCCATCATGGCAGTGGCAGCGATGACTGCGATCCTGACTCTGTTTTTTTCCTCATGCACGCTGGGCAGCATCGATATCGACCTTGCTCCGGGCTGGAAAGCGCAGTCGATGGCGGTCTGGAGACAGGCGCATCCGGATATGATGGCCCTGTCGAAGGATGGCAAATGGCTTTATATCACAGGCGAAACTCAGGCCAGCATGCTCGCCCCCAGCCTGATGGCCATTCATCTTCCCAGCGGCAGACACCAGATTCTGCTGAGCGGCCTGAATCGTGCCGATGCCCTGAAGTTAGCTCCGGACGGCAGCCTGTGGATAGGCGAGGAATTCGATGAAGGTCAGGTCTGGCGCATTGCCGAACCGGATAAGTTTCCGGTAGAACAGGTCATTGACCGTAACAGCTTGAGTTCAACCAATCTGGCGCTGGTGCCCATCCCATGGGCTGGCCGCTTTTCGCATGAGGGCATCGCTTTCTCGAAGGATGAGCGCTATGCCTACCTTGCCGATGAACACCCTGAGGGATCGCTTTACCGCCTGAATCTTCAAACCAGGCAGTTGCAGGTTCTGCATGCCGATGACGGCTGGATTTCCATTCGTAACCCTGACGATGCCCGCAAGGAAGCAAGGGCATTGCATGCCAGCAGATTCAACCGCCTGGAGGATATGGAAACCCTGCCCGATGGAAAAATCCTTCTGGCTGAAACCGGATCGGGCAAAATCCTGCTGCTTGATGACATGGCATCAGAACCGGCCATCGGCGACTGGCTGGAGCGCTCCGAAATAAAGCACCCCGACAACCTCGCATGGGACACCAAACGCGGCTGGCTGTGGATTACCGATGATGACTCACCCTCACGCCTGTGGGCCTGGACCGGCAGCCAACTCATGCAGATTGCCAGCCACAGAAAGGCCGAGATAACCGGTGTTCTGGTGCATGGCGACAAGGTCTACCTGAACCTTCAGCTCAAGGCGAACGGGGTCGAACTGACGATGAACATCACCGAGACAGCCCAATGAGGACAGCGCCGGGAGCCTGCTGACATGGACGCATGGCTCAGTATCGTTCTCAGGCAGCTCATTCTCTACAGCCTGCCTGTACTGATATCGCTCACCCTTATCTCGCTGCTGGAATCCCGGCTAACCAAAACACCGTTGCCGCACGCTTTTTTTTCCATCAGCTGGCGCGGCACGTGGCTACCCATGCTTGCATCTGTGGCCATGCATCGGGGCATGATTATTGCGCCGCCAAGACCCCTGCAACACGGCCGTCGCGCGGCAGCCATCCGCCTGACCGGACACCTCATTCTCTCCATACTCGGCTTTTTTCTGTTTTCATGGAGCTTGCATCATCAGGCTCCGGTCGGCCTTCCGCCCCTTCACCACTGGTGGGCCAAGGTCTTGATGTTTTATAATCTATGCATGGCTGCGCTGCACATATTGCCGCTGCCCACTCAGCTGGCAGGCGAATGCCTGGCCGCAATTCCAGCCGGACGCCGGCTGGCCCGCCATATCAGTGACCACCTGGCTCTGATAATTCTGACAGTACTGGCAGCATCACCTCTGCTTGACTGGATGCTGGGCACCACGATTGTTTTTCCGGTCTATGAAATCATGAACGGTCTGGCTGACCATCTCTGGTAACGCAATATTCACTTAAGATTTCGAGTAATCTGTTTAACGTCACCGTGATAGCCTGACCTACCCGGCGTGCTTGGCACCTAAAGATTTGCCATCATCCTGCGTCATCCTGAGGGGCAGCCCCCTGTGCAGCTCAATGGCCGATTGCAGCAACGGCAAAACCACAGCGGCGCCCACACCCTGACCCATCGCAATATTCAGATTCACCAGCGGCTCAAGGCCGAGTTCATCCAGGGCCTCCCGGTGCCCCGGGTATTCGGTCACATGGCTTGCCATCATCCAGCCGGCAATACGCACATCCCAAGCTGCAGCGGCCAAGGCGGCTGCCACGGAAACAAATCCGTCGAGTAATACCGGCACCCCATGCCTTGCCGATGCCCGATAAAACCCGGCCATGGCTGCAATCTCGTAGCCACCCAATTCCCGCAGAATATCATGCGAAGGCGTGTCTTGTGCTCGCGCCAGAGCCTCCTCAAGCACAATGATGTCGCCCTGACCCAAGCGCTCAAAAGAGCCCGCATCGTTGCCCAATACGTCCATCGGAGCGAGTCCGGCCAGATGACAGACCACGGCGGCGGCGGCAATGTGATTCCCCTGACCGATGTCGCCAGCCACAAGAAGATTGGCTCCCGCTGCAACAGCTTTATTGGCAAGATCCTCGCCAATACCAACTGCCTCCCAGTAATCCTCCTGACTCATGGCCGATGTGGATGCAATATGAGCGCATGAGGCGGCGATACGTGCATGGATAACACCCTCCACACCTGTTAAATCACCATTCACGCCAATATCAACCACTTGAATATCAGCCTTGCCCGCTGCCAGAAGATTTACTGCAGCGCGCGCCTCAGCCACATACCGAACCTGTTCAGCCGAACTCCCGTCCTGGCCCTCACCCTTAACATTGCTCCCCATTGCATGATCCGATGCAAACAGAACAATAGCCGGCCTTAAATCATCCGGCATGGCCTTGCCCTGCCTGGCCGCAATCCAGCAAGCGATCTCACTAAGCTTCCCCAGAGCATCTTCCGGCACGGCCAGTTGGGCCTGATGCGCCCTCGCCTGCCTATATATCTGCTGCTGAATTGATGGTATTCCCATTCCAGTTCTCCAATGTTGAATTGAGCAGTGTTTAACTGCTGATCCAAGCTGTCGCTGAAGTATAGACCATTCCATTTACCAATGTGAGGGGTGCCAGTCAGGACATTCAGTCTGCAGGGATTACTCACACCTCCAAGGCTGACGTCGACCTACAACATTGCCGATCACCACAATCGCCGGAGACTCTCCGACCAGCAGAGCAGCTGCGGCTTCCTTGAGTGTACCAAAATCCTGTTGTTCTTCCGGCCCGCATACCGCATGCAGGATGGCAACAGGCGTTTTTTCATCCATGCCGGCAGCAAGAAGCTTCTTCGCGATTCCGGCAAGGTTTTTCGTCCCCATATAAATAACCAGAACCGGAAATGCCGCCACTAGGGCCTGCCAGTCGATGCGCGACCCATCACTTGCCTCATGACCGGTGATAAATGCCAGTGTCGAGTTTACAGCCCGATCGGTCACCGGAATCCCGGCCATGGCCGGGGCTGCAACACCCGCCGTAATGCCGGGTATAATGCGAAAACGGATACCGGCCCCAGCGAGTGCAGTCACTTCCTCGCCACCGCGACCGAACACAAACGGATCGCCGCCTTTCAGACGCACCACTCTTTTCCCCTCGCCTGCCAGGCGGATCAGGGTGTCGCTTATATCCTTCTGTTCCGCCGATGGCCGGCCGCCGCGCTTGCCCGCCGGAATTCTCTCGGCTCCCGGGTCAACCAAAGCAAGGATTTCATCAGAAACCAGTGCATCAAATACAACCGCATCGCAATCCCTGATCAGGCTGACGCCTGCCAGCGTCATCAATCCGGCATCACCGGGGCCGGCACCAACCAGCGCAACCTCACCGCGAAGAAGCGGATCAGAAAGTTTCATACTGCCTCCCGGAATCGCTCAGCCAGCCAAGACGGAAAATCAGCATGTTCTGACAGAGGTCTGCCAACCACAATATCCATCTCCCTGTCGCTGGCGCACGCCTCAAGCCTGGCCAGACTTTCACCTGGAAACAGCAATACCGGCTGAATCAATGCCTGACTTATCCCATCCGCATTCCATAAGCCCAGCACTGATTCCACATCGCACTGGCCATGTACCCCGGCAATCGCAGGCAGGGGAAATTTTCTGCTCAGGGTGTACAAATCTGCCATCAATCCCCGCGCCCCCATCAAGCGATACAGCGCAAACATGACAGCTCTCTGCTTCCCTCGCTCAGCAACAGCCATATCCATCGCCATGCGGGCAACATCCATTGGAAAATCAGCCGGGCCGGCTACGAGCATTGCCCTGCTTGCCGAAATCATGGCCGGCACATCCTTCTGCAAATGCCTGCCACGGGTAAGGAACAGGGGCAGCACGCGAGCACCCTCAGGTAGCGCATGACCCAGAAATACCGCCTGCACCCGCTCGCCAAGACAGGAGGTCACTTGATGGGCAAGCGCCTCAACCGCCTTGAGATGAGCATCATTAGGAGAGCCATGCGACAACAGATAATTCAAAATTCGATCCCTTGCGTCGCCTTCATTCCCTGCTCAAATGCGTGCTTGATCGGGCGCATCTCCGTGACGGTATGGGCGACCTCAATCACTTCCGGAGCTGCGTTGCGACCGGTTAAAATCAGATGCATCCATGTCGGGCGCTCCTCGCGGATAAATGTTGCAACCTCCTCGCCGGTAACCCAGCCATAGCCGCTGCAATAATTGATTTCGTCGAACACGAGCATGTCGAATTCTCCCGAGCGCACCTTGGCCTTGCACAGCTCCCAGATTTCCAGGCTGGTGGCAATATCCTGCTCCGGATTTTTCGTATCCCAGGTGAATCCGTCGCCCATGGCATGCCATTCGATGTTGTCGAATTTTTCGGCCGCCTTCTGTTCGCCGGTCTTCCATTTACCCTTGATGAACTGAATTACGCAAACCTTCATACCCCAGGCAGCAGCGCGAAATACCATGCCGAAGGCGCTGGATGACTTCCCCTTGCCATCGCCTGTATTGACAACAATCAAACCCTGGCGTTTATCGCGTGCCTTCATCGCTTATCTCCATAATCCGGTACAAGAACTGAACCTTGCTTGATGACGAGTGCATTGAACAGATGGGTCAATCGGTCTTCTGTAAAAAGCAGCGTCGCCTCACCATATTCGGCACCGCCCTTGCCATCAATCAGAATGAGGCGGTCAGCAATTGCTTCCGCCTGCTGCAGGTCGTGTAACACGGCAACGATTGCGCGACCATTCGCGCGCTGTTCTTTCATCATATTGATGCAATGAATCTGGTGTTTGAGATCAAGATGCGCTGTCGGCTCATCAAGCAGCCAGAACGGCGCATCGCGCAGCATCAGTGCAGCAAGTTCCGTGCGCTGGCGCTCACCGCTGGAGAGTTCGCCCAAGGGTCGCTGCAGGAGCGATGCGATATCCATGACGGCAGCCGTGGATTCAAGCGTTTCAGATTCCTCACCGGCGGCAAGTTCAAGGCGCTGTCTGACGGTGATACCAAACTCGGTGGGCGGCAGGTCTCCCTGCCAAGCAACGGTTTGCGAAAGCTCACTACGTCCATAAGAAGCAAGCGCCCTGTCCAACAACGCAATACTGCCGCCTGCCGGAATCAATCCCGCCAGTGCCAGCAGAAGACTCGATTTGCCCGCCCCATTCGGGCCGAGCACAACGACGACTTCACCACCGTTAATTTCACAACTGAGTTTAGAGAGCAGCGTGCAACCGCCACGCTCTACCGACAGGTTCGTAAGTGTCATAACGCCGGCCACTCAGTTGCGCCTCAATAACAGAAACAGGAATACAGGCACGCCGATAATGGCGGTGAGGATACCAACCGGCAGCTCAGCCGGCGCGATCACCGTACGGGCGGCGGAATCTGCCAGCAAAAGCAGCACCCCCCCACCAACGGCCGAAGCAGGCAGCATCGCTCTGTGCAACGAGCCGAACAATAACCGCATCAAATGAGGGATCACCAGGCCGACAAAACCAATCGTTCCGGCGGAGGTAACAGCCAGTGCCGTGACGGCGGAAGCTAGCAACAGCAAACGTCGGCGCAACTGGTTGACATCCACCCCCAGCGCTTCGGCATGTCGCTCGCCAAGCAGCAGTTTATCAAGCGACCGGGAGAGAATCAGGCCGCAGGCCAGAGCCGTGGCCCATGCCGCCAGCAACAGGGGAACGGGAAGGTAGGAGTGAGAGAGATCCCCCATCATCCATGAGAAGGCGCGAAACAGGCCCTGTTCGGGAAGTAGCGCCAGAAGAAGGGCCAGCACGGAAGACCAGAACGCTGCCAGCACCACACCGGCCAGCAGCATGCGATTCGGACCCAGATGCGCGAAAAGCATCACGGCAACAATACCGATCCAGGCACCGCCAAAAGCCCCGGCCGACATGACCCATGCCGATTCAGGCATGAACATCAATCCACTGACAGCGCCGGCCGATGCCGAGCCTGCCACGCCAAGTACGTAAGGCTCGGCCAGAGGGTTGCCCAACAACACCTGAAACCATGCGCCGGCCAATGCCAGCAGCCCACCAACGGCAAAGGCGGTGAGCAGACGAGGCAGGCGCAGCTCCCAGAGAATGGTCTTATCCAGTGGGTCTGTTGCGCTGAAAGGATTAATCCATACCTCACCCGCCGCCAGACCAATCATAAGGGCGAGCACCACTGCGGCTGCCAAAAGCGTCCAACGTGCCGGCGTCATCGTGCAGTCTCCAACAGCGGCTTCAGCAGTGACGGATCAATCGCCTCCTCCAGAGCGTCGGCAAGCAGGTCGAGGGAGGCCAGCACACGCGTCTCATGACTCTCCGATGTCTCACCGCTCACACCCATTTCATGCAACCAGACACGACGAAACTCACCACTGGAAAAGAGGCCGTGCAGGTAGGTGCCCCACACCTGCCGATCATCCGAGCAGTGCGAAAAGGGGAAGAGGGATTCGTCCGGGTTATGGTCACCATAGTGAATCTCGTAGCCATTGACTGGCACTGCTTGAGGCCAGCGAGCCGTTGCCTCCACCCGTTTCAATGTCTTCTCTGCCAACATACACGTGTTCATCGTAAGCCAACCCAACCCCGTCACCGTTCCCGAAGATTCAATGCCCGATTCGTCGATAATTGCTTTGCCCAGTATCTGCATACCGCCGCAGATACCGAGGATTTTGCCACCATAGCGCAGATGCTTTTGCAGTGCCTCCTCAAAACCCTGCTCCCGCAGCCATGCCAGATCAGCGGCCACATGCTTGGAGCCGGGCAGGATCACCAGATCGGCAGGCTGCAACTGGTCCGGGAGGTTCACCAACCGCAACGACACCGCGGTTTCAGCAGCCAACGGATCAAAATCATCAAGGTTGCTGGCCCGAGGATACATGATGATTGCGACATTCAATTGACCCTCCGGATTGGCGGCTGCTTGCCCCAATCGGTAGGGAGTATCCTCTTCCGGCAGCTCCAGCGGCAGCCACGGGATAACACCGGCCACCGGCTTGCCACTCTTCTCATGCAACCATGTCAGGCCATCATCAAGCAGGGCAAGATAGCCGCGAAAACGATTGATCAGCAGCGCCTGCACACGCTGGTTCTCGCTCTCTGAAAGAATATTCAGCGTACCGGTGAGCGCTGCAAAGACGCCACCGCAATCGATGTCGCCAACCAGCCAGACAGGCACATCCGCCGCCTCGGCAAAACCCATATTGGCGATATCGCCCTCTCGCAGGTTGGGCTCGGCAGGTGATCCAGCCCCTTCGACCAGCACCACATCATATTGCAATCGTAATAGTTCAAACGATTCGAGAACCATGGAAAGCCACTGAGCTCGATCCTCACGAAAACGTGCCGACTCAAGCTTGCCGACCACCCTGCCGCGCACCACCACTTGCGAGGTGCAATCCGCCTCAGGTTTTAAAAGTACCGGATTCATGTGCACTGTCGGTTCGATGCCACAGGCAAATGCCTGCAAGGCTTGCGCACGACCGATCTCACCGCCATCAATGCTCACCGCTGCATTATTACTCATGTTCTGCGGTTTGAACGGTGCCACGCGCACGCCGTTGCGTGCCAGCAGCCGACACAATCCCGCCACCAGCACCGACTTGCCAACACCGGAGGCCGTACCCTGAATCATCAGGCTCTTCAATCTGCCGCCTCGCTGGAGATAGCCCGTTGCAGAGCCTCCAGTCCATCAAGCAGACGTGGCCCCGGACGATGCAGGATATCCGGATCAATGGCGATGACGCGTATCTTTCCCCGGCCAAACCACTTCTCCCAGAAATGCTGACGCGCCTCGATATCGCGCCCCTCCAGCGGCACAACGATGACGTCAGGCTTTGCCCGCACCACCGATTCAACGCTGACATGCGGTGCAGGCAGATTGATCCCTGCAAAAACATTGCTGCCACCGGCGGCTTCAATCAGCTTGCTAATGAAACTCGGGCCGCCAGCGGTAAGGATTGGATCGGGCCAGATTTCGTAGAACACCTTTTTCCCGGAACGCGGCATCGCGCGCACCTTGCGCAGGCGCTCCTGAAGTTTTTTGACCGCCGCCTCTGCCTGCGCCGTATGATCGGTCAACTCACCCAACCTCAGCATATCGGCAAATAGCGATGCGAAATCGGCCGGACTGGAGACGGCGATCGCAACACCCATCTTCGCCAAGGTTTCCACACCGGCGACATTTCGGCTCATGACCACAACAAGATCCGGTTTCAAACGCAGTGCCGCTTCAACATTGATACGTTCATGACTACCGACACGGGGAAGCTTCTCCGCCGCAGTCGGATAGTCGCAATAGGAGCCTGCACCGACCAGCCTATCCTCGGCACCAATGGCATAGATCATTTCACAAGCGTGCGGGGTCAAAGCCAGCACACGCTCCGCCGCCTCTGCGGACCAGGCGGTCAGGCAGATGAGCAGCATTGACCACACCCTTTTCATCATGATGCCCGAAAGAGAAGGCGGACCTGAAAGGCACCACTATCGGCAGGAAAAGGCTCTGCCCGATGCACTGTCTCCAGCGCTGCATCATCCAGTATGCGATATCCCGATGCGCTCAGAATTTTCAACATTCCTGCCCGGCCCCCCGCATCAAGCTTAAAGGCCACCGCCACCTCACCGACGATGCCGCGCCTTTTGGCCGAGGCGGGGTAATACTTGAAACGCTCCAGATGATTGCGGACGATCGACTCACGCTCCTCCACATCCGCTTCAGCACTGCTTGGAACACGCTCTTCCGAGCTAACGACATCGACAGGCGGGCTAATCTCTTCGTCAGCCTCGCTGGCAGCTTCATTGGCAGGGGAATCGCTCTTTTCATCCATCGACAGGAGCTGTTGAACTTGCCGGGGGTGATCCCGCACCGGCTCCGCTGCCCGGTATGTACTCAGTGCGATCTCCAGCACATGTTCGCTGCCAACCAAGTCGGCCTTGTCATGCGTCTCAGGCCATAGCAAAAAGAGGCCGTGGATGGCGACAGACGCCGCCAACCATGGCCACAAGCGGTTCGATTTAGAACGAATAACTGACTCCGGCACGCATCTGCATCCCCGCTGCCGGATAGAGTGATGTGTATGCGCCATACGTCGCATGCCTCTCATTCGTGAGGTTGTCGATTCGGGCAAACATATCCACGGCATGGTAACGATAGTTAACAATCGCATCCCAAACAGTATAGGCCGCCAGCTTGGGGTTGGCATTGGCCTGATCACTGACATAAAACGACGAGCCCACATGGGTCACCTTCAACACCGTACCAAGACCCTCAAGCCAGTTGGCCGACCATGAGGCGGAGATGTTATCAACAGGCACGGCGGGCAGGGTGTTACCACTATAGCTGCCGCCACGAAACTGTGCTTTCGTGTGCGAATAATTGAGGCTGAGTTTTGCCAGTTCATGCACATCCCAGTTGATCGTAGCCCGGAAAACATCGTGACGGGTTTTGCTGGTGTAGTTTTCATTGGCGAATGTTGCCGGGTTATAAAAGATCTCGTTGCTCATATCGGCGCGTGAAAATGCCAGTTCGGTATTAACGTCGCCCCGCGAAAAAATGATGCTGGCGCTCAGATGATTGCCGGTTTGCGCCAAGAGGGCTGTATTCAACGAAGCTGGAATAAACCATGCCGGAACAGCTGCAGTATATCGCTCATCCAGTGCTGGCAGACGTATCGAGCGAGCATATTGCGCTTTCACAATCACCCCTTCTACAACCTTGAATGAACCGCCCATTTCCCATGCATTCAGGTTGTTCGAAATGCTGCTGCTTCCAGCCGTGCCGAAGAGGTCATCCATTGTTTCATGACGATAACCGCCTGACAGATGGGCACGATCATCCAGAAAACCCACATTGGCCTGACCGTAGAGGCCCTGTCGTTTGCGCTGATAGTCAAAGCTGGAGACCTGCCCATCACTCCACTCCAGCTCACCGCCTGCAACAACAGCGACACTAACGGAGCCGGCTGTCTTGTATGAAATCTTCGGCCGCAGTGTGCGTGTCCGCAGCGTGCTGCTAACAGGGAAGGCAGCAGGAAAATGGAATTCAGCAGCGGTGTCACGCTTGCGGAAGCTTGCCGCCAGATCCAGCTCCACACCGGAATCATGTGCGACTGAAATGCCGGCATCGATAAAGCTATCGGTGCTTTTGCCCCAATCCGCAGGCTTTTTCGTCTGCTTAGGATTTGCCGCCGCCTCGATGGCGGTGAGCGATCCCGGCAAGCCGGCGCGATCAGCATGATGGTTGCCGCTGACACGAATGCTGACCATGTCGGTCAGATCAACTTCAGCGCGTGCACCTGCATCGATCCTTTCATACTTTGAATTATCCCGATAACCATCCGTCTTATCGCCGGAAACATTGATCTCCATCCTCGACTTGCCGGAAACGGCGCCAAGGCGAAGTGCGCCATCGGATGCACCGAAACTTCCTCCACCCAAGGTGAGTTTTCCTCCGGATTCCGGAATACGGGTCACAATATTAATGACACCGCCAACGGCACCATCGCCATAGAGTACTGATGATGCGCCATGGGTAATTTCGATACGTTCGATCTGGGCCGCCGACAGCTGCGTCCAATCGACACCGGACATGTCCGGACTATTGACTCGTCGCCCATCAATCAGAACCACCATATTGCTCTGTGCAGTCTCGCCAAAGCCACCCATATCCACCTTTGCCTTGGAGCCCGTACTGCTAGTATCGCGCACGATCAAACCGGCTTGCCCTTTCAACAGATCCGTTACAAATTGGGCATGGCTGGCTTCAATGGTCGCCCTGTCGATGATGGTCACACTCTTGGGTGAAGATGTTGCAGATGCGTTCGCACCTTGCGATGTGATATTAATGGTTCCCAGATCGTCCTGAGAAAAAGCGGTCAGTGGTGTAAGCACTACCGCCATGACTGCGAGTCCTTTCATGACATTCATTTTACGTTCCTTCTGCGCCCGCCGCGCAATATAAATTTACGGATCGAGCATCAAAGAAAGCAAAATCTGGTTGTCGGAAGTCATCGGAAGAAACGACCAGCCCACGACCAGCCTCCCGCCGAGACCCAATCCGATTTGAAACCCGTAGATTTCTAGCATCGGGCCGGTCTCCTGGCTTGCCGTCATCCTTTGTCCTGCCTTCCTTCCCGGTTTCCCAGTGGCGTTTGCATGACATTGTCGGGCCTACAGTAGCGGGGGCTGCGCCGGAATGGAGTGTAAAACCCTTCACCGGACTTCCCGTTTCACCCTCAGGCAGAAAAACCTTCGGGCACCACGATGCGTGCAGGAATCTAGCGCTGCAAGTGCGTTCTGTCTAAAGTTTGAGAAAGGCAGGGCAAGCGCTTCATGCCTTGCGTTGTGTTAAAGGCTGGGAGCCCGCTGCCTGTCGAGCCACCGGTTCATATCCAGGGGTGTTTGAGTCAACATGGTCGCGCGCACCTGATCGTCAATCGCCAGGCTCAGCAGGTCATAGCCATCATCAAGATGACGCTTGAGCAAGCCAAGATTTTTCTGGGCAATACTCAACCCCTGTGCATTAGCCTTTTCAAACAAAACGTGTGCCCGCTTTTCATCCTTCTTAATACCACGACCCAGGGTGTACATATAGGCAAGTGAATTCTGTGCAGGCGCATAACCCTGATCGGCCGCCCGACGATACCAGACAACGGCTTTCGCATCCTGCTGGGAAGTTCCCTCCCCCTTGCGATACAAGTTACCCAGATTGAACTGGGCCATGGCATCGCCCGCCTCGGCAGCAACCTTATAGTGCTCAAATGCCTTGGTTACATCGTAAGGCACGCCCTTGCCTTCCTCGTACATGGTGGCAAGATTATTTCTTGCCCGGGCATCACCATGATCGGCCGCCTGCTGAAAATACTTGGCTGCCAGATCAAAGTCTTTGGGCAAACCAACGCCGTTATAGTACAAAACGGCCAGATTGAAGACGGCGTCCATATCGCCAAGATCTGCGGCCTTCTCATACCAAACCACGGCATCCTTTTTACTTCGCCCAACGCCACGACCAAGGTCATACAACAGCCCCAAAAGCAGCTTGGCGCGGGCGTTCCCCCCCGCTTCAGCCTTTCGCAACCATCTGGCCCCATCATCATCATTCGGCGTCACCGAGACACCACGCAGATTGACCAGACCAAGATTAAACTGGGCGCTGGAGCTATCCCCGGCCGCCCGGCTCCACCATATAAAAGCCTGCGCCATATTCTGAGACACTCCCTTCCCCAAGGCATGCAGGACACCAAGACGGTTCTGGGCTTCAGGCAGGCCTCTTTTTGCCGCCTTGATAAACCAATCAGCCGCCGCCGCTGCATCCACTTTTACGCCAAGACCTTCAGCATACATCAAACCCAGATTATACTCGGCTTTTGCAACCCCTGCATCGGATGCCTGTCCGAGCCATTGCAAGGCAAGAGGGTAATTCTGTCGCACACCCTTACCCAAGGCATACATGACCCCTATTGCGGCTTTTGCCCGGGCATGCCCCTGTTTCGCTGCCGCCAGATACCAGTGAGCGGCCTCCTGAATCTGTTTGTCTCCACCATCGTCCACCAGCAGCCCGGCCAGCCGGAACTGGGCATTCTCGTTGCCACCGGATGCACTTTCACGCAACCAGTGAAGGGTCTCTTCCTTGTTCTTTTCCACCCCTTCACCCTGCTGATACATCACTGCCAGGGTAAATTGGGAGTCTGGATCACCCCGACGGGATTTGGCCTTGATGTGGGAGACTATCTGTTCGATATAGGATTTTGCATCGGAATCTTTCCCTGCCACGGCTTTGACAGCCCAGCGCAGGGCTTCGTAATCATCCTGATCTACGCCACGCCCTTCACTGTACATCACTGCCAGATGGTACTGCGCAGCGGCATTGCCCTTTTCCGCAGCCCGTCGGTAATACTCAAGCGCCAGCACATCATCAGGCCGGTCAACACCTCGGCCCATCTCGTACTGTCTGGCCAGCTGATACTGAGCCCTGTCATGCCCCAGCCGGGCCGCCAGCTTCAACCAGCGAACCACCTGTTCGTCATCCCGGTCAACACCCTTTCCGTCTCTGTACAGCATGGCCAACCGATACTGGGCCTCTGGTTGCCCCTTTCTCGCAGCTTCCAAATACCATTTTGCTGCATCTTCAAAGCGTTTGTCCTCATAAGCCGATTTGCCCATCGCCACCAATTCACCTTCAGATGAACTGTAATCGCTCTTGGACACAACAATGTAAATAGCGATTGCGCTAAGCAACACCAGTACTGCAACGAAAACTGCGCCTTTCACCATCGACATATCAGACCGTCGCCCCCTTTATCCCCTCAAACTCCGAATACGCAGGTAGAGTATAGCAACAAGGTGGCCAGCAACAAGTATTACAGCCCCAGTTCAGGCCATATGGCATCGATGCGCTCTTTCACTCTTTCATCCATAACAATAGGGCGCCCCCACTCTCGATCGGTTTCCCCTGGCCATTTGTTGGTGGCATCTATCCCGACCTTTGAACCGAGCCCGGCAATGGGAGATGCGAAATCAAGATAATCTATCGGCGTACGCTCAGCCATGGTGAAATCCCTGGCTGGATCACAGCGCGTGGAGATAGCCCAGATGACTTCAGGCCATGATCGACAGTCAATGTCATCATCCACGACGATAATAAATTTGGTATACATAAACTGGCGAAGGTAGGACCAAACCCCGAACATCACCCGCTTGGCATGGCCGGGATACCCTTTGCGGATGGATACGACCGCCACGCGATAGGAGCAGCCCTCCATCGGCAGGTAAAAATCAATAATTTCAGGAAACTGCTTCTGGAGGATCGGAACAAACACTTCATTGAAGGCTAATCCCAATACTGCCGGTTCATCCGGCGGCTTGCCTGTATGCGTGGAGTGATAAATCGCATCTCGGCGCATGCACATCGTTTCGACAGTAAACACAGGAAATATCTCGGTTTCATTGTAATAGCCGGTGTGATCGCCAAAGGGCCCCTCCTCAGCATATTCACTGAGAGAAACATAGCCCTCGAGCACAATTTCTGCCGACTCCGGAACCTGCAGGGGAACAGATGTGCAGTCACAAAGACGGCTCCTGCTTCCTCTCAACAGGCCCGCAAACTGGTATTCGGAAAGCGTATCGGGAATCGGGGTTACTGCAGCAAGAATCGTGGCCGGATCAGCTCCGATCACTACGGCGCAAGGGAATTTGGTTTCGCCCGCCTTTTTTGCCTCCATATGATCCTGTGCACCACCGCGATGCTTGAGCCAGCGCATGATCAGCTTGTTTTTTCCGATCAACTGCTGCCGATAAATTCCCAGATTCTGTCTTTCCTTGCCGGGTCCGCGTGTTACCACCAGGCCCCACGTCAGCAATGGGGCCACGTCATCAGGCCAGCATGTCTGAATGGGAAGCCGATGCAAATCAACATCATCACCCCTGAGAATCACTTCCTGCCAAGGCGCGTTTTTAACCGACTTGGGGTGCATATCCATGACCTTTCTGAGAACAGGGAATTTTTCCCACGCGTCTTTCAGGCCCTTCGGTGGCTCTGGCTCTTTGAGGTAAGCCAAAAGTTCCCCAATCTGTCGCAATTCAGAGGCCGACTCACGCCCCATACCCAGAGCTATTCGCTCAGCGGTGCCGAACAGGTTGGTGAGAACGGGCATACCGCGCGGCACACCCTTATCGACGACATTCTCAAACAGCAACGCCGGCCCTCCCGCCCGCAACACCCGATCCGAAATCTCCGTGATTTCCAGCTCACTGCTGACAGCGGTGTTGATTCGCTTGAGCAGGCCGCGGCTTTCGAGATTTGTCAGGAAGGAGCGTAAATCATCACCACTCACCCGGCACTTTCCTCAATATCGAATACGGTATCGAGCTTGGCCAATGAAAACACATCCCGCACATTTTCATGCAGGCCGGACAATATAAATCGGCCGCCTGATGCCCGGCTCCATTGCAGGCCTTCGACAAGTGTCGCGATACCTGATGAATCCATGAACTCAACGCCATCAAGGAGCACCCGCACCTCCTGCACATCAGAAACCAGCAACGGCTTCAGTTTCTCCCGGAGTCTGGGTGAGGTATGGATAGTGACATCGCCTACCACCTTGAGCGACACACACCCTTCTCCCGTTTTCTCGGATTCAAACTTCAGTTCCACTTTTCTCTCCTCGCACCAATGAAAAAACAAGATGCCATTGATTGCCATCTGCCAGAACCTTCTGCTCAAACCTGTCGGCAACCGCATTGATCAGCTTCAACCCCAACCCACCCGGCATAATCTCCGTATGGCATGCATCAGAATCTTCTTCGCAACTATGATAGACCCACCCTGAGTCAGTATAATCGCGAAAATCAAATACCAAGACCCCCTCTCCGGATTCGTGGCTTTGGATGTGGGCCTCACATTCAATCTTGCCCGGCTCTCCGCCATACCCATGCTCGGCGATATTGGCGAACAATTCATCCACTGCCAGGGCAACCCGATTGGTATGACATGGATCCAAACCAGCACGTTCAGCCATCACAGCGACCATGGAGCGAAGAAAATCCACGCATTTGCTATGGCAATTGAGCTGGCAGGACAGTTTTTCGACATCCATCTCCGGCTCATCGCCCGATTCACTCACCGCGTATTTCATCGCCCTTCACCACCGGCCTGGGGTGTCACAACAGCCGTTGAAGAAAGGCTTTCTATCCTCAATCGAATGCGCTCAAGTTCTTCTCGATCGCCTTCCACAACAGCCACTTGCTGCAAAAACTCAAGGGTTTCGCGTTGCCCTCGCAAATCTTCCATCGCCGTATAGATAGACAGCGCCCGCTCAAACTGATCCTTCTTTTGCAAAGGCGAATCGGTGATACTGCCGCTAAGCAACAAGGCATGAGCTATCAGGCGAGGCGTTCCAATTTCGCGGGCAATAGACAGTGCTTTGTCCAGATCTTTTCTGGCAGCCGCATCATCGCCGGCCCGATGATACAGAAGGGCCAGCCCCATATAGGCATCAGCAGTTATTTTTAATCCACCAGCAGTATTAGTGCTTTTTGCAATAGCAAAATGATATGATTTGTCGGCCAGCTTGGGATCCCCCAGCAATTGCGCCAATCGACCTCGCTGCAAGTGCACATCAGCCGGCAGTGAGATATCGGGCACACTGATCGTGTCGACCTCTTTCTGATGGCGCACTTGCATCAGTGCCAGCGCTAAGCCTGCGCGCACGCGCATCACAGGATCGCCTTGGCGTTCGGCAAGGGCCATACTCCGCCGAAAGGCCTCCGTCGCCGCATCCATCTGATTCATGGCTGAACGAACCACGCCGAGGTTGTACCAAGACAAACGAACCAATGCCGCGTCATCCGACAATTGCGCCGCCAGCAGGGCGCGTGAAAAAGCCCTCTCTGCCGCGCTCCAACGCTCACGCTGCATCGCAGCCATACCATCAAGCGACAAGTCACGGGCACGCTCAAGATACGGGTTTTCAACCAGGTTCTGGCTGCTCTTGCCACTACATCCGGCGAATAGCGACAACACCGCAAAAGCGATGAAAATCGGCCGTATCATGGATGCATATCCAGCACGGGCGCTGCCACGGGAGATTCATCAGCTCCTGAATCATCAGCGCCAAACAGCCACGAACCTCGCAAGCCTTTCAACAGGCCCTGCATTTCACGAATTGTTCCTTTGGATTCGCGCGCCAGCCCGGGCAGCTCGGGCGTCAGCTCAGAAAGATCTGATGCCACCGTATCCAGGGATTGCGACAGTTGATCAACGTGGCCAAGCAGACTGTTAATGCGTTCAAAGCTCTCGGGCCCTTTCTCCCCCAGCTTCTGAGACAAAGGCTGAATATCGGTAAGAATACGCGAGGTCATCTTTAGCGAATCAGACAGGTTGGAAGCAACGTGGTGCTGCTCGAACTCGCCTGTAATGGCCTGCAACTGAGACAACACCGCAACAAAACGGTCCGCCATTGCTTCAACATTTTCCCTGCTCATGCCTTTGGTGGCCTCGTTAAGCCTTGCTGAAACCTGCCTTACAGCGCCATACGGATCATTCAGCCATGTGGCAAGATCTGCCATCTCATGCAATAAAGTATTCGCATTTGCCACCGCCGGCTTGATATCCTGCAGAAGCTGTTCAATGGAGGCTTGGGTTTCATAGTTCAGTTCCTGGCCGTCGTGAACAAGGGGTTTCTCCACATCACCTGCTGTAACTTCAACCACCTGTTCGCCTATAAGCCCTTCCTTCACTGCTCGTGCCGCACTGCTTTGATGCACCATGCCGTGATAGCGCTCAAGCAAACGCAGGGTGATTCTGACCTTTCCCTCGGCCAATAATTCCATGTCACCCACGCGCCCGATGGTAAAGCCCTGAAATTTTACTGGTTGCCCTACATAGAAGGCAGCAGCAGATGGCGGGGAAAACGTCAGATAAAACTTCTTGGCAAAAACATCCGTACGCAAGCTGGATACCAGAAGAATAAGAACAATTGCGCCGATGCCGATAATGACAAACCAGCCCACCTGCCGTCGCATGCCTGAAACAAACCCCTTCACCTAATCCCCCATGCCGTCGATATCCGGCAATTCCCCGATATCCGGTAAATCATTCTGCTCCAGATTCCTGAACGCCAGCATTTCACGCTCAGAGTCGATGGTCAACGTTCTGGAAAAGACCAGGCCCGATCCCTCATGCTCCGTTGCTGTAAGGTAAACCAGCCCGGAACCAAGCTGTTCCAAAGCCTGCCCAGCCAATTCGCGAAAATGCAGCAGCCGTTCAGGAGACATGCCGATATGGACCTCCTGTGCGATGATAATAGCAGGTTTTGCAAGCATGCACCGGCCAAGGCTGACAAGCGCATGGGTATAGGAGGATCGTTCTCCCGCCCGTTCATCAAGTGCAGATGCCATACCAAGCCACTCAGCGACAGTTTCCACCTCCTCAGTTGCCTGTACCAAGGCACGATGATCCATCCTGTACAGGAACGGTAACAACAGGTTCTCGCGCAAACTCAGGTTGGCCAGCAACCCACGATGGCGGATCATGCTGCCTACACGGCAGCTGAATTCAGGGGTTCCGACAGGAAAGCTCGCCGTTTCGGTTTCCAGCCACATCTGCCATGACGCATCTTCCTGCTCATGTCCTTCAGTATTAGGAAAGACATGAAATATAAAGTCCATCTGATACTGACTGTCCATCACCAGCCGCACATATTCACCGCGCGCCACACTCCCCGCAGGAATGCTGGCAAACCCCATTTCCAGCTCGCGCCAGTTCAGCGTGTCGCTCACAGCGTCTCCTGCAGAAGCACAAGAAACACATCCACCAGGATCACCAGCATCAGCGATCCGAGCACTCCGTGGGTCGCTCGCACAGGAATCATATTCGGATCGCGCCCCACCTGGCAGCCCTGATTTAACAACATGATGGAGCACAGCATCGGGTACAACGTACCCTTGGCAAGCAGAAAGCCGAATTCATCAAGCGTCGATCCACGCCTGACCTCAACAAAAAAATCAATCAGATTGAGCTCATAACTCCATGCTACGACCATGCCTCCAAACCAGATCGAAACGAGAAGGAAGAGGAAAGTCAGAATCAGTCCACAGATGGTAAATGCCATGACCCTGGGCCACAGCAAATACTCGTTAACACTGACGCCAAGACTGCGCAGTACAATATCCTCGCCCCTGATGTGCATGGTGCCTATCTCGGTAACCACGGCAACGCCAGAACGGGCGAGCATGAAGATGGTGACCATCAGCGGCGCCACTTCCTGCACAAGAAGTCCTGAAATCAAGCGCCCTATCAGCGATAAATCTTCGATGCTCTTGGCAAAAACAACGATATTATAGACAGCCACAACGCCGGCTGCGAGAGCGATCACCAGCACCCAAAACACACTTTGCACGCCGGTAAAATAAATCTGCCGAATCACCACATGCATCACCGCTGGCCGGGCCAGCCAGCGCAAGCGCAGGCCAACCGAAAGAATCGCGGCCATCTTTTCATAATAACGCCTTACAGTTCCAGCGGCATAGAAGGCGCCGGCCCCGACACGATCAACTCGCTTGCCGATGTTCTGCCAGGTGGGATTCGTCGTGCTCATAAGACAAAGTGTCGGGCCGATGCGCAGGAAACTCAAGCATCAAGATGCTTTCAAGAGGCCGGTGCGGAGAAATCAGATCAAGGCCGGCCATTATTGCCAGAATGACATGATCCGAGAATCTTGCGCCTCCCTCTAGCCTTGGGTAGCGTCCGCCTCCGCAAAAAACAAGGGGAATCAACACATACAACCTTGCCGCGAAGGGCATCCTCAAGATTGTCCTTATTCAAGTTTTCTCGGGGGCAACCATGCTCGAAACCATGCGCAATCAGGCCCAGTCCTGGCTGGCCAAACTCATTCTGGGCGGTATCGCCTTGTCCTTCGTTCTATGGGGCGTTGGCGACTACTTCCTTGGCGGACGCATTGAGCCTATTGCTGAAATTGATGGGCAGAAGATCGAGGCAGGTGAATTCTACCAAGCTTACGAGCGCCAGCTAAATAGCTACCGTGCCATGCTCGGAGCGCAATTCAACAAGAGCATGATTGCTTCCCTTGGCATCAAAGAAACCACGCTGCAAACCCTGATCAACCGTCGCCTGATGCTAAGCGTTGCCAATGACCTGCATCTGACAGCGCCAGAATCCGTGGTTTTTGCAAGCGTAAGCTCCAACCCGGCATTTCAGGAAGCGACAGGCTTTGATCCTCAGCGCTACCGAATTCTGACCCGCAATATGGGTTATGCATCACCACAGGATTATGAAAATGAACTGCGCCTGAATCTGATGGTGGATGGGCTGCAGAAAGCGATACTGGACTCGGCTCGTGTCAGCGACGGCGAAGTACGTGACCGATTCAGGCGTGAATACCAGAAGCGCGAACTGGCTGCCATCATTGTGGATCCCGACACCCTGCTCGACAGGGTCAGCGTTGATGAAGCTGGTGCAAAGGCGTGGTATGAATCCCACAAGAGCAACTACCGCTCACCACTGCGCATCGAATTAAATGCCGTCGATATCAACCCGGAAGATATTGCCAAGGATCTCAGCGTGGATGAAGCCGACATACAGACAGCCTATGAAGAGAGAAAATCTTCCTTCAGCGAACCGGAAGAGCGCAGGGCGCAACACATCCTGATTCGCGTCAAAAAAGATGCGACGGATGCTGAGCGTGCTGATGCGCTCAAGAAGATCGAAGCTGCCCGCGCCCGCATTACGGGAGGCGAAAGCTTCGATCAGGTTGCCAAGGCTTTGTCTGAGGATACCACTGCGGAAAAAGGCGGTGACCTTGGCTGGTTCAAACAGGGCATGATGGTGCCCGAGTTTGACCTCACGGCCTTCTCCATGAAAAAGGGCGCAGTCAGCGACATCGTCGAAACGCAGTTTGGCTACCACTTGATTCACCTGACGGACATCAAGCCGGCCAAAGTGAAATCTCTGGCCGAGGTCAGGGATCAGATCAAATCCGATCTACTGCGCGCTCAGGCGCGCGATGAGGCCTACAAGCTCTCCCAGAGTCTTGATGATGCTCTGGGACAGGAGGGGTCTCTAAAGGCAGCCGCTGAGGCCCTGAACATGAACGTTCACACCATCCAGCCAATCAGCCAGAGCGAGGCCATCGCCGAGCCGCTGCTGAGCGATGCAAAAATTCGCAACAAGGCTTTCTCCACCCTGCCCGGACAGCCTGTCGAGATTGAAGAGAGCAGCAACGGGCACTTCATCGCCCTGCAGGTCATTCAGCGCATTGAACCGGATGTCCTGCCTTTCGCCCAGGTTGCCAACCGGGTGATGGATGATGCACGCAAAGCGGCAGCGCGCAAAAAAGCGCGACAGATTGCTGATGAAATCCGTCAAAACTCGGACGGCTCGGCAGTGGATGCGCTGGCACAGAAATTTGGCCAGGCCAAATTCATTTCCAAACCAGTGCAAAGAAATGGAACAGGAGACAATGCTGCATGGTTGACGCCGGATTTATTGCAGCGCGCTTTTGCGACAGCTTCTTCGACATGGGTAGATGCATCGTTTGAAGTGCCGCAGGGCATCGCAGTAGTTCGCGTCGAAAAGGTTATTGATGCAGCCCAATCCGAATTTGAGGCCCAGAAAGATGCCATTCGCCAAGAGGTGCAACGATCCAAAGGGGCTGTGCGCTTTGCACGCTGGATGGCCTCATTGCGAGACCGGCATGAAGTCATTACCCACCCCGAAGCCTTGGACCGCTATTAAATAGTAAACATTTTCTCTCAACTGATAAAAATGCCCGGATTTATTCCGGGCATTTTTGTTACAGAGCCTGGCAAGCAGGTATATGGCGAGACATGTGCCTGAGCCTCGCGCAACGACACATAGAGGCTTAAAAATGGTCAATTTGCTATAGCCGGTGCACGGCAGAATGGATAACCTTCGCCACCATGATGTCGGCAGATAAAAGTATAATGTGCGAGCATAAAAAAACCGGACGCAATGCGCCCGGTTTGATAAATGGTGGAGCCAGGCGGGATCGAACCGCCGACCTCTTGCATGCCATGCAAGCGCTCTCCCAGCTGAGCTATGGCCCCGAACTCGTCAGAGGCGGCGCATTTAGCCATGCGTTTTTCGACCTGTCAACACATCGCCGGACAAAACATGGAATTCCCCGTCATGTCTAAGCCTCAACTGTTCCGTCGCGAGCTTTCAGCTGATTGCGAAACACCATTATCCATCTTTGCACGCCTGAAAGGGGAATCCAACAGCTTCCTGTTTGAAAGTGCCGAGGGCGGAGAGCACTGGGGCCGCTACAGCATTATCGGTTTCGAGCCTTCCTGTGTGGCACTGGACCGCAATGGCACGCTTGAGCTGCAGCACCGCAACGGCAGCACCGTCAACAGGGATGGCGACATCCTGAGCTGGCTGAAAACCGAAGTGCTGCAAGCCAGCCCGTGCACGGCCGACGACCTGCCCTTTACCGGTGGTGCTGTCGGCTTCCTGTCATATGAGATGGTGCGTCGCTTTGAGCCGTTTTCCAGCCGACATGCAAGTGGCGCGGATGAAGTAGCTGCCGGCATATTGCTGATTGACCGTTTTGTCGTATTCGATGGTCTGCGCGGCACCATGACCCTGTGCGTGCGCGGCAGCGATGCCGCTCAAGCTGCAACCGAACTCAATGCTATTGAGTCCCGACTCTTCGGAGCCGGTCTGCCTCCGATGCATCTGGCCATGCCGAATAATAGCGCAGAGCCGCAGGCACAGATGCAGCAGCAGGAATACGAAGACATGGTCTCACAGGCCAAGGAATACATACTTGCCGGCGATATTTTTCAGGTTGTTCTGTCGCAGCGATTTTCCTCACCGCTGACCTGCGATCCGCTCAGCATTTATCGTGCGGTGCGCCATATCAATCCGTCCCCGTATCTGTTTTATGTCGATATTGCAGGCACAACGCTGGTCGGCTCATCGCCCGAAATTCTCGTGCGTCAGGAAGGCCGACGCGCCATCGTGCGCCCTATTGCCGGCACCCGTCCACGCGGCAAAACCGAGGCTGAAGATCAAGCGCTTGAGAAGGATCTCCTTTCCGACACCAAGGAACTGGCTGAGCATGTCATGCTTGTTGATCTCGGGCGCAATGATCTGGGCCGGGTCTGTGAATTCGGCAGCGTCGCAGTGACCGACTCGATGGTCGTCGAGCGCTATTCGCATGTCATGCATATTGTTTCCGAGGTACAAGGGAATCTGCGCGACGATGTCGATTGTCTGGATCTGCTGGCAGCAACATTCCCGGCTGGCACTGTGTCCGGCGCCCCCAAGATTCGTGCCATGCAGATTATCGATGAACTGGAGCCTTTCCAGCGTGGACCTTATGCCGGCATTGTCGGCTATATCGCCTTTGGCGGCGAACATATGGACACCTGCATCGCCATCCGTACCGCCGTGATTCAGAATGGCCAGGTGCATGTGCAGGCGGGCGCAGGCATCGTTGCCGACTCGGTTCCGGCCAATGAACACCGCGAGTGCGTCAACAAGGCAACCGCCATGTTCCGGGCCGTAGCCTTGGCCGAAAATCAGCCACGGGAAGGTAATAGCAAATGATGCTGGTTATCGATAACTACGACTCCTTCACCTATAATCTTGTACAATATCTGGGAGAGTTGGGAGAACATCCCGAGGTGCATCGCAACGACTGCATTACACTGGATGAGATTGCCGACATGCAACCGGACCACATCCTGATTTCCCCCGGCCCCTGCACCCCGCATGAGGCGGGCATCTCCATTGAGCTGATTCGCCGGTTTTCGGGTGTTATTCCGATCCTTGGCGTTTGCCTCGGGCATCAATCCATTGCCGCAGCCTTTGGCGGCGATGTCATCAGGGCTCCACGCCTGATGCATGGCAAGACTAGTCCCATTGAACATGACGGCACCGGCATATTCGCTAACATCCCATCGCCGTTCACAGCCACCCGCTACCATTCGCTGATTGTTGATGAGCCTCTGCCCGATGTGCTGCGCCGCACCGCGTGGACCGCTGAGGGCGAACTGATGGGGCTTGCACATGTCTCCCACCCGACCTTTGGGCTGCAATTTCATCCAGAATCCATCCTGACCGAGCATGGGCATCAGCTGCTGAAGAATTTTCTGGAGACAGGCGTATGACTTCCACTCCCCCTCTTGCCACGCAGCAAGCCATCCGCCTGCTGCAATGTAGTGAGGCTCTTACCGGCGAACTGACTGAACAGGTATTTGGCGAAATCATGGCTGGCCATGCAACGCCGGGGCAGATCGGGGCCATCCTGCTGGGCCTCTCGATTCGCGGTGAAACTTCAGAAATAGTCGCAGGTGCCGCGAAAGCCATGCGCGCAGCCTCAACCAGAATTTCTCCAAAAGCCCGTGGATTGATCGACACCTGTGGCACCGGCGGAACCGGTGGCAAAGGCGGCGCCAAGATGTTCAATATTTCGACAGCCGTTTCTCTAGTTGTTGCTGCATGTGGTGTGCCTGTGGCCAAGCATGGTAATCGCGCCATGACGTCGAAATCCGGGTCGGCTGACGTGCTGGAAGCGCTCGGCGTCAATCTGGATTTAAGCCCGCTTCAGGTCTCCAAAAGCATTGATGCGATTGGCATCGGCTTTCTGTTTGCCCAGAAGCTGCATCCGGCCATGCGTCATGCAGGGCCTGTGCGACGTGAACTCGGCGTGCGTACGATTTTCAATCTGCTAGGCCCGTTGACGAATCCTGCAGGTGCCGAATATCAGGTTCTGGGTGTGTTTTCCAAAGATAAGCTGGAACTGGTTGCCGGAGCATTGCAGCAACTTGGCGTCAGGCGGGCTCTCGTAGTGCATGGCCGCGACGGGCTGGATGAAATCACCACCACCACAATTACCGATGCGATCTTGGTCGAGGAAGGACAACCGTTATCGCCTTTTGAAATCGATCCACTGGCCTTCGGCATGCCTTATGCGGCGCCCGAGGCCCTGTGCGGTGACGATGCCAAAACCAATGCCGCGATTCTGCGACACATCTTTGCCGGGCAGACCGGTGCAGGGCGGGATATTGTATTACTCAATGCCGCCGCAGCCTTGTGGGTAGCCGGCAGAGTGAACGGTATCCCCGCAGGTCTGGCCATGGCCGCTGAAGCGATTGATTCAGGTAAGGTCAGCCAAACGCTGGATAAACTGATCGCCTTTACCCAACAGGCAAGCGTGTAAGCCAATGAGTTCCATTCTTAACGAAATTGCCGCCTACAAACGGGAATGGGTTAGATCCTGCAAACAGCGCGTGAGTGAAGGCGTATTGCTTGAGATGGCAATGCAGCATCAGCCACTGGACTTCTGCGGCGCGTTAAGCGACAGGGTTAATCAGAAACAGAATGCCGTGATTGCCGAAGTCAAAAAGGCCAGCCCGTCGAAGGGCGTTATCCGGGCCGGTTTTGATCCGGTTGCGATTGCCGAAAGCTACCAGGCAGGCGGTGCAACCTGCCTCTCAGTTCTCACCGATGTGAAATACTTCCAAGGTGCTGATGCCTATGTTTCGGATATCCGCAAGGCAGTGGACATCCCCATCCTGCGCAAGGATTTCATGCTCGATCCATATCAGGTGGTAGAAGCCCGTGCCATGGGTGCTGACGCAATCCTGATTATTCTGGCTATGGTGGATGATACACTGGCCGCCGAACTGGCCGCCAGCGCGCGCGAGCAAGGACTGTCCATCCTGCCGGAGGTGCATAATGCAGAGGAGTTGCAGCGTGCGTTAAGGCTGGACACGCAGCTTATCGGCACCAACAACCGTAACCTGCATACCTTTGAAACCAGGCTTGAAACAACACTGGAGTTACTGGCCGACCTGCCCGCAAATAAAACAGTGATTACCGAATCAGGCATCTTCACCCGCGCCGATGTCGAGCACATGAACGAAGCCGGAGTTTACGGCTTTCTCATCGGAGAATCGTTGATGCGCCAGCCCGATCCGGGCAAGGCGCTGGCCCAGCTGATTCAGTCTTAGTTATCATCGTCACCGCATGATCTGCGGCGAACCAGTTATTTGGCAGTTTGAATCGGTGCGGCCGGGCTCTCTGCTGAAGTTGATTCAGTCTGGGCAGGATTACCTTGCTGCATGCGGCCTAGCTGCTCCTCAACAGAAGAAAACAATTCCTTGCTTGTGTTTGCCTTAAACGGCCTGTTGACCCAGTGGCCGTTTACAAATGCCTGTCCCAATACACGAATCTCGAGCTTGCTTTTCGTCTGCGCATCCATCTTCAGGCGGAACACGCGCACAACAAAGCGATGCTTGGTGATATCGGAACCTGAAGCGCCGCCGAAGATCCCGGCAAAGGCATTGGGAGAATTTGCTCCGCGGCGAATCCAGTCTGAAGTGACAATGCCGCTGGGCGAATCCACCGAATCAACAGGAATGTTGAGCGCAGTCATAGCATCAACAACTGCCGAGAAAAGACTTGCAGCATCCACATCATAAACCCGGGCATCAAGCGAAACAGCCTTGCCTGCCACGGCCTGACGATATTTTTCCGGCAATGCTGAATCATCTGCCGATGCCACACTATCCGCAGCTGGCACTTCCAGATCAGCGCGCAATTCAGGCGGCACATCCAGTGGCGCTCTCGCAGCAGCATCCCGCGCACCACCAGAATTTCCCTGGGCATAGGCAGGCTGGTCTTTGCCTTCATCCACATCCCAGAATAATTGGGGCATGCTGCCTCCGCATGAAGTGAGAAAGAGGAGTGTGAACAAGGTCGGGTAAAAGGATCGGATAGTCATAGCTGCCGCATTTAATCGGGGACAGGCTCTTCGGTCAAGCATTCCCAATGCACTGCCACCCTTTCGCGGATGCTGATCATCATGAAACGGAATAAACGGAAGTCCAAAACATCTAAACAAAAAAAGAGGGGGAGCTTTCGCTCCCCCTCTCTCGATCCATTCCTTGTTGGAATGAAGCGCTCAACTTACATGAGTGCTTCGACGTCCAGCAGGGTGGTGGTGGTCTTGACGTTGGTACCGCCGGTGGTCTTGGCGTTGTTGGAGTCATAGGTCAGAGCAACGATGAAGTTCTGATAAACTTCGTACTCAGCACCAACCATGAAGTGGTCGGTCTTGACTTCAGCAATAGCGCCTGCAGCAGCCTGCTTCTGAGCACCGAAACCAGCGCCGATGATCACATTGTGCAGTGGCTTGATGTTAGCGCGGATAGAGTAGCCGGACAGCTTGGAAGCAACAGCGTTGTACAGGTTCTGCTTGGTAGCGGTAGAAGCAGCAGCAGAAGCGTAGTCAGCATAGATACCGATAGAGGTCTCGCCGATTTCGCCCTGAGCCTGTGCGTCAATCCACCACTTCTTCATGTTGAACTGAGTAGCGCCAACATTAACCAGTGCAGGAGCAGCAGCAGCAACAGCAGTTACAGTTGCCAGATTGCCGGTGTCACCAGAGACGATGCCGCCGCCGATGCCCAGGCCCCATCCTGCAACTTCAGGAGTCAGGAAAACGCGGAGCTGTGGAGCAAGCTTCCAGCCGGAAGGAACAGCGCCCTTACCAACCAGAGAGCCTTCAGTCACGCCGGACACAGATGCAAAACCCATCTCGTTAGCGCCGAAGATGGAGATACCAGCAGTCTGACCTGCAATGCCAGCGAGGGTTTCAACAGCCGACAGGCCCTTGCCGCCCAGCAGGCCGCCATGCTGACCATAAACGTTTGATACTTCCATACCAGCGGTAGAACCGAAACCGGTGTTGAAGAAAGAGATACCAGCCTTGAAGCCGCCCAGATCCCAAGAGTTCAGCAACTGGATGTTAGCGAAAGAACCGCCGCCGATTTCAGCGAAGGCGCCGGTGTTGGAACCGATACGGCCAGCAACCAGCATTACGTTATCAGCAGTGATAACAGCGGTCTTGACGGTGCCCGGTGCAGTGGTACCGGTACCGGAAGTCTTGGTGCTAGCCAGCTGTGGACGAACCACGATGGTAGCGTTCAGTGAAGACGGGATGGAAAGCATATCGTCTTCAACAAGAGCCTGCTCACCAACGTCGGTGAACGAGCCATATTTAAATGCGCGGCCGAAAGCGTTCAGTGAAGGGAAGCTCTGGAAATGGCAGCTCAGGCAAGCAGCGCCGGTCTGGCGTGCGAACGCCGGGATTGCTTCGGAAGTGGTTGGTGCAACTGCAACAGCAGAAACAGCAACAACAGCGAAGGCAGCAGCAGAAAGAAGTGTCTTCTTCATGTTGTGTAAACCTCTGAAAAAATAAATTTACCCCCCCAAGTGGCAAGGCATGGCCGAACAGTCACGATTCCTGCTTACTGTGTCAACGTGATACAGGGCATCTGTGTCAATTTGCAACACATCGCACTTTGTTCGCCTGCAGCCATTTCATGCTAACTCGTCCATTCAACAACGCGACTGTGATCACAACACAGGCATGTGCCACTTCCAGTCACCACCTTATGTCTCATGCATTACATTAAATAACATAGATATGCTGACACCTCCCTTTCCTGCCGACTGAATAACCTCTGCGGTTGCATCACAAGGCAGGCGGCCACTAGAGTACAGCTTTTCGAAATCCTCGAGAGGTTCCCATGGGCAGTAAAATCCAGCGCAATGCCCCCTGCCCGTGCGGCAGCGGCAAAAAATACAAACAATGTTGCGGCCAACAGGCGCGGCAGAAGTCGGTGGATCGTGCCAGTTATCGGGAAGGGGTACAGCGCGCCCTGGTCTGGCTGAGCCAGCATTACCGTAAAGAAATCGATGCATGGGTGGATCAGACATGGTTGACCGACATCGGCGATGAAGGCCGACAGGGCATTGCCACGGCCGATCCGAAAATCCGGGGCATCCACGATATCAACCTGCTAGAATTTCTGGTCGCCGAAGGGACGCTTCCCGACGTAGAGGGCGAAGGCCATCCGCTGAAACTCATCCTTGAAGCCAAGGGCCTGCAACTCGATGCGGGGCAGAAGGCGTATCTGAAGCAGCTTGGCAGCCGTCCGCTACGCCTGTACCGCATCACTTCATGCAATCCTGGTGAAAGCTTCTCTCTGGTTGATCATGAGCTTGCCGAGGACAAGCCCACCATCATTGAAGATAAATGGGGCAGCCGCATGTTCGAAGTGGGCGATATCGTCGGGCTACGCCTCATGGATACAGGCAGTGGCTGGGAGACCTCCGGCGCCATCTACCATATTCCGGATGGATTTTCTGCAGACCTGCAGGAAAAGCTCGCCAAGACGGAAGCGGATGGCTACAGCCGAGCATTGTCCCATTACTGGCTTGAACTGGTCGCCGCGCATGTCTGAGCGACACATGTCCAGTCGCCATCGGACCATATCCGGAAAAGGCTGAGCCGTTGGCAATAAAAACAGTAAAACTATCCGCCAAGAAAAAACGAGAGGTCGCCAACATCATCGGCCA
>Ga0209919_1000070_pt1 | contig 50395 bp, 39 predicted proteins | sample SalPon2A_C_D2_MG_FD_185721 | JGI IMG/M metagenome (GOLD analysis project Ga0209919, IMG submission 185721) | Soil microbial communities from South San Francisco under conditions of wetland restoration - Salt Pond MetaG R2A_C_D2_MG (SPAdes)... | ecosystem: Environmental > Terrestrial > Soil >... | reverse complement strand
CGGCGTGCTCTGCATGCTGGGCACGGGCCCCGGCCAGTCGTATACGATCGGCCTGTTCTTCGGCCCCCTCATCCGTGAGTTGCACCTTTCCAGCACGATGCTCGCCGCGGTCTACGGCCTGGGCACGGCCTTCGCCGCGCTCGGGCTCACGTATACGGGCAGGCTGGTGGATCGCTACGGGCCGCGGCGCCTGATCGCCACCATCGCCTTCCTGCTGGGCGGCGTCTGCCTCGCGTTTCCCCTGGCGCGGAACGTCGTGGCGCTGTTCTTCGCATTCACGTTCGTGCGGTTCCTCGGGCAAGGCTCGCTGTCGCTGTCGGCCGTCAACCTGGTTTCGCAGTGGTTCTCGCGCCGCCGCGGACTGGCCCTCAGTGTAACCTCGCTGGGCTTCGCGGTTGGCTTGGCAGCCTATCCCCCCGTGGTGGAGCGGCTCATCGCAACCGTGGGCTGGCGACAGACCTGGGTGTGGATGGGACTGTGGGTCTGGATGCTGCTGATTCCGGCCGTGCTGCTGCTCATGATCGATCGGCCGGACGACCTGGGCCTGCTGCCGGACGGCGTGCGGCCCTCGACCGCGGCCGCCACGGATCCTGCGGGCCCGGCCGACCCGCCCGCCGTCAGCGCCGATGAAGTGAGCTGGACGCCGCGCGAGGCCCTGCACACCCACACGTTTTGGATTCTTGCGGTAGCGATGGCCATTCCCTCGGCCCTCATCACCGGCATGTACATCTACCACGTGCAGTACTTCCTGCAGCAGGGGCTCTCCGCGCGACTGGCGGCAGACATGTTCTCGGTGACCTCGGTCAGCATGGTCGTTGCCATGTTGCTGTTCGGGCTGCTGCTGGACCGCCTGCCCACGCGATTCGTGCTGGCCGGCGGCATCCTGATCAACGGCGTGGCACTGGGCGTGATGTACAACCTGCACGATACGTTCACCGCGGTGATCTACGCGATGCTGCTGGGCGTCACCTCCGGCGGTGCGATGACCAACGCCAACTACGTCTGGCCGCGCTACTTCGGCCGGCGCCACCTGGGTGGTATCCAGGGCCCTGCGCTCACCATCGGCATCATTGGCGCGTCGCTGGGGGCGCTGCCCTTCGGCATCGCCTACGACCTGTTGGGGAGCTACCACGCGGCGGTGGGGCTGCTGGCCTTCCTGCCGCTGGGCTTCGGTATCGCGGTGGCCTTCCTCAAGCCACCGCAGCGACCCGCGGCCGCCGCCACCGCAGCGGCGCCCACGCACCCGGCATAGCGTAGGGAGCACCCCCCGACGTACCGCCTCAGGGCAGCAGGCGCTGGATCTCGTTGCCGTTGATGCGGAAAAACATGGACTCCTTCTCCGCCTCGCCGTTCTCTTTGAAGCGGGTCCAGCCGGTCACGCCAAAGAACGGATCCATGCTCACCAGGGCATCGCGCAACGCCTTGCGGCTGTGATTGTGCGAGTTATTCAGCAGCGACATCAGCAGGTTCGCCGTGTCGTAGCCCAGCCCGGTGTAGTAGGTGGGCGGACGATACTGCGCATGGTGGCCGAAGAACATGCGGTGACGCGCATGGAACGCCTCCACCTTGGGATTGGCGCTGGTCAGATCGAACGCGTCCACGAATACCGCACCGTCCAGCTTGCCATCGCCCGCCACCAGCACCGAGCTGTCGTTCCAAAAGCGGCTGCCCAGCAACTGCACGTGCTCGGCATCCACCGTGACCGGGTACGGTGCGATGAGCTGCAGATCCTGGATGCCGTCCGGCCCCACGGGGATATACAGCGCGTCGAAGTCCACGATGGGATCGGGGTGGGAATCGCCCACGGTGCTCAGCAGCGCCTGGTCCTCCGGCGACTGGTAGCGGTCCAGGCCGGTGAAGCGGGCGAAGATCTCCTTGAGCCCCACCGCATCGCGGCTCTGCCGGGTCACCCGGGCGGAGGGCTCGAAGGGCGCCACGGCCACCACCTTGCCACCGCGCTGCTCCACCTGCTGCCAGAACAGGGTGGACATAGTGTGCCCGTAGGCCGTGTCCGGATACAGGATCGCGAACCGCCGGTCGTGCAGGTAGTCCACGCTGTAGCGCACCAGATCCCGCACCTCCTCCTCCTGGCTCTTGCTGTGCCGGAACACGAACTTCGAGCCGGGCGGAATATCCAGCGAGAGCGACAGGGAGATCAGCGGCACGCCCAGTTCTTCCGCCTTGGCCGCGGCTGCCGCGGATTCCGCGCGGGCGATGGGCCCGATGATGGCGATCACGTGATCGTCCTGCACCAGCGAGGCGACCTCCTTCGCGGCCCGCTGCGGGCTGTTCGCCGTGTCGCGGATCACCAGCTCGTAGCGCCGTTGCGGCACGGGCGGGCCGGCCTTGCCGGCCGTCCGGATCGTCTGCAGGTCCTGCCCCAGCACGCGACTGAGCCGCGCCGTGAGCGATCCCTGCGTATCCGGGAACTGCACTGCCATGCGCAGGCCGTCCAGTGTCTCCAGCGCCAGCTCGCGCAACACGGAGGCCGAGCTGCCGAGCGGCAGCAGCACGCCGATGCGGTCTGGTCGTGTGGCCACGCGGGCGCGGATTTCCTGCTTCAGGTCGTTGACGAACTTCAGGTCGGCCGCGCTGGTGGCCTGACCCTGGGCCAGGATCGCATCCAGCTTGAGCAGTGCCTGGTCAAGCTGGCCGCCGTTGAGCAGCACCTTGGCCATCAGGAACGGCTCGCGCTGCACGAGCCAGGGCGTGGAGTCGTGCTGCTGCAGGAAGGTCATCAGCGCATCGGGATCGTCCATGCGCTCCAGCATGTCCTCGATCTCCGGCTGCGTCGTCTGGCGCAGGCCAGTGTAGCTCTGCTGCTCGGTCACCAGATACGAGGCCGCATCGGCGTAGTGCCCCTGCCGCGCCGCGTTCTCCGCCAGCATGCGCAGGAAGCGCGTCTGCACCCAGCCGGGCAGGGAGGCCATCGCCTGCTGGTCGAAGAAGAACGACTGCTCCAGCGGCTTGCCCTGCTGGAACAGCGCCTCGTTCAAGTAGAAGAACGCCAGCGGAAACTGATCGTCGTCCGGGTAATAGTCCGTGAACGCGCGAGCCGTCTGTTCCTGGTCCGCCGGCGTCGCCAGGCCCTCCCCGGCGCGCAGCAGGTTGATCAGGTACGTCTTGCGCAACTGGTTGGGGTCCGTGCCAGGCGTGCGCGCGGCCTGCACCATCTCGTCGTCGAAGCGTGCCTTGAGCGCCGGATAGGCCTCGTGCCCCCGGCCCTGGCTCACCATGGCGAACAGGGTATCCAGCGGCACGTGCATCAGGTCCGCCTCGGGTGCCACTGTGCCCGCGGCGGCCGGCGCGACCGCGGCAGGTGGTGTCGCGGGCCCCTGGGGCAGCTCGCTCAGATAGCTCTGGGCACGCGCCAAGCCGGGTGCGGCCAGCAGGGCCAGCACCAGCAGGCCCGGCAGCAAGGCCCGCAGGGCAGCGATGGGGCGGGAGGGCGGCATCATTTCGTATCGAACAAAGTGATTTCGGCCTGCTTGCGAATCCGCGTCATGAAGGTCTGCAGAAGCTCCTGGCGCTTCTTGGCAAACACTTGGTTCTCCAACGACTGCTGCGTGACGGAATCCAGCTTATCGCAATTGACGGGGCCCTTGGTGCGCTGTCCGAACACCTTGATCAGGTGCAGACCGAACTGCGTCTGCACAGGCTCGCTGACAGCGCCCACGGGCAGGGAGAAGGCGGCATCCTCGAAGGGCTTCACGAACTGGCCGCGGCTGATGAAGCCCAGGTGGCCCTTGTTGCTCTTCACGCTGGGATCCTGCGAGTACTTTAGGGCCAACTGGTCGAAGCTGGCACCGCTCAGCAGCTGCTGGCGAATATCCATCAGCTCCTTGCGCGCCGCGGCGTCCGTGTTGCGGATCAGGATGTGCCCCACGTCCACCTCGCGGTTGTTCTGGGTCTGCTTGCGGCAGGCGGCGGTCACATCCTCCTGGGTCACGTGCACCTTGGCGTCCACCTCGCGGGCCAGCACGCGGCGCCGCAGCAGGTCCTTGAGCACGAGGGACTTGAGCTGCTCGTCGGTGTAGATCTCCTGCAGGCCGGGCTGGCGGCGCAGGATGTTGTCCACCCGGTCCTCGATGTCCTTGTCGCTCACTTCGATCTTCAGCCGCGCCGCGTAGGATTCGAGCAGCAGGTCCTCGGTCAGGCGCTGGGTCAGGTCTTCGTCCAGATGCGCCAGCTTATCCTGCAATTCCTGTCCCTGAAACTGCTGGCGGTATTCCTGCGTCTGGAGCTGGCGCAACTGCTGGTATTCCCGCTCCGTGACGGCCTTGTCGTTCACGGAGATCTTGACCTGGTCCAGCAGCATGGCCGGAGCGGCCCATGCGCGCAGCCCGGGCCCCAGCAGCCCCACGACGAGCATTAGCAGAGCGAGGCGCTTCACGGTCGGGCCCCGGTGGTCTGCGGGACGAAGGAGACGGGCCGCTCCGGCTGCGCCTTGGCCGCCAGAGCGCGCAGCTTGGTGATGGGGAAGCCCTGCACGGAGGGGTCGGCGTCAAAATTCATCACGACCGTCTGCTTGAACAGGCGCCCATCCAGCAGGAAGTTGACGGTGCGCGGGAAGTAGAACTCATTTGGGCCGTCGCCGATGAACATAAACTCGCTAAACTCGATGGTGAGCAGATGGCCTCCATGGGGCCCACCGGCGAGGCGGGTCTGGAGCTTCACGGGGCGCAGCAGATCGGGATCCAGCCACACAGCCTTCTCCTCGCTCTCCACCAAGCGGTAGTACACCTCGCCCTTGGGGCCGCGGGCGATATCCACGCGCTGGGGATTGATGCCCCAGAATTCCACCGCCTGCCGCCAGCGGGCCGGGTCCGCCGAGACAAACGCCAGGAACGGGTGCACCACGTCGGATTCGCTGAACGTGCGGCCGGGCGTCAGGTTGCCCATCACCGGACGGAAGCCCTCGTTCAGGTAGAAGTTCAGCAGCGTGCCGTCTTCCGCATAGGTCTCGATGCCCAGAAAGGCGTTGCGGATCCAGTAGATCTTCTGCCGGTACGAGCGCTCGGGCAGCTCCACCGGCATGGCATCCGGATTGGTGCTGGGCACGCCCTTGCCGCTGCGCCCCAGGGGATCGAACACGTAGGTGCGCGTTTCCAGCATGGCCCGCTGGATGGCGGGCTGACGGGCAGCCACCAGCCGGTAGATGTCCTTCAGGCTCGGAATGTACGCCAGGGCCGGTGCGGCCAGGATCGCCACCAGCAGGGCGGCCAGGGCCACGCTGGCCCACCGGCGGCTTGCCATGCGAAGGTAGGGCATGCCCATCCGATTGACAGCAGGAGCGAGCGAAAATACGCTGAACGGGGCTTCAGGCCTCGCTTGGAGCAGGATCGGGTGCGTCCCCGGCGGGCCAGATTTCAAGACCCCACGTTGACGCAGCTTCCGCCAAATTGCAACGCCCGGGCGCCGCAAAGCGCCCGACCCGCCAAGGAGAACGAGGTGACCCTGCACGCGAATGACTGGCCCACGGCGTCTCTGGACACATGGCGCCCCAGCGCCCCGGCCCCTGTCCGTTGGAGGCGGCCGGCCCGGCCCCGGGTTCACGGCTTCGCGCGTGGCGCACGCCGCGGCGGCAGGGGGCCCCACGCATGAGCGAACCGGCTACGTTTCGCGTCGGCACGCGCGGGAGCGCGCTGGCGTTGGTGCAGACCCAGGCCATCATCGCGGCCATGCAGGCACAGGCCCCGGAGGCGCGCTTCAAGCAGGTACGCGTCGTGACCCATGGCGACCGCTTTCGCGAGAAGCCCATCGCCGAGATGGGCGAAACGGTGGACCGCGGCATCTTCAACACAGCCCTGGAGGATGCGCTGCTGGCGGAGGAGGTGCACGTCACCACCTGCTCGTTCAAGGACGTGCAGTCCGAGTTGCGCGAGAGTCTCACGGCAGCTTCCGTGATGCCACGCGAGGACGCACGCGACGTGCTGGTCAGCCGTCACGGACTGCCCCTGGCGCGTCTGCCGCAGGGCGCCGTGCTGGCCACCAGCAGCCCGCGCCGCGTGAGCCAGCTCAAGGCCTTCCGGCCGGATTTTCACTTCGTGCCCCTGCGGGGCAACGTCACCACGCGCGTGCAGCGCGAGGCACAACGCTATGACGGAATCATCCTCGCCGCGGCGGGCATCCGGCGGCTGGGGCTGGGTGAGCACATCTGCGAGACAATCGAGCCGGACGTGCTGCTTCCGGCGCCCGCCCAGGGGGCCATGGGCTGTGAGTACCGCGCCCAGGACGCCTCGGTGGCCACCCTTGTGCGCGCGATCCAGCACCCCGAGACCGAAACCTGCGTGCGGGCGGAAAAGGCCCTGTTGGTGCGGCTCAGCGGGGGCTGCTTCGCGCCGATTGGCGTGCTGGCCACCGTTGCGGATGGCCGCATGCGGCTGCGCTGCCGCGTAGCCGCGCTGGATGGCAGCCGCGTCATCGAGGCAGAGGCGGAGGGCACGCCGGGCGATGCCGAGGCCCTGGTGGAAGACGTGCGGGCGCGCGTGGCCGCCCAGGGCGGCCTGGAGATCGTGGCCGCCGTGCGCGACCACCTGCAGGCCGGCGGCCATTGAAGTCTGGAGAATGGATGCCGGGAGCGCCGCTCAGCGCGGCGCCTAGGTTCCGCTCTTGCCTTCGGCCTCCAGAAAGAACTCGCGGGCCTGCGGAAAGACATCCGGCCGCAGCACTACGAAGTCGGCTTTCTTCATCACCGGCAGCTTGGCGAAGGCCGCCACGTTGGCCGGCGCGATGTTGGCCAGCCCCGCCGGCTTGCCCAGCCGCTTGGCCAGGTCCAGCCCCGTCTCCAGCAGAGACAGCACGGCCGGGTGCTTCTCGTCGTAGAAGTCCCGCATCAGCACGTTGGAGGCGTCGATGCCCAGGGTGAGCTGGGCCAGATCGCCCACGCTGAACAGGAAGCCGTCGAACTCCGCGCCCAACTGATCGAGCGCCAGCATCTGGGCCGGCGTGCGGCACAGCAGGTACCACTCCATGCCGCCCTGGCCCCGCGCCAGCCCGTGCTGCTTGAGCAGGCTGGTGATGGCCTGCGCTTCCTTCACGGTCTGGCAGGCGGGCAGGATCAGGGAGAGATTGCCCTGCCCCATCTGGCCGTGCACGGCTGCGAGCGCCTGCAACTCCAGGTCGAAGGCCTCCTCGTAGTCCAGGTCCGTGTAACGCCCGGCGCCCCGCGTACCCAGCAGCGGGTTCGCATCGTCGTACGCATAGGCGCGGCCGCCCACCAGCCGATTCAGCTCGCGCGAGGTGGCATCGGAGAGCAGCACGCGCACCGGTTTGGGACTCGTCGCCGCGCTGATACGCGCAATGCTCTGGGCAAGCCGGGTGACGAAATACGCCTTCTTGTCCGGATAGCCCTTGCTCACCTCATCGATGCGCTCTTTGTCCTCAGCCGGATACTCCAGGCAGGCCCGCGGGTGCACCTTCACCTCATCGCGGACCACATCGTCCACGCGCAGCAGGCCCACACCCTCGTGCGGATAGCGCGCATCCGGGAAGGCTCGGTCGGGATCGCTCTGCTGATACCACATGGGCTTGCTGGGCATCTGGAGCTGATCCAGCCGGATCGTCTCGTCCTTGTAGGGCAGGATACCCGCATAGACAACGCCCTTGGCCCCGCCAGCGCAGGAAACCGTGATCTCCTGGCCTTCCTGCACGTTCTTGGAGCCGTTGCCCGTGCCAACCACGCAGGGAATGCCCAGTTCGCGCGAGATGATGGCGGCATGGCAGGTGCGGCCGCCGGAGTCCGTAACGATGGCGCTGGCGATCTTCATGATCGGCACCCAGTCCGGGTCCGTCATCTCCGTAACCAGCACCATGCCCTCCTTGAACTGCTCGATTTGCTCGGCGGACTTGATCACGGACGCCTTGCCCGTGCCGATCAGCTCGCCCACCGCCATGCCCTCGGCCAGCACGGGGCCCATCTTCTCCAGCACGGTGCGCTTGATCACGCCGGTCTCGCGACGGGAAACAACCGTCTCCGGGCGGGCCTGCACGATAAACAGTTCGCCCGTCTGGCCGTCCTTGGCCCACTCCATATCCATGGGCTTGTAGTAGCCGGCTTCCTGCGAGTAGTGGTCCTCGATGATGCAGGCCCAGCGCGCCAGTTCCAGCACCTCGTCCTCATTGAGGCAGAAGCGCTCGCGCTCCTCCGGCGGCACTGGCACGTTCATGGTGCCCTTGCCCTTGCCGGGATCGGTGTAGATCATCTTCTGCTGCTTTTCGCCCAGATGCGCGTAGATGATCGGCTTGTGCCCATCCAGCAGCGCGGGCTTGTGCACGTACCACTCGTCCGGGTTGATGGCGCCCTGCACGACGTTCTCGCCCAAGCCGTAGCCCGCAGTGACGTACGCCGCATCCTTGAAGCCGCTTTCGGTATCGATGGAGAACATCACGCCGGCGGCCGCCAAGTCGCTGCGCACCATCTTCTGCACGGCGATGGAGAGGGCCACCTGGAAATGGTCAAACTTCTTCTCCTCGCGGTACGAGATGGCGCGGTCGGTGAAGAGCGAGGCGAAGCAGGCCCGGCAGGCCTCCAGCAGGGCGTCGTGGCCCCTGATGTTCAGGTAGGTATCCTGTTGCCCGGCGAAGGAGGCATCCGGCAGGTCCTCGGCCGTGGCGCTGGAGCGGACGGCGGTATCCACCTCCACGCCGTAGCGCTTGCAAAGATCGTCGTAGGACGCCAGAATCTCGTGCTCCAGTTCCTTGGGCATGGGCGTACCGCGGATCAGCTTGCGCACCGCATCGCCGCGCCGGGCCAGGTCGTCCAGCTTGCGCACGTCCAGCCCGCTGAGCAGCTTCTGGATCTCCTTCCGCACCCCTGTGGATTCCACGTAAAGGTTGTACGCATAGGCCGAGATGGCATAGCCATCCGGTACGCGCACGCCCTTGCTGGTGAGGTTGGAGAACATCTCGCCGAGGGAGGCATTCTTGCCACCCACGGCGGGTACGTCCTGAATCCCCAGCTCGGAGAACCAGTAGATCAACCGCTTATCGCTGTCCTTGGCCATGTTCGCCCCTCGTTGCGTGGTCGCTCCAGCAAGGCGCGGCGCCCTGCGCGGGCGGCCCGCATCAGGAAATTGCGCCTTCGTCCGCCAACCTGTTGATGGCCGCTTCCATCTCGTCCACGTCCTCCACGTACGGGATGCCAAAGGCATCGCAGAGCTTCTTGTGGACGGCCCAGAGCTGGGAATGCACCGAGGAGGGATTGGTGGACACGAGGATGTCCTCGTTCTTGCTCTGCCCGTAGTCGTTCAGGCCCTGGATGATGTTGCTGAAATGCTCGCGGTAGGGGTCCTCCGCGATGCCCTCCAGCGATTTGGCAGTCTTCAGGGCCATGTTGAAGTAGTTGGTGGCGGAGTCCTGGTCCTTGTTCTGCAGGTCGGTGATGCCCTGCTTGATGCACTTGTTGAGGCGATTGAACAACTTCAGGTTTCGTACCGTCTTGAGCGTCTCAGCCATGGGATTCCCTTTTTCCGGGTCGTGGCGCGAGTGGATTGAAACTGTCCCGAGAATTTGACGTTTTACCAGACGAGAGGGCTTGGTTTTAGCACCGTTGGGCGACCGTTGCCAATGCCGTCTGCACCGGGGCTCGGGCCGCGCCAGCGTCGCCATGTGGGGCGCAAAGGGCTTCCGCCGCACGGTTGACGATTGCCCCACACGCAGGAGGTGCATCGAAATTGGACAGGATACGATGGCACCAAAGCCGGCACCGCAGCGGGATCGTCCCAGAATCACGCGACTGCGAGCGGCCGGGCACCGGGTCTTCTCGACGGCCCCCGATGCGCTGCTATCCAGCGCCGCCGCTTGCTGGCGTGCAATTTAGCAACTCCATTGGGAGTCGTCAAAAGATTCGAATCACTTGGATGGCTTGGCGGGCGGGCCGTTGCGCGCCTCGCCGGCATCGCGGTCCGCCGCGGGCGTTTCCGCAGCGGCCACAGGGGCGGCGGGAAAACCCGACTACCGGTTCCAAAGCTGTGAATTCATGGATGATAGGCCTTTTTCGGGCCGGTGCAGCATGTCCTTTGACGGCAACAACAAACGCTCCGTGAGCATCCCCGTCCTGCCCGTGAAGGTGCTGGGCGGCACGTTCCATGTGGCCGCGCTGCTGGTGGCCGACCATAACTGCGAGCAGGATGTTATCGCGGTCCTGCACGGTACGGCCGCCGACCGTTGGTTCGTGATGGTCTCCGACCACGCCGGCGACGCTCCGGACGCCCTGGCCATGATCGACGACAACCTCGAGTTCCAGATCTACGCCCACGGCGTGCTGCGGCAGGACTGAGCCGGCGCCTGCCCGGCTCCGCGCGGACCAACTCCCGCCTACGAGCGCTGCTGCTTGAGCGCAACCACCTGCGCCTCCAGGTCTTCCACGCGATCCACCAGGCGTTGCAGTCGGCGCAGCAGAGCGTCCTGGCGCAATTGCTCGGCGTGGGGCCGGGCAGGATTGCCGGAGACGTAGCTGCCGGGCGGCACGGGCTTGGTGACGTGCGCGCGGGAGAAGACCACGCTGCCCGCCCCCACGGTGAGGTGCCCCAGCACGCCCGCGCGGGCGCCCAGGGTCACACGCTCCTCCAGCACAGCGCTGCCGGCCAGGCCGCTCTGGGCCACGATGAGGCTATCCGGGCCCACCTTGGTGCCATGGCCGACCATCACCAAGTCGTCGATCTTGGTACCGCGACCGATCACGGTGGAGCCCAGCGCTGCGCGGTCGATGCAGGTGCAGGCGCCCACCTCCACGTCGTCCTCGATGACGACGTTGCCCACCTGGGGAATCTTGACGTGTGTGGGGCCGTCCTGGGCGAACCCGTAGCCGTCCGCCCCGATGGTGACGTTGGCGTGCAGAATCACGCGATCGCCCAGCACGCACTCGCTGTGCAGCACCACACCGGGATAGAGCCGGCAGTCGCGGCCCACCTGGCATTCGTCCAGCACCACCGCACCGGGGAACAACACCGTGCCCGCGCCGATGCGCGCGCCCGCGCCCACGTACGCCCCCGGCAGCACGGCCACACCCTTGTCCAGGCGCGCCTTGGGGTGCACCACGGCGCCTTCGTGCACGCCCGCATCGGGCTGGCGCGGCTCCACCAGAAAGGTCAATGCCCGGGCAAAGGCCAGGTAGGGCCGCCCCGTGCGCAGCAGCGCCGCGCCCCCCTTGGGCCGCTCCGCGTCCAGCGGCACGATGACCGCCGCCGCCTGCGTGGCCGCCAGTTCCTTCGCATAGCGGGGGTTGGCCAGGAAGCTCAACTGGCCTGCCCCGGCCTCGCGCAGCCCGGCCACACCGCGGATCTCGGTGTCGGGATTGCCGTCCAGCGTCACGTCCCCCAGATGCTCGGCGATGGCCTGGAGGGGCAGGGTCTTGAAGTGCATATCGGTCGAGTTTTGGTCGATATTGGGGACGAAAGGAAAGGGGTATCAGTCCAATCGGAAATTTGCCGGATTCGCCTGCCCGATTTCGCTTGCCTTCAAGCGACGAAATGGATTCTCATACCCATTACCGCCGCACGACGGCTTTGGCGAATCAGGGGAACTCGCCGGGGCATTGCGCGACTGCATGACAATGCCCGAGCGGTGGTACTTCGGCAATGGAGCGCCGAAGGATGGAAGCCATGGAAGGCTGAGCCCTCCCGCGTAGCATCGGTCTACTCGCCTCCAGGCTATCCTTCGTAGCTCGCCCGCGTATGGCGCAGCGAAGCGCAAATGTGCGCTTCGTCCGCCGCAATGTTAGATTTTACTTAGCAGGCATAAAGGAGCGGCCATGGAGGAGACCATTCACGATAAGGCCCGCAGAAGCGACAAGTCTGCAAAGATGCGCAAGGGGATGGCCTTCAAGCGCCACTTTACCAAGGACGGCATGCCGCCCCTGGAGATGGTGGCCTGGGCCAAGCGCCGGTCCGTAATCTCAGAGCCGAACGGCAAGATCGTCTTCGAGCTCAACGATTGCGAGGTGCCCGAAAACTGGTCGCAACTGGCGACCGACATTGTCGTTTCCAAGTACTTCCGCAAGGCCGGCGTGCCGGGCACGGGCCACGAAGTCAGCGTGCGCCAGGTGATCCACCGCGTCGCCCACACCATCCGCGTGTACGGCGAGGAACAGGGCTACTTCCAGACCCACCTGGACGCCGACATCTTCGAGGATGAGCTGACCTACCTGCTGGTCACCCAGCGTGGGGCGTTCAACTCGCCCGTGTGGTTCAACTGCGGCCTGTGGCAGGAGTACGGCGTCCGCGGCAGCGGCGGCAACTGGCACTGGGATGAATCGCTGAACACGCCGCGCATGCTGGAGAACTCCTACGAGCACCCGCAGTGCTCCGCCTGCTTCATCCAGCGCGTGGAAGACGACCTGATGTCCATCTTCACGCTGCTGCAGAAGGAAGCGCGCGTGTTCAAGTACGGCTCGGGCACGGGCACGAACTTCTCCCGGCTGCGCAGCAAGTACGAGCACCTCTCCGGCGGCGGCACCTCCTCGGGGCTGATGAGCTTCCTGGAAGTGTTCGACAAGGGCGCCGGTGCCACCAAGTCCGGCGGGACGACGCGCCGCGCGGCCAAGATGGTCTGCCTGGACATGGACCATCCGGAGATCGTGGACTTCATCCAGTGGAAGGCCAAGGAGGAGGCCAAGGCCAAGATCCTCATCTCTGGCGGGCTGGAGTCGGACTTCAACGGCGAGGCCTACCACACCGTCTCGGGCCAGAACTCCAACAACTCCGTGCGCATCAACAATGCGTTCATGGAGGCCTACGAGAAGGATGACGACTGGCAGACCACCTACCGCACCACGGGTGAGGTGTTCGAGACGCACAAGGCCCGCAAGCTGATGCACGAGATCGCCGAGGCCGCCTGGGCCTGTGCCGATCCGGGCGTGCAGTACGATTCGACCATCAACGACTGGCACACCTGCGGCAACACGGACCGCATCCACGCCTCGAACCCCTGCTCGGAGTTCATGTTCCTGGACGACACGGCCTGCAACCTGGCGTCCCTGAACCTGATGAAGTTCCGCGGGGGGGATGGCCGTTTCGACCTGCCGGCCTACCAGGTGGCGGCACGCACCTTTGCCACGGCCATGGAAATCCTGGTGGACTTCTCCAGCTACCCCACCGAGGCCATCGCGAAGAACAGCCACGACTACCGCCCGCTGGGTCTGGGCTACGCGAACCTGGGCACGCTGCTGATGGTGAACGGCCTGGCCTACGACAGCGAGGAGGGCCGGGCCCTGGCTGCCGCGCTGACCTCCGTGTTGTGCGGCGAGGCCTACGCGACCTCGGCGGAGATCGCCGGCAACATCGGCCCCTTCCCCGGCTACAAGGACAACGCCAAGCCCATGCTGCGCGTGATCGGCAAGCACCGCGAGGCAGCCGGCCGCATCGACAACCACATGGTTTCCCGCGAGCTGTGGGATGCCGCCCAGAACGCCTGGGAGCGTGCCGAAACGCTGGGCCGCAAGAACGGCTACCGCAACTCGCAGATGACCGTGCTGGCCCCCACGGGCACCATCGGCCTGCTGATGGACTGCGACACCACGGGCGTCGAGCCGGACTACTCGCTGGTGAAGTGGAAGAAGCTGGCCGGCGGGGGCTACATCAAGATCGTCAACCAATCGCTGACCCTGGCCCTGCGCAACATGGGCTACAGCGAGGCACAGTGCGAGGACATCATCCGCTACATCCTGGGCACCCAGGACCTGGCTGATGGCGACTCGATCAACCTGCCGCGCCTCAGGGAGTTGGGCTTCACGGATGACGAGATCCAGGAAGCCGCACAGTCGGTCAAGCTCACGGGCAGCTTCAACGACTTCACGCCGCACATCAGCCCGGAGTCCCTGCGCGCCAAGGGCATGGACGCCGAGGCGATCGAGCGGGCCCGCGTGCGCATCGGCGGCCGCGAGACCATCGAGGGCGCCCCGCACCTCAAGCCTGAGCACCTGCCGGTGTTCGACTGCGCGAACAAGTGTGGGCCCTACGGCGAGCGCTTCATCCTGCCCATGGCTCACGTGAAGATGATGGCCGCCGTGCAGCCCTTCATCTCCGGCGCCATCTCCAAGACCATCAACGTACCCGAGCAGACCACCGTGGAGGAGATCGAAGACCTCTACGTGCAGTCCTGGCGCTACGGGCTGAAGGCGGTGGCGCTCTATCGCGACAACTCCAAGGGCTCCCAGCCGCTCTCCTCGCAGCTCAGCGAGAAGAAGCAGGCGGCGGCGGAGACGGCCGTGGAAGTGCCGGAGATCGAGACCATCGTGGCCGCCTCCGGCATGCCGGACATCCGTGCGTGGCGCTACCGGCGCGAGCTGCCGCGGCGCCGCAACGGCTTCACGCTGGAAGCCGCCGTGGCCGGGCACAAGGTATTCCTGCGCACGGGCGAGTATGAGACGGGCGAGTTGGGCGAGATCTTCATCGACATGTACAAGGAAGGCGCAGCCTACCGCAGCATGATGAATAGCTTCGCCCAGGCCGTTTCCACTGGCCTGCAGCACGGCGTGCCGCTGGAGAAGTACGTGAAGATGTTCACATTCACGCGCTTCGAGCCCTACGGCATGACCGACCACCCCAACGTGCGGACGGCCACGTCCATCCTGGACTTCATCTTCCGCATTCTGGGGATGGAGTACCTGGGCCGTACGGACTTCGTGCACGTGATGCCTCAGGGGGCCATCGACACGGACTCCGACGGCGCCGTGGCGAAGGCCGAGGCTACCCCAGCCGAGGCAACCGCCCCGGCGGCGCCCGCGCCTGCCGCGGAGCACAAGGAGGCCGCGCACCACGAGGATGCGCTCAATGAGCACCTGGCCGAGATGATGGGCGATGCGCCCGTCTGCGATACCTGCGGCCACCTCACCGTGCGCAACGGGACCTGCTACCGCTGCCTGTCCTGCGGCAACTCCATGGGCTGCTCGTAGGCAGTCGGCACCCGGCCGCGCCCCGTGCGGCCGCAGACCTGTCCCACCCCACGGCGGAGGCGCCCCTTACCGGCGCTTCCGCCTTTTTTTGTGCCCGCTGCCTGTGCCGCTAGCGGCATACGGATGCGGCTGCACGCAACATTGCGTCGCGGTCTGGGCCGTTAGGGAATGACTGGGGGGCTATCGCGAAGGGGAAATCGTCACTCCGCCGACCGCGCGGGCCGGCGGAGGTGGGACGGACGGTGCAGGGAGATTGCACCGCGGGGGGCGGCCACCACCATACCGTCCAGCAACGCGCTCAACTGGCGTCGCTCGTGCTGGCGTTGCCGCCTTCCTGGATCGTCTCGTACATCGACCACTTGGCACCCACCAGATTGTGGGCGGGGACGACCTCATCGGGCAACCGTTTGACCAGGCCGCCCTGCTTCTTGAACTTCTCCAGCGCCTGCTGGATGTCCTGCTCGGTAACGACGGCCTTGTTCTTCTTCATGGCGTCTCCTCATCTGCAAAGGTTCGCCGGTTTCTACCGCCCCCGATTCTCTCTTCCCTCATTGTTCGTTAGCACTCTAAGATTTTGTCTGCTAACAGTCAAGCGCAATCGTCAGAGCCGGTCATTTTTTCGGGCCTTAAGCCCGCATTGGCCGAGGGTGAGGCCGAATCAGAGGTTGAGCAGCAAAACGGACGATGTTCGACGAGCCCCGGACCTACCGCGCCGGGGCATTGCTGTCGGATGCGCTAGCCCAGCAGCCCGAGGCGGGCCAGCAGCGAACCCGCAATGGCGTGTCCGCCGCGTGGACGGATGCCGCCGACGGAGGGCGGCGCGGCGATCGGCCGGCGCCGGATCAGCCCGCCCGCCCGACGCAGTCTGGCCAGCGCGGCGCGAATGCTGGCCTGGGTGATCTTCCTGGCTTCCATGGCACCTCTTCGGCAGAGCAACCGCCACAGCCCAGTGGCGGGATCGTATACTTATCCTAATAACGAAACTCGATAACGATTCGTTACATCCCCGTTTGATTTGCCGAAATTGTACGACGCGAGGGTGAAGCCAGGATGAGCGCTATGTAAAGTCTATGTAAAACCGCCGGCGAGCGACGCAAAATCGTCGGGATGCGGAACGCGCGGACAGAGGGCGGAGGCGGCATCGGATGACACCCGGCACTGCCGCGAGCGCCCTGCCCGGGGGGCCTGCAGCAGCACCTGGGAGGCACGACCCGGGCGGGGCGCACCTACTGGTAAAGGATACCCTGGCGCTCGAAGTGCTTGAGGGTGTCCGTATCCCGCAGGTCACCGGGCTTGAGGATCACAGCGTCGGTGGCAAAGCGACCCGATTCGGCCAGCAGCGAGCCACCCACCGCCAGCCGGTACGGCGGAATCACGGGAATCTGATACACGGTTCCGGCCACTTGCAGGGTCTGGGGCGGAACCATCTCACCCGTCGCCTCGTCAAAGACCCGCTTGCCGGAGGCCATCACCACACCGCTGGCCAGCACGGCTCCCTCGCCCACGATGCCCGAGACCTCGCACATGGCGCCGATCTTGGCGTGGTCCTCCACGATGGAGGGCAAACGCCCGGCAGGCTCCAGGATGCCCTCGATGCCCGAGCCCGCACCGAACTTCACGCCCTTGCCGATCTGGGCGCAGGAGGCGATGCGCGCGGCGACGTCCACCATCACGCCCTCGCCGGCGATCCAGGCGCCGACGTTCACGAACGCCTGGTTCATGATCACCGTGCCGGACCCGATGTAGCAACCCGTGCGCACCTTGGCGCCCGGGGCATAGCGCACGCCCGCGGCGGCGAGCTCCTGGTCCGCAGCCATCTCGATGCGCAGCGGCACCTTGTCCCATCCATCGGGGCCCATGCGCACGGAGTCGTGTGCGGAGAAGTAGTTGAGGATGCCGTCGATCACATAGGGCTGCGGCTGCCAGCGCCCGTCCACCCTCTCCGCCGCGCGCACGTCGCCCGCGTTGAGCAGCGCGAAGAACGCCTCCGTATCCTCCTGCGACCCTTTGCGCTCGGCGATGCGCCCGATCAGCCCGCTGACAGGGCTGGCGATGACATGCAGCCGGTGGGTCTTGCCCGCCGCAGCGTGACGCAACACCTCCGCGCAGGGATTGTTCTGGTCCTGGCGCAGACCGGCCAGCGCCTCCAGGCCCCGCTTGGCCTCCGCGGGCGTGATGCGCCCGTCCCGGTCCTGCACGCCGTGCAACACGCGCAGAGCATCCGAATGGGGCGGCACGTTGGGCAACAGCATGCGCAGCCGATCCTCGTGATCGTACACGCGCAGCAGCACCATGTGGTCAATGGCTGGAAAGCGTTCCAACTCCGGGGTCTGTTGGCTCATTGGGGGGGTCAGGTCAGGGGTTGATGAACGTTGGCGTTGCGGCGCACCCATCGCCTCCGCAACGGCGCGGGCGCTAAAGGCCCGCCAGCTCGGTCGCCGATTCCACCAGACTGTACACGCGCCTGCCGTAGCTGCGGAAGCGCTCGTCCTGGGTCTGGCCACGGTGCAGGCGCACGTAGATCTGCTGCACCACCACGGCCGTCTTCCACAGGCCGAACACCTCGTACCAGCGGATGTGCGAGACGTCCAGCCCGTGACGCTCCGCGTAGCGCTGCGCCACCTCGGCGCGGGTGGGGAAGCCCGGCTCCTCGGTGGGCATCAGGGCGAAGGCCTTGCGCGCCTCCGAGTCGCGCGGCTCGGTCCAGTAGCCCAGCAGCGTGCCCAGGTCTATCAAGGGATCGCCCAGGGTGCACATGTCCCAGTCGAACACGGCCACGGGACACCCCGGGTCGTCCGCGTCCACCATCATGTTGTCCAGCTTGAAGTCATTGTGCACCAGCGAGACCCGTGGCGCCGGCGGCACGCTGCCGGTCAGCCAGGCAGTGAGCCGGTCCAGGGCGGGCACGTCCTCGGTCTTGGCGGCCTCCCAGCGCTGGGCCCAGCCGCGCACCTGGCGCTCCACGAAGCCTTCGGGACGGCCCAGGTCACCCAGCGCCACAGACTCGGGATTCACCGCGTGCAGATCGGCCATGGCGTCCACGATCATCTCGCCCATACGGCGGCACAGCTCCGGCTGACCACGAAAGCGTTCGGGCAGTTCGTCGCGGATCACGATGCCCCGCCGCCGCTCCATCACCAGGAACGGCGCGCCCACCACTGCCGCATCCTCGCTGTACACAAACGCCCGTGGGGCCAGCGGATAGGCGCGATACAGCCGCGAGAGCACCTTGTACTCGCGCGACATGTCGTGCGACTTAGGGGCCACGGGGCCCAGCGGCGGGCGGCGCAGCACGTACTCCAGCGCGCCTCCGTCCTCGCTGCGGTAGCGCAGCAGATAGGTCAGGTTGGCCTTGCCGCCTTCGAACTGCAGCACCTCCGGCGTGCCGTAGGCACCGGGAATTCGCCCCTCCAGGAAGGCGCCCACCCGATCCGCGTCCACGCGCTCGTCCGGACGCATCTCAATCAGCTCGTGGAAGCCGGGCGCACTGCCTTGGGTCATGGGTCGCCGCTGAATCGCCGATGAGAAGCCTGGAGGGAAACCGGCCCCGGCCACCGCACCGGGGCGCCGCGACCGGGAGAGCATCAGTCTTAAACCGGATGGCGCGGACGAGGCAAGGGGAGCGGGGCTGCCTGCCGCCTCCATCATCCCCTGCCGGATCAATCGCTTGCGCTCCGGTGTGGTGCCCGCACCGGGCAGCGCAGCCTCACCCCGCTGTGGAATCTACGCACAAATCCGTGGTATTCAGGGCGTAACGCAAATATCCCGATGTTCAGCAAGGTCCGTCCGGGACATGCCGGATGCAAGCGTGGGGCGATCCACCTAGTCCTGAAGTCCAGTTGCGCCGCAGGCACCGCACCGCAAGACCAACCGGGCCCTGCAGGGCAGTGACCGCGGGCACCCACCTCGAACGAATAACCCAGGGACCACCATGGCGCTGAAAACTCCCCAAGAGTACGTGGAAAGCCTGCGGGCAATGAAGCTGCGGGCCTACGTGGCCGGCGAGCGCGTGGATTCCATCGTGGACCATCCCGCGGTGGCGCCACACATCAACACGGTCGCCAAGACCTACGAGCTGGCGCACATGCCGGAGCACGAGGCGGTGATGACGGCAACGAGCCATCTCACCGGACGCAAGATCCACCGCTACACGCACATCTTCCGCAGCACGGACGACCTGGTGAAGAAGATCCAGATGCTGCGGCTGCTGGGGCAGACCACCGGCACCTGCTTTCAGCGCTGCGTGGGGCTGGACGCGATCAACTCCATCTACGCCAGTTCCTACGAGGTGGACCAGGCGCACGGCACCGACTATCACAAGCGGTTCTGCGAATACCTGATCGGCGTGCAGGACCAGGACCTGATGCTGGCCGGGGCCATGACCGATCCCAAGGGGGACCGCTCCAAGCGCCCTTCGCAGCAGAAGGATCCGGATCAGTATGTCCGCGTGGTGGAACGCCGCCCCGACGGCGTGGTAATCCGCGGCGCCAAGATGCACAACACGGGCGGTATCAACTCCCACGAGATTCTGGTCATGCCTGGCACGGCGCTGGGTGAGGAAGAGAAGGACTACGCCATCGCTTGCGCGGTGCCCGCCGACGCGCCGGGCGTGGTGTTCATCTTCGGGCGACAGTCCAACGACGGCCGCAAGCTGGAAAACGGCTGCCAGGACTACGGTAATGCGCGCTTCGGCGTGGTGGGTGGGGAGGCGATGGTGGTGTTCGACGACGTGTTCGTGCCGCACGAACGCATCTTCCTTAACGGCGAGCACGATGCCTGCGGGACCCTGGTGGACTACTTCGCCACGTGGCACCGCGCCAACTACGGCGGATGCAAGGGCGGCAACGCCGACGTGCTGATCGGCGCCACTGCCAAGATGACGCAAATCCTGGGCACGCTGCGCAACAGCATCGTGAAGGACAAGGTCACGGAGATGGTGCACCTGGTGGAAACCACCTACGCCTCGGCCGTCGGGGCCAGCGCCATGGGCCATGAGCTGCCGTGTGGCTCGTACATGGTGAACCCGATGATGGCCAACACGGTGAAGCAGAACATCACGCGCAACGTCTACGAGATCGGCCGGCTTGCGCACGATCTGGGTGGCGGCATCTTGGCGACCATGCCGGACTCGAAGGGCTTCGAGAACCCGGAGCTGCGCCCGTACCTCGAGAAGTACCTGGCCGCCTCTCCCGATTTCAGCGCCGAGGAACGGCTCAAGATGGCGCGCTACATCGAGAACATGACCTCCGTCACCACGATGGTCGAGGCTATGCACGGTGCGGGCTCGCCCCAGGCGCAGCGCATCGTCATGCTGCGGCTAGCCGAACTGGAGAAGAAGATCCGCATGGCCGAGAAGGTCATCAACGGTACCGACGATGTGAAGGACATCCCGCTCAAGGCGCAGCCCATCCCGGCGCGCTAGACCGCCCTTGCGGGCGGTTCGCGGAGCTGGGCGCCCTTCCTCTCACTTCGTCGCCCATGCAACGCTGCCGGCGTGTTCCGCAGGCGGGCCGTAGCGGTGCGTGGAGCTCGGTGTCAGACGGCCAGGTGAAGGTCTCGGGCGTCGCGGGGCTCCGTCCCTCTGCGCCTTGCATCGCGGGGCGCCGGCCTCTATATTCAATCGGTGGGCCCCGTGATCGGCTGGCCCATCACTCCATCCCTGCCACGGTCCGTGATGGACGCCGCCAAGTACCCTGTCCTGTCCGCCCTGCGCGATCCGCTGGAGCTGCAGCGCTTCGACGCGGAGCGCCTGGAAGCCCTCGCGGACGAGGCGCGCGCGTTCCTGATCGAGACCATCAGCCGCACCGGGGGCCACCTGGGGGCCGCGCTGGGCGTGGTGGAGCTGACCATCGCCCTGTTCAACCAGTTCGACTTCCTGCACGACCGCATCGCGTGGGACGTGGGGCATCAGGCCCACGTGTACAAGATGCTCACCGGCCGCGCCGACCGCTTTGCCGATTACGGCAAGTGGGACGGGCTGTGCAAGTTCCTTGAGCGCCGGGAGAGCCCTTACGACCACATGGGCGCAGGCCACGCCTCCACCTCCATCTCCGCCGCACTGGGCATGGCCATCGCGCGCGACCTGCGGGGCGAGCAGCACCACGTGCTGGCCGTCATCGGCGACGGCGCCATGACGGGTGGGCTGTCCTTCGAGGCGCTGAACATGGCCGGCTCGATGGAGTTGGGCCTGCTGGTGATCCTCAACGACAACGGGATGAGCATCGACCAGAATGTGGGCGCCTTTGCCCGCACGGTGACGCGCATCACGTCGTCGGACTCGTACAACGCCCTGCGCGACGAGGTGAAGCGCCTCACCAGCCACGTGCCGTTCGGCTCGGAGATACTCAAGAGCCTCAAGCACATGGAGCGTTCCGTGAAGGACTACGCCTCCGGGGACGAGGCGGCGTTCTTCGAGTCGCTCAACTGGCGCTACTTCGGGCCCATTCAGGCACACAACCTGAAAGAGGTCGTGCCTATCCTGCGGCACGCCAAGACCATGCGCGGGCCCGTGCTGGTGCACCTGCAGTCGGTGAAGGGCAAGGGTCTGGGCCCGGAGATCGAGAACACCTTCGAGGCCCACGCGGTTTCTCCCAGCAAGCCCAAGGCGGCGAGCGCGGCCGGGGCCCCGGCCCGCAAGAGCTGGACGCAGATCTACTCCGAGGGCCTGCGCGATCTGATGGCCCGGGACGATAAGGTGGTGGCCATCACGGCGGCCATGCAAAGCAACACCGGCCTCTCGCCGCTGGCCGAGGCCTTCCCCGGCCGGGTGCTGGACGTGGGCATCGCGGAGTCCAACGCCTACTGCAGCGCGGCGGGCATGGCCATCGGGGGTCTCAAGCCATTCGTGACGGTCTACTCCACGTTCTCCCAGCGCGCTTTCGACCAGCTCATCCACGACATCGCGCTGCAAAGCCTGCCCGTGCGCGTGATGATGGATCGCGGGGGCTTCGTGGGGGCCGACGGCCCCACACACCACGGCGTGTTCGATTTCTCCTACCTGCGCCTCATCCCCGGATTCGTGCACATGGCACCGCGAGACGAACGCGAGCTGCGGCGCATGCTGCTAACGGCCCACGGTTACGAGGACGGGCCGATCGCCATGCGCTATCCGCGCGGGGATACCCTCGCGATGGCGGTGGACGAGACGCTGGAGCCGATCCCGATCGGCCAGGGCGAGCTACTCCGCAAGACGGAAGCCCCGGGCCTGCTGCTGGTGGCCGTGGGCTCCCAGGTGGAGCCCGCCCTCACCGTGGCCGAGGCGCTGGAGGCAGACGGCATCCCCTGCGCCGTGGTGGACGCGCGCTTCGTGAAGCCGCTGGACGAGACCCTGCTGCTGGAACAGATCGAAGGGGCCAAGGCCGTGGTTACCCTGGAGGAGAACGTGCTCAGCGGCGGCATGGGCCAGGGCATCCTGGCGCTGATGGCGGCGCACGACCTGGCCCGCCCCACGCGGCTGCTGGGCGCCCCGGATGCGTTCATGCCCTTCGGCAGCCAGACGGATCAGCTCCGCGCCGCGGGGCTGCTGCCCGAGCAGATCCAGGCCACCGGCCGCGCGCTGTGGGAGCAGGTGGCCGGCACCACACGGCGCCGCAAGCAGCGCTCCGCCTAGGCCCCCGCCCCCGACCGATGGTCACCGCACATCTCTGGGCAGATTGGGCTGCCGTGTTCGCCTTCGGCTGGGTGGCCGCCATGATGCCCGGGCCGGACACGGCCATGATCCTGCGCAATTGCCTTGTGTTCTCCCGCCGCGACGGGCGTTTCACGGCCATCGGCATCGCCACGGGCATGTGCGTCCACGCGACGCTGGCGCTGGTCGGCATCGGCGTGCTCATCGCGCAGTCGCTGCTGGCCTTCACGATCGTGAAGTGGGTCGGCGCGGTCTACCTGATCGTGATCGGGCTGCGCTCGCTGCGTGCCCGCAGGCCACCCGCGGCCGACCCCGATCAGCCGCACCGGCCGGCCAGCCAGGGACTCGGCGCCGGCACCGCGTTCCGACTGGGTCTGCTCACCAACCTGCTCAATCCCAAGGCGCCGCTGCTGTTCCTGGCGGCGTTCACGCAGATCGTGCACCCCGGCACGCCGCTGGGCGCGCAGGCGGTGTTCGGCTTCACTATCGCCGCGACGGCGCTGGGCTGGTACATCCTGCTGACGACCTTCCTGGCGCAGGACGCCGTGCGCGGCCGCCTCGCCGCCGGGGCCCACTGGGTGGAGCGCGTGGCGGGCGGCGTGTTCATCGCCCTGGGCGTGCGGCTGGCCTTCACCCACGCCCGCTAGCCTGTCGGTTTCACCTTCCCACCCGCCAGCTTTCGGCCAAGCATCCGACCCATGAGCGCCACCATCCGGCTCGCCACCCCTTCCGACGCGGAGGGCTGCCTGGCCATATACCGCCCGTTCGTGGAGCAGACAGCGGTGTCCTTCGAGACTGAGGTGCCGACCCCGGCCGAACTGAGCGCCCGCATCGGCGACGTGCTACAGCGCGCGCCCTGGCTGGTATGCGAGGCCGAGGGGGGCATCGCGGGCTATGCCTACGCGACCCGCTACCGGCCGCGGCAGGCCTACCAATGGAGCGTGGAGACGACGATCTACCTGGCGGAAACCGCGCGGGGCCGGGGTTTCGGGCGCGCGCTATACACCAACCTGCTCGCCTGCCTGCGGCGCCAGGGGTACGTGAACGCCTATGCGGTGATCACGCTACCCAACCCGGCCAGTGTGGGCCTGCACGAGGCCCTGGGCTTCCGCCCGCTGGGCGTGTTCGAGTCGGTCGGCTACAAGCTGGACCGGTGGCACGACGTGGGCTGGTGGCACCTGCGCATCCAGCCGCCGCCTGCACAACCCCATGCGCCCACGCCTCTCGCAAAGCTGGGCGAGCTGAGCTGGGAGCAGCCGGCAGACGAGTGACTCCCGGTGCCCGGTGATGGGGACTTAGGACGCTGAGGGCGGAGGCTCGTTCTTGGGCGCATCGGCAGCCTGGGCCGGCGCCTCCGTAGGGCCCGATGGCGGCTTGCGCACCAAGCGCCCGGTGAGGGGGTCCTTGGCCGCGGCATCTGCCGACATGCCCTCCGGCGGCTCGGGCTTCAGATCGTCCATGCGGAAGAAGTTGTGCGGCTTCACGTGGCGGGCCAGCAGGCGCATCTGGTCGTCGCTGAGCATGGAGGAGTCCACGTAGAACGTGAGGGCATTGCCGCGCAGGGACTGCAGCACGTCGATGATGTCCAGCACGTAGTCGATCTGCTTCTTCTTCTGGCCCTCCGGCGAGAGCACGATGTGGCGCTTGTTGGCCAGTACCTCGTGGGTGCGGATCACCTCGCGGATGCGTGCGGAGAGCGTCTGGTAGGTGGCGTCCACCTCCACTTCCACCTTGCGCTGCTTGGAGACCGTCTCGTCGCCCTGCTTCACCTTCTGCATGACGCGGATCTGCGTCTTTTCCAGCACGAACGTATCCGTGAAATTGAGCTTGAGCTGGTGCCCATCGCTGCGGCGCGCCTGCAACTGATTCTGCACACGCATCACGAGCTGGTCCTTCTGTGTTCCGGGGGTATTGTAGAAGGCCTGCAGCGTGTTCTTCATCAGGCTGGCCACGGCGTGCAGATTCTGCACGTCCTTCTCCGTGTAGTACCGCAGCGGCTTGTTCAGAATGCGGATGAACTGGCCCAGCGCCTGCTCGTAGCGGTTCACGAGCTGGCTTTCGGCCCGCTCGTGCGTCAGGTTCTGCAGGATATCCAGCACGTCCTCCGCCACGCTCTCGTAGTGGTCCAGCTCGGCGCGCAGGCGGGAGATCTTGTGCACCTCGATCGTGAAATCGTCGATGGTGGTGCTGGCCGATTTGGGATTCTTCTGCAGGTTGCCCATGTTCTCCGGCACCTGCAGGATCTTCGGGAACGGCACGGACTTCTGTGAGGAGAGCGCGGGCCCCAGGCACAGCTTGGTCGCATCGGGCAGGTACCACAGGTTGTGCGCCTGGATCTTGCCCGGCCGGAGTTGCTTGATGACCGTCTCGCTCAGGAGACGGTCCAACAGGGCGAAGGCCAGGTGCCGGCTATGCTCCCGCCAGACATCGGTGGCTCGACGCACCTCGGCCGCCGCATTGAAGAGGGACTTGAACTCGGCCCCGCCCTCCCCTGCGGCGGAGAGGGACTCCAGCTTCTCGGTGAAGACGCGCGAAACCTGGTCCAATTCCTCCACCACCTCCGCCGGCGAGGCGACCAGCTGGTAGCGCACCACCTTGCTTTCGATGAGGTAGGCAAAGCGGCTGCCCAACGTGAGCAGGTGGTGGAACTTGGGCATCACATAGATCTTGACGCCGTCCTGCTGAATGTCCTTGGTGAAGACCGAATAGTTCTCCGAGGAGATCTTGGCGATGATGTCCTTGAGCTGCGTGTAGAACTCGCTCTTGCGGAAGGCCTCCTTGGCCTCCGGGCGCTCCATGTTGTAGATGCCCCTGCGGTAGAGCGACCACAGCAGCGCCCGCACGTCGCGGGTCGGGTCCTGATCGCCCGCGGCCCGCAGTTCCCCCAGCAGCTGCTTGAAGTTGCGCGTAGCCTCGGCGAAGCGCTGCGGGAAGTTCTCGAACTCCCGGAAATCGCGCTGGGGCTTGCTGCGCGAGAGCGTTAGCTCCTCCAGCGTCATGAACGGGTCGCCCAGGTCGTTCTCGCGCTCGGACTTGAAGCCCTTCTCACCCAAACTGCCCAGCAGACCGCGCTCCTTCACGAACCAGGCGAGCTGATTGCGCGAGAGCGGCAGATCGTGGCGGTTCACCACCTGCTGGTAGACCACCTCGAAGAAGTTCTCCCCGAACGTCTGCTGCAGGTAGCCGATCTTGTGATCCACGGCCTTTTTCACCTGCCGCTCCACCTGCATCCCGATCAGCGCCGTATAGGCCCGGCTCAGCACCGACGGCTCGTTCTGCAAGGTGCCCAGCGGCCGCTCCTTCTCGTGCTGGAACAGGCCGATGGAGTTGGGGCGGTGCGGCTGCAGCGCCACCTCGAAGCCGAAGCGCGATTGGGCCACGGACACACCGCACAGCCGGTCCAGGCTGGAGATGCCGTGCTCGCCGATGTGGAAGGAGAAGTGGACCAGCTCCTGGGCCGCATTGATGATGTAGATTTCGCGCAGGGCCTTTTCGCGATCCCGATCATGGCCCACGATCACATCCAGCGTGCTCTTGCGCACCGCATCGATGATCTGCTGCTCGCGGTACAGTTCGCTCTGCAGGCGCTGCGCGAGCCCCTCCAGATCCTGCACGGTGATGGGGATGTTCTTGAACAGCCCTACGAACTTCTCCTTGTTGAGCAGGGTCGCGCGATTGTTGTCGCTGATCTGCACCAAGTGACCGGCCTGGAACTTCGACATCTGGAACAACGGCAACAGGTGCCCCGCTGCCCGCTGCCGCGCCAAGCCGCTCTCGCTCTTGGACTGCTCCAGGCCCTGGTTGGAGATCGCTACCAACTCGAACACGGCCTCGCCCAGCCGCTGCTTGAACTCCGGTGTGATGCCCGCTTCGCCGGCATCCTTGGTCTTGGCCACATAGGCAGCCATGGGCTCCATGCTGGTCAGCAGCGCGCGCTCTTCCGGCTCGGGATCGAAGATGAAGCTACAGCGGCGCCACAGCACGGGGTCCACCTTGGCACGCTGCGAGATCACCACGCTGATGATGCGCTTGAACACCTGATCCAGCTTGTCGGTACGTGTGCTGCCCCGCGATCCGCCCTCGGTGGAACTGACGAAGCGATTGAGGTAGCCGAACAACTCGGCCTTGCTGTTCACAGCCTCCGGTCGCTCGTCGTCCTTGCCAAGGAAGGGGGAGAAGGCCTCCAGCGCCTCCTTCAGCGGCACGTCGGACAGGAGGATCTCGAACATCGAGATCAGCTGCTGAATGTTCAGGCTGCTGTTGGCCAGCGTCTCTTTGTACAGCGTGAGCGCGTTGCGATAGCGGGACGAAAGATCGGCCAGCAGGCACAGGTTGATGGTCTCCGCCTCGTTCAGCTCGGTGGGGTCGCCCCCGCCATTGATGCGGTTCACCTTCTCCTGCACGGGTTGCGGCAGAAACTCCAGGTCCAGCAGGTGCCGGATGGTGGAGATGAAGCCCTTGCGCCGCTGCACCCGCGCCATCAGCATCGTCTTCAGCGAGGCATTCTGCTGGATGGTCTCCGGCACGTGCTGGCAGTTGACGTCGATCTTGGCGAAAAGCTGATCCTGCGTGGAGCGGTCCGTGCCGGCGACCAGTACCGGGCGCCCCGTCTTGAGCAGCTCGGAGAAGATCAAGGGCGCCGCCATCGGCTCTTCCTTGATCTTGTTCACGGCCAGCAGCATCACCGCAGCGGGGCTCTGCCGGATGCCCCCCAGCCAACGCCGCAGCCCGAACAGGTCCTCGTTCGGATTGATCTCGATGTTCTCAGTAACCTCGTGCGTAAGTCCCTTGCTGAACTTGCCCCCCATCGAGCGCCGCGCCCTGCGCTGGATGACGTGGCGAAAGGGATTGACCTCCGCACGCACGTCCGGCGAGCTGAAGTCGGTCAGGAAGTGCTCCAGACCCGGGATCTTGTCCGCGGTGACATTGCTGACGAGACTGATGATGCGCTGATCCGCGGCCGCGGCGGGGCGGCTGGGGGTGGGCGTGGCACCGATCAGTGGATTCGCTTGCATCGCGCTCGGGAGTTCAAGGGGCCGCCGACCGGAAACAATGAGGAATGGCCGCGGCTACGCTGGTTGGCAGTCGCCCCGGCTGTCCGGCAACCGATTGTTTTGTTTGCGCTTGCGCAATCCTAGCCCAATGCCCCCGCCAATCACAAGGCAGGAGCGGACGCGGGCCGTCCCGCCCCGCTGGCATGCTTGGCCCGCACGCCGTGGCGGGGTTCCGCGCGGTCAGCCGCCAACCCCCTATTGGCGGCCACACGGAGCGGTCAGGCTTGCAGCACTTCGGCGATGCTGCGGCAGAGGTAGTCCATCCTGGCGCGCGTCATGGACGCCACGTTGATGCGTCCACTGTCTACCATATAGACGCCAAACTCCTCGCGCAGCCGCCGCACGTCCTCTTTGCCGATGCCGGAGAAGGAGAACATCCCGTTCTGCTCCAGCAGAAAGTCGAAGTTGCGCTTCACGCCGAACTTCTTCAGCGTCTCGACGAATAAACGACGCATCGCGTGAATTCGGTCCCGCATCTCGACGACTTCCTTGACCCAGAGCTCCCGCAATTCCTTGTCACCCAACACCAGTTCCACCACCTTGCCGCCATGGGCGGGGGGATTGGAGTAGTTGGCACGAATGGTCTGCTTGATGCGGCTCATCACGGCGGAAGCTTCCTTGCCGTCGCCCGTGACGACCGTCAGTGCGCCCACGCGCTCGCGGTACAGCCCAAAGTTCTTGGAGAACGAACTGGACACCACCATCTCCAGCCCCGCCGAGGCAAAGGCGCGCACAGCGAAGGCATCCTCGTCCAGCCCCTTGCCGAAGCCCTGATACGCAAAGTCCAGGAAGGGCAGGATGGGGCGGCGCTTGAACAGTTCCACGACGCGCTCCCACTGCTCGGGCGTCGGGTCCACACCCGTGGGGTTGTGGCAGCAGCCGTGCAGCAGCACCAGATCGCCTTCGGGTACCTGCTCCAGCGCGGCCATCATCTCGTCGAATTTCAGGCCGTGCGTGGCGGGGTCATAGTACGGATACGCGGCCGTCTTCAGCCCCGCGCTCTTGAACACACCGGGATGGTTAGGCCAGGTGGGGTCGCTCAGCCACATGGTGGCCTGGGGAAACTGCGTGCGCAGGAACTCGCCCCCCACGCGCAGCGCCCCGGTGCCCCCCGGCGTGTGCACCGTGGCGGCCCGGCCCTCCGTGACCACCGGGTGCTCCGGCCCGAAGACGAACTGCTGCACCGTGCGCGCGTAGCTCTCGTCCCCGCCGATGCCCAGATAGTCCTTGGTCGTCTCCAGTTCCAGCAGCATGCGCTCGGCCTGCTTCACCGATCGCAGCACCGGATTGGTGCCGGACTCGTCCTGATAGACACCCGTCGTCAGATTGATCTTCTCGGCCTTGGCGTCTTTGCGGAAGGCCTCCGAGAGGCCCAGGATGGGATCGGGCGGGGCAGATTCGACGGTGGCGAAGGGGCGGTAGTTCATCTCACAGGCCTTCTGGCTAAAGGATTGGGCGCCGGCACGCACACGCGGCCTGCCGACGGGCGCAGGGAAGCTGCGGCGCCTCTATCCCCCGGAAACACTGGCTCCATCTCCTCGCTGCGCGATCAACGCGGCCCACGGGCCCGCATGCCCCGAACGGCCGCCTATGTGCTCCCCCGCCTCGTCTAATCTACGCAACCCGGGCCCTTTGTTCAACCAAACGGCGCCCCAGCACCTGCCTCGGGCCGTTTCCGGATTCAACATGGGACCCAAGCACGCGCCGTGGTCCGGCCCGCGCGGCCCGCGGGCCCACGTCCATCGACGCCCAGTCGCACTGTCGCATATTCGACCGAATCGACCCATAGAGCTTGCATCCAGGCCACAGGAGCGGGCACAATCGGGTCGGCGCGTGGACGCAACCCCTCGGTTGCGGCCCCGCTCATTTGATTCTATTGATTCGGCTATCAGGACCCGGAGACCAGCCCACGAATGCCCGCACGGGCGCCCCTCGCCAAGGACTGCGCGGGGGCCGAGCCCGTCTTATCGACAATTGCGCCGGCATTCTCCAAGGACAACCAACTATGACCGTACGCACGCTCGTGCCGATTCTGCTCGCCGTGCTGCTGGCGCCCGTGGCCGCGCCGGCGCAGAGTGCGCATCACCATGCGGGCATGGCGCCCATGGCCGCCTCACCCTATGCAGGCCAGCAGCAGCGCTCCATCAAGGCCCTGGCACCCGACTCACCGCAACAGCTGGAGCAGGGCGATGGCATGGGCCTGGCCAAGGCGGCCGAGCTGAATCACTATCCCGGCCCGCGCCACGTGTTGGATCTAGCCGACCCGCTGGCGCTGACGCCGCAGCAGCGCATTGCAGCCGAGTCCATCTTCGCCGCCATGCGAACCCGGGCCACCGCGCTGGGCGCCGGTATCATTGCGCGCGAGCGGCCGCTGGATGCGGCCTTTGCGGCTGGCTCCATCGATGCCGAGACGTTGTCCCGCCTCACCGGCGAAATCGCGCGCCTGCAAGGTGAGTTGCGCGCCACACACCTGCAGGCGCATCTGGAGATGCGTCGGCTACTGACGCCGCCACAGGTGACCGCATACGACCAACTGCGGGGCTACGCAGCGCCCTGAGCGCTGCGTAGCCCGTGCGGGAGACATCGCCATGAGCCAGCGCAAGGCAAGCGAAGCGCTTCGGGACGAGATCCGCAGCGGCGCCTTCGACCGCCCCACTGCCGGTCAGGCGCCCGGCTTCGTGCAGGCCAACCTGGTGGTCGTGCCCAAGGCATATGCCTACGACTTCCTGCTGTTCTGCCAACGCAATCCCAAGCCCTGCCCGCTGCTGGAGGTGATTGACGCAGGGGAGGTGGCGCCACGAAGGCTGGCGCCCACGGCGGATATCCGCAGCGACGTGCCGCGCTACCGCGTATGGATCAAGGGTGAGCTGGCCGACGAGCCCAAGGATGTGCGCGACGTCTGGCGGGACGACTTCGTCTCGTTCCTGCTGGGCTGCAGCTTCAGCTTCGAGAAACCCCTGCTGGATGCGGGGCTGGAGGTGCGCTATATCAGTTGCGGCGGCAACGTCTCCATGTACCGCACCAACATCGCCTGCCGCGAGGCGGGGCCCTTCGCCGGCCCGATGGTGGTCTCGATGCGTCCCTTTCGCCCCGCGGATGCGCTCAAGGCCACGTTGATCACCGGGGCGCTCCCGCAGGTGCACGGCGCGCCGATCCACCAGGGCGATCCGGCGGAGATCGGCATCACGGACATCGCCCGACCCGACTACGGGGATGCGCAACCCATCAACGACGGAGAGCTGCCGGTATTCTGGGCCTGCGGCGTAACGCCTCAGGCCGTGCTGCTCAACGCCAAGCTGCCCATCGCCATCACCCACGCCCCCGGCCACATGTTCGTCTCGGACATCAACGAGAACGAACTGCGCTGGTTCAGCGAGAGCGTGCGCTGAGGCCCCGCGCCCGGCACCGCACCGCAAGGCCCCCTATGCTGCGCCCTATGGAAAGCACCGCGCGTCCACCCCAGCAACCCGCCCCGGCTCGTCGTAGCGCCGCCCTTCGCGCACGCCTGCGCTGGGGGGCCGCCGTGCAGCGGCTGCGCGGTCGGCTGCGGCCGTTCCGCACGCCGTGGGTGGGTGAGGTGCTGCTGGCCGAGCAGGTGATCACGCTGTCGCAGCTTGAAAAGGCGCTGGAGCGCCAAACGGAGCTGGGCCAACCGATCGGCGTGACGGTGGTGATGTTGGGGCTGGCCGCCGAGGAAGAGGTGCTCGCCGCCATCAACAAGCACTATCGCATCGCGGCGGAAGCACTCACGGAGAACATCGCGGGCATGATCCGCAGCCGCGCGGCCTCGCGGCGCTCGCTGCACGAGCTGCGGCGCCTGCTGCGCATGCGGCTCTCGCTGGTCATCGCCGCCGTGATCTGGGTCACGATCCTGGCGCTGAGCCTGGTGGTGATCGGGCGCCATGAGACGCGGCTCACCAACGACGCCATGCAACTGGGCGCGGTGAGCCTGGACTACCTGGCTGAGAGCGCACGCGGGCCGCTGGTGGCCGGGAACGCCGCCGACCTGAACCGCATCGCCAAGGCCATCACGCGAACCCAGGGCGTGCGAGAGGCCATCGTCACGGACAATGCGGACGTGGTGCGGGCGCACTCCAATGCCAAGGCCATCGGCGAGCGCCTGACGACCGATCCCGCCGCGCAGGGGCAGCGCCTGGAGCGCGACGTCACGTACGCCGTTTCCAAGAACACGGCCGGCAGCAAGCTGCTGTTCATGCGCAAGCCCGTGCTCTCGCAAGGCAAGCGCGTGGGCTGGGCGCACTTGGTGATCTCGCTGGACGGCATTTCCCGCGAGGTGCTGCGCGAAGGCGTCATGATCGGCCTGCTCAGTCTGCTCATCGTGGCCTTCGGCGTGATGCTGGCCATCCAGCAGGGCGGCAGCCTGCTGCGCCCCGTTTCCGCCTGGCTCGCCTCCGCGCCCACGGGGGAGAGCGCCGAGGAGTTCCGCGTGCGCGTGCGCAGCCACCACGAGTTCGAGGATCTGGCGGCGTCATTCGACCACATCTCGCAGCAGCTCTCGCAGAAGCTGATGGTGGAGCGCTCCTTCGGACGCTACGTGAATCCCTCCGTGCTGGAGATGATCCGCGCCAATCCCGAGGAGCCCTGGCTGAAAGGTCAGCGCAATCAGGTGAGCGTGTTGTTCACGGACGTGCGGGGCTTCACGGCCATTGCGGAGACCCGCGAGCCTGAAGCGATCGTCGACGCGCTCAACGAGTACTTCGCCATCGCCACCAGCGCCATCGTGGCCGCCGGAGGGTATGTGGACAAGTACATCGGCGATGCGGTGCTGGGCGTGTTCGGTGTGCCCTCGAGCCACGACGACCATGCCCTGCTCGCCGTCAAGGCGGCAGTGACCATCCAGAAGCAGCTCAAGCGCCGTTCGCGCAACAACCTCAATCCATTCCTGGACAAGGTCGGCATCGGCGTGAACAGCGGCTTGGTGCTTTCGGGCAACATCGGATCGGACGACAAGATGGAGTACACCGTGATCGGCGACTGCGTGAACGTCGCTTCACGGCTTAACGGACTGGCCGCCCCCGGCGAGATCATCGTCAGCGATGCCGTGGTCTCGCAGATCCCCTCCCACCTCATCACCCTGCGCACGCTGGCAGCCCAGCCAGTCAAGGGCAAGAAGGAACTGGTCGTCGCCCACAAAGTGCTCAAGACCGAGTTCTAGGCTGTGTCTGAAAACCTTGCAGATACACCGCCGTGCCCTTCGAGACAGGCTCCATTAGAGCCTTCCTCAGGAACACGGCTCCAGTCTTTGGCTCACCGCAGACCTCCGCGTTGCTGAGGAGCGGCCGAAGGCCGCGTCTCGAAGCGCGCGGAAGGATGTGGCTATGTCTTTTCAGGCACAGCCTAGCGGCCCCCCATAGCGGAAGGCGCTAGCCGCTGCGCAAACCGACCCGGCCCCAAGCGCTGGCCGGCTTCGAACCTTGGGCTGGGGTGGAGACTCGAAACGTCGCAGGTTCCCGGCCGCGCGGTCAGGCGGCCGAATCGGCGCGGTCATCGTCCGGCGAGGGCGAGGGCCCCTCGCCTTCGATGCGCTCGCTGGGGAAGTCCTGCAGCAGGCTCTCCAGGTCGTAGTAGGCGCGGGTATCGGGATGGAATACGTGCACGAGCACCACGTCGTAGTCCATCAGCACCCAGCTGCCTTCCTGGTAGCCTTCCATGGATGTATTGCGGAAGCCGACCTTGCGCATCTCGGTCTCGATCCGCTCCGAGATGCCCCGCACATGGGCCTGGGAGCGACCACTACAGATCAGCACATAGTCCGTGATGGGCGAGCGGCTCTGCATGTCGAACAGCACGATGTCCTCCGCCTTGGTTTCCTGTGCTGCCGCAATGGCCACTGCGACGCGTTCCCGGTCCTCCATGCGCACTCGGCTTGTGATGAGAGTTGGCGGCCTGCGGGCCGGTTTCACACGGGTATCAGTATGCCTCATGTGCCGAGCCGAGTCCACGGCGCCCCACCACCGCCCATGGTGGAGGGCGGTGGTGGGACGAACCGGCGCGCAACCCGCGGCCGCCGGTGCCGCTCCGCTCCCGTGCGCCGGCGCGGCGAAACCGGCCTTGCCACCCCCCGGGGGGCAGGGTTAAGATGCCCGGAAGCGAGTGTGTCCGCTGGCAGGTCCGATTGATCGCCCTTCTCCCCTCATACGGCGCAATCCGCGCGCCGAAAGGCAGCACGCGATGTTTGGCATGGGCTGGCAGGAAATCCTGCTGATTCTCGTCGTGGCGGTGCTGGTGATCGGCCCGGATCAGCTACCCCAGGTCGCGCGCACCATCGGCAAGCTGGTGGCGCAGTTCCGGCGCCTCTCCAACGAGCTGCGCGATACGGTGAACCGCGAGTTCACCGAGAATGAGGACTTCAAGGATTTCCGCGAGTTCCACCAGTCCATCGACACCGAATTCCGCAACATCAGCGATACCGCGAAGAATTACGTGGAAACCGAGATTGCCAAGGAAGAGGACGAGCTGAAGAAGTTCGAGGACGAGGTGCGCGAGGCGGTGAAAGAGCCCGGTAGTGGGAGCGCCTCGTCCGAAGAGGCCGGCACGGCCGAGGTGCCTGAAACCACCGAGGCATCGACCCCGGCTGAGCCGACCGAACTCGAGGAAACGCCCGGCCGCCCCAAGGATTCCTGGACGTATGTGCCTGACGAGGTACCTGCCGCGGACGCCGAACCCACCGCCACCGGGGGCGACGAAGAAGCGGAACCCGGCAAATCCGATTCACCCCGCAAGGAAACCGCCTGATCGCGGCCCAGCCGCCCGGCGCCCGCCCTCTCATGCCGCAGGATCGCGAAAAACAACTGGCCGCGGAAGCTTCTGTCGAGTTGGTGGAGTCCGGCATGGTGCTGGGCCTGGGCACCGGCAGCACGGCCGCCTTTGCCGTGCGCAAGCTGGGCCAGCGCGTGCGCGAGGGACTGCGGGTGCGCGGTCTGCCCACCTCGGAGGCCACGCGGCGCCTGGCAGAGGCGGAGGGCATCGCGCTTACCTCCTTTGCCGAGGTGACGCGGCTCGACCTCACGCTGGATGGCGCGGATGAGTTCGATCCGCAGCTCAACCTGATCAAGGGCGGGGGCGGGGCGCTGTTTCGCGAAAAGATCGTGGCCGCCGCCTCGCAGCGGCTGGTGATCTTCGCCGATGCCTCCAAACGCGTGCCGCAACTGGGGCGCTTCCCGCTGCCGGTCGAGGTCAACCCCTTCGGCTGGCAGGTCTCAGCAGCCCGCATCGAGGCCCTGGGGGCCAGCGTGAAGCTGCGTGGCGGAGAGGCTCAGACCTTCGTGACGGACAACCACGGCTACGTGCTGGACTGCGCCTTTGGGGCCATCCCCGATCCGCCGGCCCTGGAGGAGCAATTGCGCGGCATCACCGGCGTCATGGTGACGGGCCTGTTCGTGGGCATGGCCGAGGCGGTGTTCTGCGCCGCGGGCGGAACGGTGGAAGTGATCCGCCGTCCCTGAGGAGATCTCGGGCACCTCGCTTGGGGCCAAAGCCACCGGGTCAACAAAGGGGGAGGGCACTCAGAGCAGCACCGTCACCCGCTCCATGAAATCCGCAGGCAGCTTGCTGCGCAGCACATGCTTGATCGTGCCGCGGTCATAGCGCATTGAGAAATGCTTGAGCACGATGTGCTCGTTGCCCAACACATCCGGACAATCGCGCAGGAACTGCACGAGGTCCTCCACGTGGGTGTGGCCCCGGTTTCGTGCCAGTTCCTGCTCTCCGTCCATCAGGAAGGTCACCTCCAGGAACAGAATCCGCGAGCGCCCCACCTCCGGCCGCTGGTAGAGCGTCTCGATCGTGCTGTCGCCGATGAAGGTCAGCCGCGGCAGCCATTGCTCGTCCTCGAAGGCCACGCCGTCGCGCCGCATACGCGCGAGCTCCACACCCGGAAGCCCGCGGTACTCGTCCTTCAGCTTCTTGCGCACGTCGTACAGCGTGTAGCCGAGGGAGGACACAGTGTGCTTCACGGCGAAGGCTTTGGCCGCCAATTGGCGGTGCAGCCACACCACATCGCCATCCGTCAGCCCTCGCAGCACCGGTGGGGCCGCAGGACGGGCGCGCGGGTACTCCAGCTTGCTCCAGGCCTCTGACAGGTTGCGGAAGCCCACCACCGTCGAATCCGGCACGTAGTACGTGGCGGGCTCCATGCCCATCAGGTGCCGCAGGGAATCGTGGCGGAACAGGCAGCGCGTGTGGTCTCCGTGCGCGTGGGTCACGAACACGTGCTGCAGCGGCACGGCATCCAGCAGACAATCCCCCATGTCGAACGCGCAGTTCAGCTCCGGCACCAGCGCATAGGTGGACAGCGCCGAGATGGAAAACGCGACGATCGTTTCCTGGTCGAACTTCAGCGTGATGGGCAGGCCCGGATTGTGGTGCTTCGGGGGCATGGAGCGGGCGGCGGTGGCGCAAAGGGGGGGCCGCGCCTCGTGATGACATGGGTGGGCGGCGGGCTCAGGGACGTGATCGTAGCATCCGCCCCGCGCAACGCGCAACGCGCGCAGGGCAATGCGCTGCCGGCTGCGCGCTCGCGCGAGCCGGCCACCGGCATTGCCCAAATCGGTGCTGGAAGTGGGGGGTCGGCGCCGACGGCTGGCCGGCGTCCGTGACCCGCGGGACTAGCGCTCGATCACCGATTCGTAGGCGGAACCGAGATGGTTGCCCACGACGGGGCGGTAACCTTCCCGCTGGGGCGGCAATTCCTTGATCAGCCCGCCCCGGTTCTTGAATCGGCGAATCGCTTGCGCGATTTCGTCGTGCGAAATATCGGGTTGCTTGCCTTTCCGTTGCAGCTTCCCGACCAGAATGCGTTTCGATTGGCTCATAAGTGCGTTGTCTACTCTCCTAGAACGCAGTCAGTAGCGGACTCTCACCTCTTTGAAACCAATATACGCTCACTCTCTGCGTATATCAACCTCACGTAAACAATTTTACACCAGTATTCGGTCAAATAGCAACAAAAAGGTGCGAATTGACCGCGGACTTGCGGGTTACCCGGCAAACGGCCGCGTGGCGGACTTCGGCGGGAAACCAGGGGCTGGCTTGGGCCCCGGAAGAGTGGCTAGACGGTGCGCGAGAAGCTGACCGGCGCGCCCTTGCGCGTGCGGTTGTCGAAGACGACGGCCACATTGCGCAGGAAGAACTGGCCCAGCTCGCCGATGGTCAGGCGATCACCCTCCAGGCTTACCAGCCCGTCCTCACGCAGGGGCTCCAGCGCATCCAGCTCATCGGCGAAGTGCGCCCGGGGATCGCCTCCGAAGCGCTCGCGCAACTCGGCGAAGTCCACCACGCCCTGGCAGAACAGCCCCGCTACCACCGCCTGGCGCAGCAGGTCCTCCTGATCGAGCAGCAGGCCCCGAATGGCCGGCACCCGACCGGATTCCACCACGCGCTGGTATTGCACCAGCTTCTTCTCGTTCTGCCAGTAGCGGCCGTTGAACTCGCTGATGCCGCTGAGCCCGAAGGCGAGCAGGTCCGTGCCGGCCTGGGTGGTGTAGCCCATGAAGTTGCGACGCATGGTGCCGGCCCGGTAGGCCACCGCGAGCTCATCCTCGTCGCGGGCGAAGTGGTCCAGGCCGATAGCCTGGTAGCCATTGCCGGTAAACAGCTCCCGCGCCGTGAGGAAGATCGCCAGCTTTTCCTCCGCGTCCGGCAGCGCCTCCGCGTCCATCTTGCGCTGGTGGGGAAAGGCCTGCGGCAGGTAGGCGAAGTTGTACAGCGCCAGCCGGTCCGGTTTGAGGTTCAGCACCCGCCGCACCGTGCGCTCGAAGCGTTCGCGCGTCTGGTGCGGCAGCCCGTAGATAAGGTCGAAGTTGATGCCGCGGAAGCCCTCGGCCCGGGCTGCCGCAATCAGGTTGGCCACATGCTCGTAGGGCTGCACCCGGTTCACGCCCGCCTGCACCTGCTCGTCGAAGTCCTGAATGCCGAGGCTGAGCCGGTTGAAGCCCAGCGCCCGCAGGTGCTTCAGCTCCTCGGCCGAAAGGTGGCGGGGGTCAACCTCAATGCTGATCTCCGCGTCGGCCTCGAAGTGGAACAGATCGCGGGCCTTGGCCACCAGCAGTTCCATGGCCGCAGGACTGATGAAGTTGGGCGTGCCGCCACCCAGGTGGTACTGGCGCACACGCTGCCCCCGCCCCAGGCGCGCCGCCACCAGCTCCATCTCCCGGTGCACGGCTGCCAGATAGCGCTCCGCCGGCTCCTGGTGCGGCGTGATGACCACGAAGCAGCCACAGTAGTGGCAGCGGGCCTCGCAGAAGGGGATGTGCGTGTATAACGAAAGCGAGGCATCGGACGCGCGGCGCTCGCCCAGCCAAGCCTCGACCGTGTCGCTATCCACCGGCCCCCAGTAAGGGATAGGCGGATAGGAGGTATAGCGCGGCGCCGCCGCATCGTATTTCGCGAGCAGCGCGTGCAGCCGGCTGCCCAGGTCCAGGGCTGCGCCGGCCGGACTGTGTTCCGGTGCCAACATGGTTTCGCTCTCTCCCGTTACGGCTTTGCCGTCATTTCCAACTGCCCCATCCTAACAGCGGGCCGTTCTCCAAACCATGACGTAAGTCAATTCCTGGCGCATTTCTCCCGCAAGGCCCGGTTGAATCCAGGCGGCGCATGGGGCACATTGGAAGAGGTCCTGTGGCCGGCGCGGAGTCGGCCTATCGTTGTCTCCGATCGTATCCGGTTCTTCAGCAATGCTTCTCAATCGTCTCGTGCTGTTCGATATTGACGGCACGCTGCTGTCCACCAATGGACACGGCGTGCGCGCCATGATGGTGGCCTACACTGCCATCTGGGGTCGCGATCCCTCCCAGGTGGACTACCGCATGAGCGGCAAGACTGAGTTGGGCATCTCACACGAGTTGCTGGCCCTGCTGGGCTTCAGCCGCGCCGAGGTGGAACACGGCCTGCCCCGCTTCTGGGAACTATACCCGCAGGAACTGGAGCACCACATCTGCCGTGAGACCACCACGGTACACCCGGGCATTCCGGAGTTACTGGAGGCCATCGGCGAGCGGGAGCACCTGGTGCAGGGTCTCCTCACCGGTAACTGCGAGGCCGCGGCGCGCGTGAAGCTGGAGACGGCCGGGCTGAATGGCTTCCGCCTGGGCGTGTATGGCGAGCACCACGAGGAGCGCGCCGCACTGCCCCCGCTGGCTGTGGATGCGGCCCGCGACGCCTTCGGCCATGACTTCCGCGGCAAGTCCATCGTGATCATCGGGGACACGCCCAACGATATCCTGTGCGGACGGGCAGTGGGCGCACGCACCATCGCTGTGGCCACGGGGCGCATCGGCACGGACGTGTTGGCCGGCTACGAGCCGGACTACCTGTTCGAGGACCTCTCGGACCGGGAGGCCGTACTCGCCGCAATCGAAGCCCCGATGTAGTCACGCCCCACCTGGAGCCGCCGATGACGTTCAACCAGATCATCGCTCTCGTGGCCCTGGCCGTGGGCCTCGTCAATGGCGGCGCCTACCTGGCATGGTGGATGGGACGGGAACCCCGGCTGCTCTCCAAGCTGCGCCCCATGCAGGCCCGCTGGGGCCGCACCACGGGCGCAGTGGTACACTTCATCGCCTATGTGCTGGTGCCGCTCGTCATCGCGGCGCTGTTGGGCCTCTCCGATGCCTGAGCCGGGCCTCACTCCCGGCGTCTTGCGCCCCAACGTCTGTGCCGTGCTGACGAACACGGCCCGCGCACGCGTGCTGGTCTTCCGCCGGGTGGATAGCGTGCTGGGCGAGCACCGCTGGCAGTTCCCCCAGGGCGGCATGAAGCCCGACGAGGCGCCGGACGATGCCCTGCGCCGCGAACTGCGCGAGGAGATCGGTACGGACGCCGTGGAGGTGCTGGCGCGCCTGCCCAAGCCCATCGCCTACCACTATCCGCCTGACGTGCTGGAGTCGCTGCGCCGGCGCGATCCAGCGAAGGCCCGCTACGTCGGCCAGGCGCAGCACTGGTACCTGGCCCGCCTCGTCGGCGACACCGCGCAGCTTCACTTCAACCACCAGCCTCCGGAGTTCGACGCCTTCGAGTGGGTGCCTCCCTCGGAAGCCGTCAGCCGCGTGGTGCCCTTCAAACGCGAGGCTTATCGGCAGGCCCTGGCGGCCTTCGGCCTGCTGGCGGACGAGCCCTAGGCGTCCGACCGACCCGGGCGCCTGCGACCCCGCGTCACGGGCGGGCGCGTACTGCGCCGCAGCCGGTTCGTCGAACCGGGTCCGCGCGGGTACAATCTGACAATACAAGACGCAATGCGGAGGAATGGGGGCTTGCCATGTCGCAAAGGAGCCGTATGACCCGAAAACGATTGCTCACCTGGCTGGGTGGTGTGTTGCTGGTCGCATTCCTGCTGGCCTGGGGCATAGGGGAACTCACCTACCCCAGCACCAATCCACCACAGCGCTATGACGGCCAGATCCTCTCGTCGGTCAGCGACCCCGTGTTGCGCCAAGCCTGCTTCGATTGCCACAGCAACGAGACACACCACCCCTGGTACCGCCACCTGCCCCTGGCCGCGCTGCTGATCGGCTCGGACATCAGCGAAGGGCGCGAGAACCTGAACTTCTCGGACTGGGGCCAAATGGACGCCGAGCGGCACCGCAAGCTGCTCACCAAAGCTCTGCGCGAACTGCGCGAAGGCGACATGCCTCCGCTGCAGTACCGCCTGCTGCACCCCAAGGCACGGCTCGATACGCAACAGATCGCCCAGATCGCGCAAGACGCCGAGACCGTCTACCGCGTGCAGCCTGGGCAGGTGGACGACCACGATCACGACAGTCACGACTGAGCCGGGCCCTCCGGAATCGCGTTACTGCAGATCGTAGGGCGGTACGTACGCGCCGTAGAGCACCGTGGACGCCGGCTCCGGTGGCGCGCCGGCCCGTGCCGGGTCGCTCACCTCCAGGTAGCGCTGCAACGCCTCGCGGCTCTGCTCCACGCTCTTGCGGGCTTGGCCTACCTGCGTCAGGCGATCCAGGAACAGCGCACGGAAACCATCCGGCGCGGTCAGCCCCTGCTGCAGCAACTGCTCGGCCCGCGCCCAGTCCTGGGCTTCCATAGCCATGCGGCTGAGGCCCTCGATCATCAGCGGACTGCCCGGCGCCAGCGCCAGACCCGCCACGAAGGCGCGCTGCGCCCCCGTGCGGTCGCCCTTCAGCAGGTGCAGATAGCCCGCCAGGTGGTAGAACAACACCCGGCGCTGCGCACCCTCCAGGTAGGGCGTCACCAGCGCGAGACCCTCGTCAAATCGCCCCTGACGCAGCAGCGCGGCGCCACGCAGGTATGCGGCCCGCCAGCCGAGCCAGGGATCCTGCAACAGCGGCTCGCTCAGCGACAGCACATCCGCCCACCGGCGCTGCACATAGGCAATGCGCAGCTGGGCGAAGCGCACCTGATCCGGCGCAAACGTGGGCGGCAGCCGCTCCAGCACCTGCGCCGCCAGGTCCAGATCACCCCCCAGCACGGCGCGGGCACTCTGCAGCAGCAGCGCAGCGGAAAGGTCCGGCCGCTGCTTGAGGATAACGTCCAGCACAGACGCGGCCACGTCCAACCGATGGTCCGCCAGTAACCTTTCGGCTTGCAGAAGCTCCACGGCCAGCCGGTGCGGATCGAGATGGTCCGCCACCGCCAGGGCGGCATCGCCCAACGGCCGTTCGTCCAGCGCGTAGTGCGCGACGGCCTCCCAGTAGTGCGCCTCGCCCGACTGCGGCGCCAGCGCGGAGGCCTGCTGGGCCTCCCGCAGCGCTTCGCGAGGCTTGCCGGCCCACACCAGGCTCTCGGCCTGACGCACGTGGGCCGGGGCGTAGTCCGGATGGTCGCGCAGCAGCGCATCCAGGGCCGCCTGCGCGTCGGCTGCGCGGCCCGCCCCGGCGAGCACCTCCACGCGCAGTAAGCGCTCGTCCGGCGCGAGCGAGCCCAGCCCCGCCAGCCGCTGCAGGGTCTGCAGCGCCGCGTCCCACTCACCACGCTGGCGGTGCAGCCCCGCCACGGCCGTGAGCAAGGGCCGCGCATCCGGGTGCCGCGTCAGACCATCCTGCGCTAGCCGCAGCGCTGCGTCCGTCTGGCCGCGGGCCTGCAGGATCTGCACGTGCAGCAGCAGGGCCTGGGCGTCGTCCGGGCGCAGGGCCCGTGCGGCCTCGATGGCCACGGCCGCCTTGTCCAGCTTGCCCGTATCGCGCAGCACACGCGCCTGCAGCAACAGCGCGCCGAAGTGCTTCGGCTCGCGGCGCAGGGCCTCGTCCAGTGCGTGGAGCGCCTTGTCGTTCTCGTGCAGGCTGGCCAGCACCTGTGCATAGCGCACATACGCTCCGATCAGGTTCGGGGAGAGCTCGATCGCCTGCGCATAGGCCGCCAGGGCCCGCACGGGCTTGCCCGCGGCCTCGAACGCCTCACCCAGCACCACCTGGTTGGCGCCCACGAACGGACTCGCCTGCACAGCCCGCAGCGCATGCTCCACGGCGGCGTCGCCCCGTCCCAGCCGCGCCTCCAGCAAGGCCAGGCGCCGCAGCGCCTCGTCGTCCGTGGGGTGCGACTGCACACGCTGCTCCAGTGACGGCAGCAAGGCCGTGAGCTTGCCGGGGGGCGTCTGGCGGATCAGCGCCTCGTCCGGCAGGCTTGCCGAGCAGGCGGTCAGCAGGGCCAGCACGAGCAACAGCAGGGTGGGGCGCATCATGGGCGGCGGCCGGTGAGAGGGATCAGCACTTCGGGAGATGCGGCCCCTTCGTTGCCGAAGTGATCCACGAAGCGCAGCGTGTAGGCCTCCGCCGTCGCGCCTGCGGGGAACTCCGCCTGCAGGGGTGGCACGATCCAGTGCGTCGCCGGCAGCGGCGCACCGTTCAGCGGCTGCATGGGCCAGGGGGCCGGTGGCACGCGGCGGTAGAGGTTCGCTCGGTAATCCTGTACCTGTTCGCGGGGCAGGCCGTCCGTGCCGATCATCTGCACGATGCGCTCACGCACGGCCGGCCAGTAGAACTGCACCGAGCGCGCCCCCGCGTCCGGCCCGCGGCCCACCCAGCGCCATGCAAGCTGGGGCGCGGGAATCTCCGCGGCCCGCTCCACCATCACGGGCGCGCTGGCGGGCCCCAGGCCCAGGCCGAACCGCGTGCTCACGCGCAGGTTGAGCTGCCCGGCATCGGCCGGCAGGGGCAGCGCATAGTACGCCTGCGCACCTTGCACCTGCAGGCCGGCGCCATCCAGCGGCAGGCGGTGCCGGGTAGGCTCCGGCAGCACGCAGTCCAGGCAGAGCAGGGGCCGGGGCTGCACCCACAGTTCAAAGCCGCGCAGCCCACCAAAGTCCGCCAGTGCCGCTGCATTCGGCACCTGCCACGAGACGATTACCGCACCCTCCCGCTGCCACGCGCGCAGGCCGTCCGGGGCCGGCAGCACCTCGCTGAGCGGCCGCGGCGGCGTCTTCAGGCCGCACGCACCCAGCGCCAGCAGCGCCACGAGCAGCAGAGGCAGCCCGGTGCGCCGCCTGCGGACGGCCGCGATCCATCGTGGCAGGCGATTGTGGCCCGTGGTGCGCGCTGGCACGCGGCTGCTCCTCCCCGAGCGGAATGATGGCCTGGCACCGCGCCGCCCGGGCCGTTCCGGGGACTGAACGGGCGCGGCCGCGGCCCACTCACCTGTACCAGATGGGCCGGGGCCTTGTCACCGCAGCCGCCCCGCGAGCGGGCGCCCATTGTGCGCTCGGGCGCCCTCGGCCTACAATGACCGTTCCACCTATCACCGCCGGCCGGAGCCCGATGAGCCTGTTTCCCCACCGCTTTCCCCCTCTGCCGCGGCGCTGGACGCGGCGCCTGCTGACCGGAGTCATCGCCACCGGACTGGTCGCGCTGATCCTTGCCCTGGCCGGGTTTTGGCAGCGATCCTGGCTGCCCGCGCTGCCATCGGTCGAGCGGCCGGCCTCGGCCGCCCAAACCGGGACTGCCCTCACGACACCGGCCGCGCTCACCGTGCTGGCCGCGGGCGACCTGCGCGGGGAGATCAAGCCCTGCGGGTGCAGTCCCGAGGGCCAGCAGGGTGGTCTGCCGCGGCGGCTCAGCTATCTGGCCAAGGCCCTGCACGGGCCGGGGCCGGCACCGATCCTGGTGGATCTGGGCAACAACTTCCCCGAGGCCACCGCACAAGGTCGCTACAAGATCGACCTGATCCGCACCCTGCTGGAGCATGACGCGCCGCAGGCCGTGCTGCCCGGGCCGGGCGAACTGGCTTTGGGCATCGACGCACTCAAAGGCGGGCTGCCCTATGTCGTCAGCAACGACTCGGTGGGCACGGCCTTCCCGGCGGTGCGCACGGTGGAGCGTGCGGATCGCCGCGTGGGCATCTACGGCTATCTTTCGCCCAAGGCGGTGTACCAGGGTATGCACGTGGACTTCCACCTGGAACCCGCAGATGCGGCACTGGTGGCCGGGCTGCGCAAGCGCATCGCGGCGCAGCACGACGATGCCACGCTGCTGCTGTTTCGCGGGGACGATGTGGAACTGGCCACGCTGACCCGCTCGGGCCTGTTCGACCTGATCGTGGTGGGCAACCCCTCGGACGATGAACTGCACCAGATCACCGAGCGCAATGTGGCGGGCCTGCGCATCCCGCAGGTGCCCACCAAGGGCCAGGGCCTGCTGCGGCTCAAGCTGGATGGGCCCGGCCACCCGGGCGCCAAGGACATCGCGGTGGACTGGCTGGGCGACCGCTGGCCGGACGCCCCCGCAGCGGCACCGGTCTTCGCCGCTTACGACGAGCGCGTGAAGGCGCTGTTCTTCGCGCGGCTGCAGACGCAGCGGGAGCAGGAGCAGAACTCGCCCTACGCGGGGGAAGAAGCCTGCAAGACCTGCCATCCGGCCCAGGCGGCGATCTGGAATGCCAGCCAGCACAGCCATGCCCTGGCCACCCTGGAGCGCGTGGGGCACCAGTACGACCCGGAGTGCCTGGCCTGTCACGTGCTGGCCCTGCGCAAAGGCGGCTACCTGAGCCAGGACCTGACGCCGCAGTACGCCAACGTGCAGTGCGAGAGCTGCCACGGGCCCTCCAAGGCCCATGCGGGGAATTTCAAGCTCCCCACCGGCCCGCCCCCCAGTGCGGACGGCAGCAAGCTGGTGCATCCCACCGAGCAGACCTGCCGCACCTGCCATCGGGGTAGCCACTCTCCGCACTTCAGCTTCGCCACCTACTGGCCCAAGATCATCCACGGGAAGGGCGCTGTGCTGCCGCTGCCGGGCCAGGCGGAGCCGCCGAAGGCCGCTTCGGGGAAATGAGGCTACTCAAGCGGCACTGCTGCCCACACTCCCGTCGGGGGCCATAGCCCCGCACGCGGCCGGCGCTCACGCCAGCGCTGGGGGCGCATCCTCCAGGCCGGTGCCCAGGGCGCGCACGGCGAGGATCATGGCCGGGCGCGCGTCGTGCAGCGTGGCGCCGATGAACAATGCGCGGCTGCCCACTTCCTCGCCCAGGGGATGGACGGGCAGGATGCCCTTGTCCACCACCTCATTGATCACCAAGCCGAAAGGCGCGGGCCCGTCCTGCACCACCATGAGCTGGCGGGGGCGGGTCGCGTCGGGCTGGATGTCCGCGGCGAACAGCGTGCCATAGTCCACCAGCGGTACCAGCAGTTCGCCCAGTTGGTACACGGGCCGGCCCTGCAAGTGCGTCACGTGCCGCGACTCATAGGCAGCGAAGAAGCGGATGTGAGCCTCCGGCACCACCAACGGATACGTCCCGATGCGAGTCACGAAGCACGGCAGCGAAACATTGGTCTTGGGAAAACGAAAGGCCCAGCGCGTACCGCGGCCGGGTTCCGATTCGATGGCGTAGGAGCCCTGGTGGCGCCGCATGGCCTCGCGCACGGCGCCCATGCCGATGCCGCGTCCCGCGTTGTCGTCCACGTCTTCCTTGGTGGAGACGCCCTGCTCAAAGACGAGGCCCAACACCTCGTCGGACGACATGGCCGCCAAGCGTTCGGCGGTGACGATTCCGGCCTCCACGGCCTTGTGGCCGATGCGCTCCGGATCGATGCCGCGCCCGTCGTCCGCCATCACGACCTCCACGCCGAGCAAGTCCTCGCTCAGCTCCAGCGCGATGCTGCCCACCTCGTCCTTGTCCTGCCGCAGGCGCTCGATGGGCGGCTCGATGCCGTGCACGATCGCATTCTTGAGGATGTGATTGGCGATCTCGTGTACGGCCGACCAGAACTCATGGTCGGCGCGGACGCCGGCGTCCAGATGGACGAAGCGCGCCCGCAGACCGTACTTTTCCGCCAAGCTTGGCACCAGCCGCTCGTACCGGGTCACGTCCAGCGGCAGCTTCTTGATGCGCTGGTGCTGATCGAGGAAGCGGTTGTAGAGGCGGCTGGCCCGTTGCAGGGTGGCCCCCTGACCCAGCGCGGCCACCACGCCGTACAGCTCGTGCACATGCGCCGCCAAGTCCTCGTAGCCATCGCGCGAGACGGAGACCTGGACGATATGGTCGCGGCGGCGGATGGCGCCGTCGTCCCGCGCGCGTGCCGTGAAGAAGGCCAGCACGCGCCCCGCACTCTGCTCCACGAAGGCCGCGGCCTCGGCTCGCGCCCGCTCGATGCGCTCGTCCCAGTCGCCCAGGTCGAGCGCCTTGCCTGGCTGGCGCGCGTAGGTCTCCAACATGCCGCCGATTTCATAGATGAAGCGCGTCAGCAGCCCGTGAAGCTGGTCGTCCAGCACGAACTGCGCCTGTGCGAGCGGCTTGATGATCTCCTCAGCGTGATGGCAGAGGCGCTTGCCCTCCGGGATGAGGAACCCCAGCACGCCTTTCAGCCCGTGCACCTTGTTCGCCAGTTGCCGCAGCCAGTCCAGGTATTCGGGCACCTTGCGGTTGCGGAAGAACTGCTCGTACTGCTCGGGGATGAACAGCCCTGTGTTGGGAAAGGCGTAGGTCTCCAGCGAACGCAGCAGGCCCTGGCACTCGTTGGCCAGGTTCTGGCAGTCCATCAGCAGGTCGGACTGCAGGTCATCGTTCAACGGCGCGGCCGGTGTTCCGGGAAAGGGGACGACGCTCACGGGACTCTCGAACAGGAGGACGCAGGCGCGCAAGGCACGAGGGCGCAGCGTCGGGCACACTTCATACGAATCCAGGGGCATCGCGCGCACGGATATCCCTAATCTGGGATTATAACGCAGGGATCGGGCTGTGGGTTCGGCGAGCGGTGGATTCGTAGAGTCCGTCGGCAGGCGATCCAGGGGGAGGACTACTCCTGGCGCATCTGATCCAGGGACTTCCAGAAATAGTAGGTGGCCAGCCCGCGGTAGGGACGGAACGGTTCCATCAGCGCCTCCTGGCCGCGCGCATCGGGCGGGGCCGGCAGGCGGTAGTGATGCCGCAGCGCGGCCCTCAGGCCCGCATCGCCCACGGGCAAGGCATCCACGCGCCCCAGCGCACGCAGCAGGCCGTAGGCCACGCTCCAGGGGCCAAGGCCGCGCACGGCGCGCAGGGTGGCCTCCACGGCCTCCGTGTCGGCCGCGTCCAGGGCTTCCTCGGAGAGCGTGCCATCCAGGAAGGCGCCGGCCACGCCGATCAGGTAGGCCGTCTTCTGCCGCGAGAACTGGGCCTCGCGCCAGGCGGGCTCGGGAATGCGCAGCACCTGCTCGGGACCGGGGAAGGGCAACGGAGCGCCTCCGGACGCGGAGCCCTCCGTACCGTTGCCGTTGGCGGCTTGGTGGCCCAACGCGATGAAGCGGTTGCGCAGGCGGTAGGCAAAGGCGAGGTTGATCTGCTGGCCGATGATGGCCCAGCACAGCGCCTCCCACAGGCTGGGCACCTGGGGGATGCGCACGCCGCGCAGACCACGCACCAGGGGAGCCATCACGGCATCGCCCCGCACCGCCCGATAGAAGCCCGCCAGCGGCTGGTCCAGGCCCAGGAAGCGCACCAGCCGCTCGTGCAGCACCAGCTTGTCCGCGGGCGGGAGCCGGCCCTCCACGGCCACCGCGCAGCCGTCCGCGCCCAGGGTCAGGCGCAGCGGCACCTGCCGCGTCCCCAGCGGAAAGAAGCGGTGGTAGGTCGCACCCGTGACCCGCTCGGCCAGATTGTCCGGATCGCGCGCCAGGTAGCGCAGGGTCTGCTCTACATGGAAAGGCCCGCCGTAACGCAGCGTGTAGCGGCCCGTGCGGCCGAACGCGGCCAGTTCCGTCGGCCCGGCGAGCAGCTTGCGCTCCAGCAGACGCGTCAGCGCAGCGACGTCCCGCTGCCCGGCCGCGCGGGCCAGCGCGGCGGTGGCCTCACGCCCGGACAGCAGCGCCCGCGCCACCTCCCGCTCAGGCAGGGACGATGCACCCGGCGCCGCAGTGCCTGATCGGGGCGCCGTGCCGGCCCGCGGTGCGGTGCCGGCCGCGCGGGAGCGGGCACTCACAGTAGGGCTGCCTGCAGCGGCTGGCCCACGGACGGTGCCGGTGCGTGCGCCTGCTCCAGGGCCAGCAGGCCTTCCTTCAGGTGCAGGCCGCCCGCAAAGCCCGTGAGCCGCCCCGTGCTGCCGATCACGCGATGGCAGGGCACCACGATGGGCAGGGGGTTGCGCCCGTTGGCCGCGCCCACGGCGCGCGAAGCGCTAGGCCGCCCGATGCGGCGCGCCAGTTCGCCGTAGGAGATGGTCTGGCCGTAGGGAATCCGCCGCAGCTCCTGCCACACGCGCTGCTGGAAGGGCGTGCCGCGCGGCGCCAGCGGCAGCTCGAAGCGCTGCAGGTCGCCGGCGAAGTACGCACGGAGCTGCCGCAGTGCCTCGGCCAGCGGCCGCTCGTCCCGCACCCAATCGGGCTCAGGTTGCAGCGCCGCCGTGCCGGCCAGAAAGCTGATATAGCGCAGGCCCGCCGCGTCTCCGGCGACCAGCACGGGGCCCAGCGGAGACTTCAGCGTGGCAAAGTGGAGCGCGTCCATGCGGCCTCCTGCGGTGGGTTCGGGTGGGATGTGCGGTGCGCGCGGGGCGCGTGGGGCCCGCATGGTCATTCATATCGTTTTGCCGGACGATCTGGCAAGCTGGGTGGGAACCTGCCGCAAGGCCCGCCTGCCCTCCAACGCGCTACCAAATCCGCTCTCAGCCCGCTTCATGACGCCTGCGCCACCCCGATCCCGTCAGCCCCGTCCTTCCGGCCGCAAGGCCCGCCCCGGCGGCAAGCCGCAGCATCCTGGCGCGGCCAAGACACCCCCCGATGCCGTGCGGCTTGCGGTGGTGCGCGCCTGGCTGGACTTCGCGCGCGGCGGGCCCTTCGCCGCCGAGCCACCGGTCGCCCTGCGCGACGACGCACAGCGGCGGCTGTACGTGCAACTGCTGCGGGGCATGGTGCGGCACCGCCGGCTGCTGGAAGCGGAGGTGGCGCGGCTGGCCGATCGCCCGCCCAATCGGGTGGATGCGGAGGCGCTGGCGCTGGGGATGCTGGGGCTGTACCAGCTGCGCTTCCTGGACATGGCACCCCACGCGGCCGTGTTCGAGACCGTCGCGCTGGCTCCGGCCCTGCGCAAGCCGTGGGCCAGAAGCTGGGTCAACGCCATTCTGCGCACGGCGCAACGCGAGGGCCTGCGCGGAACGGACACCGCGCAACCATTGCCGCTGGCGGTGCGCGCCTCGCACCCGGACTGGATGGTGGAACGCTGGACGGCGCGCTACGGTACCGGCCGGACGACGGCGATCTGCGAGGCCAACGACCGCTACGAGGGCGCCGCCCTGCGCGTGGAAACCGGCCGCATCGGACCGCAGGCGCTGCTGCGGCGCCTGACCGAGGAGGGCGTGCGCGCCAGCCGCCACCCCCTGCTGGCCGACGCGCTGTGGAGCGAGCAGTTGGGGGCTGTGTTGCGCACGCAGGCCTTCCGCGAGGGGCTTTGCTACGTGCAGGACGTCTCGTCGCAGCTCCTGATGGCCTGGGTGGCGCCCCTGCTGGAGGGGCGGGTGCTGGATGCCTGCGCCGCACCGGGCGGCAAGCTCACGCACCTGGTGGGCCTGCGCCGGCCGGGCACCTGGGCCGTGGGGGCGGAGCTTTCCGCGGCCCGCCTGGCGCAGGTGCGCGAGAATCTGCAGCGGCTGCGGCTGCCCGCCACGCCCCTGTTGCGCGCCGACGGGCGTCACCTGCCCTGCGCGGACAGAGCGTGGGACGCCGTGCTGCTGGATGCGCCCTGCTCCGCCACGGGCATGATCCGCAAGTACCCCGAGCTGAAGTGGCGCAAGCACCTGGAGGACCTGCCGGCCTTTGCCGAGACGCAGTCGGCGCTGCTCACCGAGGCGGCCCGTGCCGTGCGGCGGGGCGGGCATGTGCTCTACGCAACCTGCAGCCTGGAGCCGGAAGAGAACGAGGACGCCGTGCAGCGATTCCTGGCGGCGCAGCCCGCCTTCCGGCAGCGCTCCTTCGCCGACCTGCCACGACCCGCCGGGCTCGGCGCCGAGCCACGCAGCCTGCTCACGAAGGACGGTGCGCTGCAGCTGCTGCCCGGCCCCCAGCAGATGGGGCTCTACGCCGCGATACTGCAACGGCGGGGCGCCTGAGTCCACGCCGGGCCTGCCTCGGCCGTACTTCTGCAGCGCCCATCCATTTCGACACGATCCCGCAAGCTCTCGTTACAACCGCATTTCTGCGGCAGCAGCAGCGCCCAATCCCCCTTCGGAATCCAACTGCCCAACTTCGCGGCGGCGACACCGCTGGACTGCGCGGCAATTAAGCAGACCCGGATGGTCTTTGCTTACGCCACCCTGTCATATCAGTTGGTTAACCCCCACGGCAGGGCGGCACGCTTCGTGCGACAGGGAGGGACAGAACGGTGATCCGCGGGACGGTATCGCGCACGGCGCAACCCGTCTCCAAGGGTCTCGCAACA
>Ga0209919_1000069_pt1 | contig 50479 bp, 55 predicted proteins | sample SalPon2A_C_D2_MG_FD_185721 | JGI IMG/M metagenome (GOLD analysis project Ga0209919, IMG submission 185721) | Soil microbial communities from South San Francisco under conditions of wetland restoration - Salt Pond MetaG R2A_C_D2_MG (SPAdes)... | ecosystem: Environmental > Terrestrial > Soil >... | reverse complement strand
CCCACCTGCAGCAAGGCCAAATAGGGAAGCGCTAAACGTGGCCCGCGTTTGCTTCCGGGTAGGCTGCTTGAGCCTGCCAGCAATGGCAGGCCTAGATGAATGATCGTCATCTTCGTATGTACGCATATGAAGATACAGAACCCGGCTTACAGAGCCACTCCGTCTTTTTTGTCTATCGGCCCGGTTGCCGGTAAGGTTGTACACGCTGGAGGTACAGATGAGCCTGAGCTTTTCGGATGCAGCCAAAGCTAAAAAGCTGCGCGAGTATTTTGCCCGTCACGGACGCGTCTACATCGTCGTCAACGCGACACTTGAGGAGGTCGATGTGCCCGACCAGTTCCGTGGCGATCCGGCCCTGCGCCTGATCCTCAACTCGCGTATGCCGCAGCCAATCTTCATTCATGATGACATGCTGCAATCTGATTTCTCCTTTTCAGGACATACCTATCCCTGCCGCATCCCGATGCATGCGATCTGGGCTTCATATCTGCCGGATGGCGATCTTGAACAGGGTATCATCTGGGACGATTGCGTACCGGAAATGATCCAGTCCCTTGTCAAAGCGGTGCGTAGCAACATCAAGGCTGTTGATGATGCGCCTGCCGATGCTGAGGCCCCGACGCTTGGGAAACCGGTCGGAGTGCCGCAACCGGCGACAACGAAAAAAGGCATCGCCCCGGAAACGGAAGAAAAACAACCTGCCGGTGAAGGACGTAAAGTCGGCCATTTGCGGATAATTAAATGATGCCGATCATGCGCTTCCTGTTTGCAACCACCCTGATGATACTGATAGGCGTGTCGCTCACCCCGTCTGCCAGGAGTGCGTCAGTCGTCGATCACCGCATGCAGGTTGAAATTCAGGCCAACCCTGAAGAGCAGGGCCAAAGTCTTAATGAACTACATACCAATATCCGCTATGCGGCCGAGCTAGCACTGTCGCATCTATGGGATCGCATCATCCCCCGGCATGCCCGCAGCATGGTGCCGGCAAATACCCGTGCGATCCGTTTTATGCAGCGCGCTCAGCCCACCGCTACAGGCATCAGCATCAGCTTTGACCCCAGGCGCGTTCTCGATTTTCTCCAGACCAGCAATATACCGATGATCCCTGAGCAGCCTGTGTGGAATCTCGATATACGCATGCGCAATGCCGCCGGGCAGAATATGGCACAGTCGGCATCACTGCTGCAGGATTTTGCCAGACAGCAGGCTGCAGAGCAGGGCTTTGGCCTGAATCCATTGGCATCTTCGATCATCGTGCAATGGCGCTGGCTGGATACACGCCAGGTCACCCTGAGTGTTCGCGGTAATTCACGCCTGGCTGAATTCCAGGAGACACGCATGCTTTCCCCAGGTGATCCCCTGCCCCAACTGCAGCAATGGCTGCTGGAAACGCTACTCAAGGCCCGTGATGCCTATGCCAGTGGCGAGCCACAGCCCCAAACCCCCGTTGTTGCGACAACCCCCGTTGTAGATATTTATGGCAACCCACTCATCAATGCCGACCCCTATGCCGTCGCAAGTATACCAGTTCCGGACGACGGCATCCTGATCAGCATTGAGCGTCAGGCATCCTTACCGGAACAGGTGTTGTTCGAGGATGATCTGCGGCGTGATCCACGCGTTGTTTCGCTGCTTCCCCGGGAACTGAACCAAAACATGCAGCAATATCGCGTGAAACTGAAAGAACCGTCTGACACTCAGTGGCTGAGCCAGTGGTTTGCCCAACATGGCCTTAGCCTGACGCAAACTCCGGTCGGCTGGCTGGCACGCTAGGCCTGAACGATTCATGCAGGAACGCATACTCAATATCCCGAATCTTCTGACGCTGGGCCGCATCCTGCTCACGCCATTTATTGTCTACGCCATTCTTATCCATGAGCCGAAACTGGCCTTACTACTGATGGCCATTGCCGGTCTGACCGACATGCTGGATGGCGCCATCGCACGTTATTTCAACCAGCGCAGTATCGTCGGCGCATACATGGACCCACTGGCGGACAAGTTGATGCTCATCGGCTCGGTCGTCACGCTGTATGTGATTGGTGAGGTGCCACTGTTTCTGTTTATCGCCGTCGTTTTCCGGGATGTCATCATCATTATCGGCGCAATTGCCTATGAAATGGTGACACACAAACTAAAAATGGAGCCATCGCTTGCATCCAAGGCAACCACCTTCCTGCAAATTATGTTTGTGCTCTCAACCCTGGCAGGAATGGCATGGCAAGTGCCGGGCGAGATTGTGCAACAGATACTGCTGTGGCTGACCTTTGCCTTCACCTGCCTGTCCGGTATCCAGTACATGGTCGTCTGGATGTGCAAAGCCGTAAGCAATCAGGGGCACTGATGCCGCAGCAACCGCAACAACAGACATTGCAGCTTCAGATTCCAGTCAGCTTCGAGTATGGCGACTGGATTCGTCATGCCGGTGTCGAACAGGCATGCAATCGCCTTGCCCTGTGGCTTGTACACGGAGGCCGCATCTGGCTGACCTCCCCTGCCATGAGCGGCAAGACCCATCTGCTCAATGTCCTGCAACAGGAGCACTCCCGCATGGGGCTTATTCAGGTTCCGCTGCAATCAGACACGCCTGCCATTGCGCTGGTGGATGCATGGCTCAGGCAACTGCGTGACAAGGCATTCTGGGCGGTGGATGTAAATGCAGGCAACGTACCGATCAATATCGGGCAGGCGCTGTTTCATTTGCTCGAAAGGGCGCGCGATATGCATCGCCCTTTATTGCTATCATGGCGCCCGGCGGATCAGAATTCCGGACCTCCAGAGCTTATGAGCCGCCTGAAAGGCACTATGGAATACCTGCCGGCGGAAGAGCCCGATTCGGATGAGGCCCTGCGTGCAGTGCTGGAATCGGTTGCGCGTTCCCGTCAGTGGGATATCCAACCGGCAGCGCTCGATACGATGCTGCAATGGCTGCCGCGCAGGCTGGATGTTCTTGTTCCGGCCTTGCTGCATCTGGAATCCACTTCGCTGGCGGACCGAAAAAAGCGCCTTAGTCAGAGCTGGATTCGCGAGCGCTTGCAGCTCCTCTAAAGGTTTAGCTTTTCAATCGCCCAGCTTCCTGAGTGTAGGTTTGAAGGCGTTTTCGCCAACCTGAAAGCCAGTGTTCTTCATGCCGCTCCTCAGGTGCATGCGCCACACGACGAGTCAAAAGTTTATCTGCAGCATCGGCAAACTCCGCAATAGCTTCCATCCCGGCACGTTCACCGCGCATCAGGCTCAACACCTGCAACATACCCCAGCCCTGACCGTCGTATCGCTCTTTCGGATTGATGCCTTCGCCCTTGAAATTCACATAATCCATCAACGCATACATACCCATAGGAGATGCGCTTACTCGCTCGAACTGGCGGCGGATATGGCTGCGCTGCTCCTCAGGGGCGGCCCTCAGCATCCTCGGCAACGCCTGAGTCAACCGATCGGCCATAAAATCGGCCTGTAGTGGCATCGTCTTCATTAGCCAGGTTCGCAACTCGCTCAGCTTCTGTCCGTTAAGATTGTCCATAAATGAGCCCCGGTCCGTCCAGGGGCATCCCGAATCAGCTCTGAGCCATGCAGGCGTTATGGCCCCCTTTGATTGCATAAAATGAACCAGCGCTGGAAAGCTCTCGCTGAAGCTTTTTTCCTTCGCAGCAATGCCAGCCGGATACCAGATAAAATGCCCGATACCGAGGGAGGCGAATTCCTCCCCTTTATTCCACGAGGTCAGGCAGGACGTCCGGCCAGCGCATTCATTGATAAATATTCGTTCGGCTATCGCTGCCCTTTCATGCTCACCCAGCTGAGGGGCTTCAACGACATCCTGCTGCGTACAACCAGCCATCAGCAATATCGCCATCAACAGCATGCCGTAGTCTGACATCAGCGTCGGGCAAACAGCATCAGCGCGATGCCAATGGCATTGATGGCAATCAGCTCCATCAAAAGCGTCCGCACATCGATATGATCATACACATGAATATGCTGGCCGAAAGCGGCAACAATATCATCCAGGATGAAAGCCCAGCGTGGATCGCCAAGCCCGGCAACCAGCTTATAGGGAGGCATCAGCAGAGCGGCCATAGAGCCAGCCATACATATCAGAAAGCCCAGCTTTTTCATTGTTTCATCCATGCATCCAGCGAAGTCAGCGCTCTTTCCGATACCAGCTTTCGTCGCTCCGCCTTGCCAAGTCGGCGCTTGCCTTCCTTGGACGGCCCCGGTGGAAGGAGGCCGAAGTTAATATTCATCGGCTGAAAATCTTCAATGCGTGTCAGTGATATATGTGCGAGCAGAGCCCCGTGCGCGGTATCGGCCGGTGGTGCATCCGGATCATGCCCCTGTGCCAGAGCCGCCAGAAAACGCCCGGCCATCAACCCCATGCTGGCCGACTCCACATATCCCTCAACGCCCGTGATCTGGCCTGCAAACAGGATGCGCGGGTCTTTCTTAAGGCGCAGTGTGCCATCAAGCAGCGCCGGGGACTTGATAAATGTATTGCGATGTAACGAACCGAGCCTGAAAAACTCGGCGTTCTCCAGCCCCGGTATCATACTGAATACGCGCTTCTGCTCCCCGTAGGTCATCTTGGTCTGGAAGCCGACCATGTTCAGTAACGAGCCCATGCGATTGTCGCGACGCATCTGCACAACGGCATAATAGCGCTCGCCAGTAACCGGATGATCAAGTCCGACCGGCTTCATCGGGCCGAAACGCGGCGTGTTCTCTCCCCGCTCAGCCATTTCCTCGATCGGCATACAACCCTCAAAAAAAGGAATCTTCTCAAAACCTTTAAAGACAACCTTCTCGGCCGCAACCAATTCGCCGATAAAGGCCTTGTACTGCGCCTCATTCATCGGGCAATTCAGATAATCCCCAGCTTCGCCTTCCTCGATATTTTTGTCGTAGCGGTTCTTCCAGAAGGCGATATCCATATTGATGGATTCGGCATCCAGTACGGGAGCAATGGCATCAAAAAAGCTCAGATGATCTTCACCTGTGAGCTTGCCGATTTCCGCATACAATTCATCTGAGGTCAAAGGCCCGGAAGCAATCAGCACCAGCCCTTCTTCTGGCACTTTGGTAACTTCCCCCTCGATGATCTCAATCAACGGTTCATTTTTCAGCGCCTCGGTAACAAGTTCGGAAAACTGTTCGCGGTCAACGGCAAGTGCGGTTCCCGCTGGAATGCGTGCTTCATCACCACATCTCATGATCAACGAATCCATGCATCGCATTTCTTCATGCAGAAGTCCGACCGCATTTTCCAGATGATCGGCACGGAATGTGTTCGAGCAGACCAGTTCGGCAAAATTGCCCGTGTTATGTGCCGGTGTCATTTTTATGGGCCGCATTTCATGCAGGCGCACACGAATCCCGCGCCGCGCCAGTTGCCAGGCGGCCTCGGAACCGGCCAGGCCGGCGCCGATAATGGTTACAGTTTGTGCTGATGTATTGGTAGAAAATTCACTCATGCAGCGAGGCTACTTGCAGGCTCGGCATCAACAAGCGTTGTATTAGATGAAATCGAATATCACCGTGCTATACGCGAACAAAATAAGCCACTGCCATGATAACGATTGCTGAAATAATCAGGATCAGCGCGTCAGAGATAAAGTACGGAATGAGTATCAATCCAATGCCGCAGAAAAGGGGAATGAACGCTTTTTGCTTTTTGCCATACATAAAAAAGCCAAGGCCAATTGAACCGAAAAGAAGTCCCCAATAAAGCGTTGATGTGCTTTCCATGTCACGAATCTATCTGCCAACTAGGTGACAACAAGAAATACAGCAAAGCAGTCGAGCCTGTTGATGAATCAACAACAAGCGGTAACGCGCGACTTTCCCGTACTTAAACCGTTCCACGAAGCCTCCGCATCAATCCGTCAATTAGCGACCAACAGCAGATTTATGCGTGTGCTATGGGCTTCTGGGTAAACAGGTAATCTTTCAACTCACTATCAAAGGCCGGATCTTTTCTCCGTATCCATTCCAGAAGCATGGAAGCATGCTCTTTTTCTTCATCCCGGTTGTGCGCGAGGATTGCTCTTAACTGATCATCCTTGCACGCATCAACCCTCTGGTTATACCAGTCGACCGCCTCAAATTCTTCCATCAGCGAGGTGATCGCCCTGTGCATATCCCTTGTCTCATCCGACAGTTCATTCAGGGGTTCGTGATAACCTTCATTGGCCATGGCTTTCTCCTAGGATCAAAGTCTGCATCCATCTCATATCGGGCTTCCGTACAACGTGCCGGAAATCCAGCGACGAGGAACCCAACCAGTATAGCACGGATCCCGATCATGCTTTTTCCAAGGCTGCAACCTTGACAAAAGATCTCTCATGGCCTAAAAAAAACAAGACATTCCCGCTGGAAATCAGAGGTCTTTGACATGAAAAAATACATCTTGTTACTAGTGGTTTTATTGAGCATGCCGGGCATGGCGATCGCAGATTTGAGCGGCGTCTGGCTGTGCGATGAGGGCGGCAGGTATTATGTGCGTCAGACGGGTCAGGAGGTTCACTGGTATGGCGAGGAAAAAAATGCCAATCCTCGCTGGGCCAATGTGTTTCACGGCAGACTTTCATCCCGCGGCGACGCGCTTACAGGTACATGGGCCGATGTGCCGAAGGGCAGCACCAAAGGCATGGGCGAAATGCGCATTCGCGTGCAGGAAGGAGGCAATGTGATGACCTCCTATCGTAAAACCGGCGGCTTTGGCTGTTCCAAGTGGATCAGGAAAGGCTACCGGCCTCGAGCCGTTGCCAGAGCTGAACCGGCCAGGATTCGGGAACACCGCCGTATTCAAACTCCGCCCATGCAATCAGGCAAAGCTGAGGACTGCATTTCATTCAACCCTGCCAATGTGAGTGTTTCACTGCATGCCGCCAGCTGGAAAATCGTGGAAGGCAACCACTGGATGTACGATTTCGGCAGCAAGCAACGGGAAGCGAAGCAGGCCTATCAGGTCATTCGCCATTACCGTGCAAACCAATCCTGTTATGTGGGCAGACCGAATCCATCCATGCATTATATTCTGGCCTCGGGGCAGGCGCCGGCCGGCGGCATGCCCAACGAGGACTGCATTGGCTTCAACCCATCCCGACTTGCCGTACAACAGGTTGCAGGGAGCTGGAAGATCGTCGAGGGCAACCATTGGCTCATGGATTTCGGCTCGAATCAAGCCGAGGCGCATCAGTCGCTTGATGTGATTCGGCGGCATGGATTTAGCTTCGCCTGTTATGTTGGCCGCCCCGATCCCAGCTTCACCTATTGGCGCAGATAACAGGCTCTGCACAAGAAATCCGAAAGCTGGCGGCTGCTAGCAATGCTTCATCATTAAAAAGGAAGGGGGGTGATATTTCACCCCCCCAGCTCATGCCAACATATCCGTTCGTGCCTCAGTCCGTGCGACTGGTGACTTCCAGCAGATGATAGCCGAACTGGGTGCGGACAGGGCCCTGGATCGTATTCACGTCGGCGGAGAATACAACCTTGTCGAATTCCGGCACCATCATGCCCGGACCGAATTCACCCAGGTCGCCGCCATTGCGGCTGGACGGGCAACTGGAGTGCTTTTTGGCCACCTCAGCAAAATCGGCGCCGCCTTCGATTTCGGCTTTCAACTCATTACACTTATCTTCACTGCTGACCAGAATATGGCGCGCTGTTGCTACTGTCATGGGACACCTCTCAAAAGAATTCCGGCCACACTAACAGCTCAAAAGCTACGTTCAAATTCGAGCAAAGCCTTTTTCCATTCAATGCCGCAGGAGAAACCACCAATGCCGTTTGCCGCAACAACACGATGGCACGGAATCAGAAGAGGCAGCGGATTTGCACCCAGCGCCTGACCAAACGCTCGAGGGGCAGTGCCCAGCTGACGGGCCAGTTCGCCATAAGTGCAGGTCTCGCCCCATGGAATAGCCAGCAGGGCCTTGCGAAGCCTTGCCTGAAATGCTGTGTGCGGTTTAGCCAGTGGCGGCAGTGCCAATCTGCGGCCATCACAGTAGGCATCCAGCCAACAGCCAACAGGATCGTCTGCAGAGGGGCGTGCTCCCGGGTGGCTGTCTAGCCACAGCCGACGGCAACTCTGGCCGTCCCAATCATAGGCCATCAAACCAAGCGACGATGTGTAGTTATAAATCATCTTCATAGCCTAGCACAAACGACATCCGGGCATGGTCTATAATAGCCGGCAAGGAACAGCAATATGCGTGATGCCTTAAGCTTGGAGACATTGGAAGGCCTCTATGGCCGGATCGCCAGCCGGTACGATTTGCAGCATGGTTTGATTACTGCACGTGCCGATCAACGGGGACGAAAACTACTGGTGGATCAAGCGGTCAACGTCGGCGACAAAATTCTTGATTGTGGCGCCGGCACCGGCACGACCTCCATCATGGCTGCCAATAAAGCAGGCTCGAAAGGTCAAGTCACGCTGTTCGATCTCAGCGAAGACATGCTTGCCATCGCCGCCGAAAAATTAAGAAAGGAGGGATTGGCTGACAGGGTAAATTTCAAATCCGGCGACATGCAGCATCTACCATTTGACGACAGCACCTTTGATGTTGTGCTTTCCACCTACAGTCTTTGTCCCGTGTTCGATCCCGAACAGGGGGCATTGGAGCTTTACAGGGTGACAAAGCCCGGAGGAAAACTTGGCATTGCCCATTCGTCGGAGCCCCATAGCCCTCCTGTCCGATGGTTTGCCGACAGGATAGAAGATATTGTCTGGCATATGCCTTGGTTATCAATGGGTTGCAGATCAGTGCGTGTGCTTCCTGCTCTGGAAAAGGCTGGTGGCATCGTGGTCTTCTCGAAACAAATCGGTGTCCCATTATGGCCGTTTTCTGTTTTCGTCATCCTGAAGCCCGCGTCATAATGATCATCAGTCTTCAACCCCGACCAAGACTTTCAAGGCCGAATCCGCTTGAATCGGCAGATGGACTGGAGCCTGTTTTTCTCTGCACTGATTTCCTCGACATTAATGCCCGGAGGCTCCGAAGCGCTACTGCTTTACCGCCTGCACGAAGGCGGCGATGCGATTGCGCTGGTGCTGATTGCCACAGTCGGCAATGTTCTCGGCAGCATGATTACCTATGGTATGGGACGCGTCGGTAATGAAGCGATTCACAAAAAATGGCTACGGATGGATGAGGCAAAGGTAGCGCGTGCCGAAGGCTGGTTTGCCAAGCATGGGCAAGCATCACTGCTGTTCGCCTGGCTCCCGATCGTTGGGGATCCGTTGTGTCTGGCGGCAGGTCTGCTGAAGAGTCCGTTGATCTGGTTTGTCCTGCTGGTGACCATCGGCAAGGCAGCCCGCTACACCATGCTGGCCTGGCTGGTCTGATCGGCTTGCTTAGCCAGCCAGTTGGGGGACTGCTTTGATAAGCATCACTGTGAAAGCTGCCGCAGTGGCTCCCAGCAACCCAATCGGCACGATCAGGATAGCCGCCGCTGCGCCTTTGCCAACATTGCTATAGGCCACCAGCCCCAGCCAAATCAGGTACAGACTCCACAAGCTAAGCATGCCTCCAATATACGGAATTGTGCACAAAGCCAGCGGCAGCGACGCAAAACCGGAAATCTGAAAGGCATTGGCGGCAGAAAGTTTCTGGTCGGTAAAGGTACGTACGGCCCAGCTCATATATTTGGACCACATCCACAAGAAAATCAATCCTATCCCCCAGCTGACGGGCACCATAAACAGAAACAACGCGCCATGAAACGGCAAGGAAACAAAGCTAAATGTGAAAATCACAATCGAAACAAAGAACATCGCATCCTTGAAGTAGATGGCCCGCGGCATGTTTTCGAAAAAGGTGCGTGGCGAGGTAAGCAGTGCCTTGACAGTTGGCAGCAACGTTTCAATTGGCTTGTTACCGGAAAAGTAGGTGAATGGTGCTTCGCTCATGGTATCCTCCAAAGGAGCTGGCACTCTAATGACCGAACGAGCATGCACAAGACCGGGAAAGCTCCGAAAATCCGACTGCTAAACCAGCACTTGCAGCCAGAGCGGCAGCGTCAGCAAGGATAGCGCCGTGGATATCGTCACAGCCTCCGCATAAAGAGCGGAATCAAGCTTGAAACGGTCGCAAATGACCAGGCCCAGCACCATGCTCGGCATGGCCCCCTCAATCACGACCGGTGCCAGCAAACGATCCGGTAGACCAACACCAATGGCCGCAGCCCAGGCAATCAGCGGCATCGCCAACAACTGAATCATCAACACAGGTAACAGGACAGGCATACGGCGCAACCAGCCCGCCTTCCAGCGCAGCGCCATGCCAACCGACAACAACATCAGCGGCACGACTGCCGAACCAAGTGTACTCAGCGCTTCATCCACCCACGCCGGCATGGCAATGCCGCTTATACTTAGAAGAAGCCCTGCAATTGCCGCCCACAGCGCCGGCACCTGCATCAAGGCCAGCAATGGATGCATGCCATGACCGTCGCCACTGCCATAATGGCGTGCCAGCATAATCCCTACAGTGAACAGCAATGGCGTACTGGCCAGCAGGTCAAAATGGATAGCAACAAACTGGCTCCATGGACCGAAGGTCTGAGTCAGGACAGGCAACCCCAGGTAGGTGAAATTGCCAAAGGCGGCAGCCAGTAACAAAGCGCCAATGGCTCGATTGCTGTGGACGGGCCCCATAAAACCGCGCACCACGCGTCCATTGCTGTAAATCAGAAACGCGATGAGCAAGGCCAGAAGTACCGACAGGGCTGAGATCACAGGAATGCGTACGGTGTTCAAATCCACCGGAACACGCCACAACACATGCAGCACCAGTGCAGGAAGGAAAATATTATAAACGGCCTGTGCCAGATGCGAGCGTACGACCTCAGATGTCTGACCACCCAGCACCAATCGCCAGATAACGCCGATCAGGATAATCACGGCCATGCCCAGAAGAACTGTCAACATCACCCAAGCCTACATTCAGGAAAAGGTACGGACTACGATACTGTCATCATGGAAGCAATCTGCTCGCTATTCGACATCCTGAAGTTGCTGCTTTTGCGCCGCTTCTATGTCTTTCAGCTTTTCCTTCATGGCCTTTTCCTGCTGCACCATATTGCTGCCAGTCAAATCCCTTGCCGCCTTGTCGGCCGAATCATTTGCCTGCTCGCATCCCGCAAACGTGCAGACAATAACAAGTAATACAAAAACCTTTCCTGTTTTCGACATCATATTCACATCTTGTACCGACGCTGCAAATCGCGCTTCACATCTCGCTCCTTGCTGGCCTCACGCTTGTCATGCAATTTCTTACCCTTGGCCAGACCTATTTCAAGCTTGGCAAAGCCTCGCTCATTAAAATATAGCTTCAGTGGCACGACGGTCAGTCCTTTTTCCTTCAGCTGGCCAAGGAGTCGCATGAGTTCTTTTTTATGCAGCAGCAATTCGCGAGAACGCGCTGGCTCCTTCGGATTATTCATCGCCGCCGGTTTGTACGGACTGATATGGCAACCGATCAACAGCATGCGATCCTTGCGGATAATGCAGTGTGCCTCAGCCAGATTGGCTTGGCCCAGCCGGATTGCCTTCACCTCGGGTCCGGTCAGGATCATGCCCGCCTCGAAGGTTTCCCGAATATGATATTCATGCCGAGCCCGGCGATTAATAATGGCCATGTGCGCATCCTAGGGAACATCCGGAAAAGTGCATCCTCCGTCTTTGCCTGCGAAGAGAAAAAGTCGTTCGGAACAAAAAAAGGGCGACCCGAAGGCCGCCCCTGATTCGTTTACCTGAAGAAAAACTTACAGAGCCTTCAGAGCTGCTACAACTTCAGCAGCTTTATCACCGCACTTCTTCTGTGGTGGCATCTTGGTCTTGGCATGGTCATCGCCAGTGAATTCCTTGATAGCATCCTTGGAGTTGCATACCCATTTATCCAGGTGCGCTTCATCCCAGGTCCATTCGCCAGCATGAGACGACATGGCTTTGCTGTAATGCATGTCCGCCATCTGGCCGTTCTTGCGACCAAACACAGACTTCAGGCCAGGGCCCACTTTCTTCTTATCGCTGTCCAGATGGTGACAAGCCTTGCACTTTGCCAGTGCGTTGGCGTGAGCAGCTGCAGGAGCAGTTACCATGCCCGCCATAACAAATGCAGCCGCCGCCGCGATCATCAATGTTTTTTTCATATTTGAATCCTCCTCTCGTGTTTGAGAACGACTTGCTACTGCAAATTCATCCACCGTGCAACACTATCATTGCGGGTCAAGCAAAACAGTCGCACAGACTGCTCCGCAGGGGTAATTCTTGCCCCCCATGCTCCGAGTTTACTCATTTCCCTGAACGGAACTCCAGCCCATCCGGCCCTGAGCTCACACTCAGAGTGCCTCCCGGTAGCACTTCACCGCCAATCAGCATACGCGCTATAGGCGTCTCCATGTGCTGTTGAATGAATCGATTCAACGGCCTCGCACCGAACACCGGATCATAGCCCTCATGCGCCAACCAGATCCGGGCCGCATCCTCGACCACCAGATTCACACCCTGCGCTTCCAGCCGCCCTTTCAGTTCGGCCAGAAACAGATCGGCAATTGCCGCCACATCCTGCTCCAGCAATGGCTTGAACAGCACAACATCGTCCACCCGGTTAAGAAACTCCGGCCGGAAATGGGCACGAAGTGAACCCATCACCTGGTCCCGCGCGCCTTCATCAATCTCCCCCTTCTTGTTGATTCCTTCCAGCAGATATTCCGAACCAATGTTGCTGGTCATAATAACTATCGTATTGCGAAAGCTGACCGTGCGGCCATGGCTATCGGTCAGGCGACCGTCATCCAGCATCTGCAACAAGATATTGAACACATCCGGGTGTGCCTTTTCCACTTCATCCAGCAACAGGACGCAATAGGGTTTTCTTCGTACTGCCTCTGTCAGCTGGCCTCCCTCTTCAAATCCTACATAGCCCGGAGGAGCCCCGACCAGTCGCGAAACGGCATGCTTTTCCATATATTCGGACATATCGATGCGCACCATATTATCTTCGGAATCAAACAGTGAACGTGCCAGCGTACGGGCCAATTCTGTCTTGCCGACACCCGTGGGCCCGAGAAAAAGAAACGAACCAATCGGCCGCTTCGGATTCTTGATCCCCGCCCGCGCACGCAAAACAGCATCAGCCACCGCCTTGACGGCCTCATCCTGACCTATCACGCGCTCATGCAGCACCGACTCCAGACGCAGCAATTTGTCGCGCTCCCCTTCCATCAGCCGTGTCACCGGAATATGTGTCCAACGAGCCACGACCTCGGCGATCTCCTCCTCGCTCACTTCTTCACGCAATAATGCCTTTTCTTCTGAAGCCTCCTCCAGCCCGGCCAGCTCCTGCTCTAGTTTTGGCAGCGTGCCGTAGCGCAGCTCAGCCACCTTTTCCAGTTCGTAATTACGTTCAGCTGCCTCAATGTTCAGACGCGTCTTTTCAATCTTCTCGCGCAGCGCCTGCACCTGCCCAATGGCGCCCTTTTCCTTTTCCCATTGCGCGCGCATGGCATCCCGGCGTTCCTTCAGGTCGGCCAATTCCTTACGCAGAATCTGCAGACGCTCACGGCTGGCAGCATCCTTTTCCTTTTTCAGCGCCGTTTCCTCAATCTCCAGACGCATGGTCTTGCGCGTCACTTCATCCAGTTCGGCTGGCATGGAGTCCATCTCGGTTCGAATGGATGCGCAGGCTTCGTCAACGAGATCAATGGCTTTGTCCGGCAGAAAACGATCGGCAATATAGCGATCAGACAGCGTCGCGGCCGCCACAAGTGCCGCATCCGCAATGCGTACGCCATGATGCACTTCAAAGCGTTCCCGCAGACCCCTGAGAATGGAAATGGTATCCTCAACATCCGGCGCATCGACCAGCACAGGCTGAAAGCGCCTCTCAAGGGCCGCGTCCTTTTCAATATACTGGCGATATTCATCCAGCGTGGTAGCACCGATGCAGTGAAGTTCGCCACGCGCCAGCATGGGCTTGAGCATATTCCCGGCATCAGAAGAGCCCTCGGTCTTGCCTGCCCCGACGATGGTATGGAGCTCATCGATAAACAGGATAATGCGCCCTTCGGCCTCCTTGATTTCCTTCAAAACAGCCTTCAAACGCTCTTCGAATTCTCCGCGGTATTTGGCTCCGGCCATCAGGGCGGTCATATCAAGTGCAAAGACGGTACGATCCTTCAATCCTTCCGGCACATCGCCCGAAACAATGCGTTGGGCCAGACCCTCGGCAATCGCTGTTTTGCCGACCCCGGGCTCTCCGATAAGCACCGGATTATTTTTTGTTTTACGCGAAAGAATTCGAATCACACCGCGAATTTCGCTATCGCGACCAATCACAGGATCAAGCTTGCCGGCTCTGGCCATGGCGACCAGATCATTACCGTACTTCGTCAGTGCCTCGTACTGACCTTCCGGAGCATCTGTGGTCACACGCTGATGCCCGCGCACCGATTCCATAGCCTGCAGAAATCTGTCCCTGGTCAGGCCACTTTCCTTGAATATACGACCTGCATCAGTTCCATCTCCCTCATCAATAAAAGCCAGCAGCACATGCTCAACCGAGACATAATCATCCTGCATGAGACCGGCTTCCTGTTCAGCCTTCGCCAGCAGCTTTTGCAATCGTTGGGTTATATAAACCTTGTCCGCCTCACTGGAGCCGCCAGTCACCCGGGTGCGCCGGGAAAGCGCATCCTGCAACTGGGCTTTCATGCCGCCCACGTCGATACCAGCCTGCTCGAGAAACCTCGGCGCCAGGCCATCGCCCTGAGCCAGCAATTCTACCAGCAGATGCTCGCCATCCACTTCCTGATGACTCAGACGGGCGGCCAGCGTCTGTGCTGCAGCCAGCGCCTCGCGTACTTTTTGCGTCATGCGATTCATATCCATATCGGTTGCTCCTTGCTAACCCTGCCAATCGTTTGCTGGGGCTGTTAGTGCCAACAAGACTGCTTGGGTTAGTCTGTATATAGGGATTGATTCGCCCGAATCCAAGCCCGGCTATTATGAACCTTCAGAAACCATGCGATTGGGAATTACTTCTTATTGAAACCCCAATCTAGTAGTTGAAAATACTATCAGGCGGCCGGGGTCTCGACTGTTCCCAGATGTTTTTGCACCTCGGCCAGCAATTCATGCACCCTGAACGGCTTTTGCACAAGAACAGCGCCCTCTTTAATCATGCGCTTAACATCCGCGATATCTGAATAACCACTGCTGACAATCACAGGCATGTCCGGATCCTTGCCCCGCACTTCGTCAAAAACGGCTGCCCCATTCATTTCCGGCATCGCATAGTCGAGAACAAGCAGATCAATATCTTCCCGGTGCTTGTCGAATAACTCCAGCGCCTGCTGGCCACTTTCGGCTTCTAGCACCTTCAATCCGGCTTTCTCCAGCAACGCAAGTCCAACCTTGCGAGCCATCATATCATCTTCCACCAGCAACACCGTACCCCGGAAGTGATAGGTCGGTCGTGCCTTGTCCACAGCAGATTCAGGATTCTGGAGGCCGTCACATGCTGCTGGGAACCAAAGTGTGAAGGTGGAACCCTCGCCACGTTTGCTGTCCAGACTCAGCGCACCATTCAGACTTCGCAGGGTTCCGGCAACAGCAGCAAGACCAAGGCCGGAACCTGCGCTTTTGGTGGTGAAGAAAGGTTCAAAGATTCGGGTTTGGATCGACTGATCCATACCCACTCCGTTATCCTGAATTTGCACATACACAAAGGTTCCTGCATGGCTGACGAATTGGATAGGGTAGGATGAAAACTCCTCCATCGAACACTTCTTTTGGCCTGAACGGAACGTAATCTGACAGGCTCGATCAGGACTGGCCGCATCTGCGGCGTTGACCAGAAGATTGACCAGCATCTGCTGAATCTGGGTTGGATCCACATCCACCTGCGGCAGGCCTTCTGCCAGTTCAAATGCGAGAGTCGCCTTGTGTCCTGCCGCAACAGCCATGAGTTGGCGGGTTTCCCCAATCATGTCATTGATATGCAGTCGCCTCTTCTGACCGGCAGCCTTGCCAGCAAACGCGAGCAACTGGCGAACCAGGTTGCTGCCCCGCTCGGCTGAAGCGACGATGCCGCGAAACTGTTCCTGCAACGGGTGATCCTGCTCAATCGACATCATTCCCAGTTCGGCATTACCCATCACGCCAACCAGAAGGTTGTTGAAATCATGGGCAACGCCGCTGGCCAACAGGCCGATGCTTTCCATTTTCTGTGCCTGCTGCAACTGCCGCGACTGGAACTGCAGCGCCTGATCAAAGATTTCCAGCATGCGTTGATAAAAAATGACTGTCAGTATCACTAACGTCAGGCTCCCTGCGGCCGAGACAAGAAAAAAATCAGTGGCAATTTCAACCCCGATCATCCTGCAAATCATAAATTCAATTGAAACTGAACACAGAAAGGCCAATGACCAGCGCATCCCCTCCAGACGACCAAGTCCAAAAAACGCAGCCAAAGGAAAAACAGGAAGCCACAAAATAATCAGAATGCTGGCTGGCAGTGTGGCCAGAAACCAGACAAACAGGCCAGCAATGCATGCGCGAATGCCGACTGCTACTTCATTCTTTGTTCGTATATATATAGCCGCTGCAGCAATCGTTGTGAGCAGAACCAGATCAGCACCCGCCACAAACTGCAGACCAGACAGCCAGTCCAGCACCGCAAAAATGAGCAGAAAGAACCCACAAGCCATAATCAGCGTGAATGCGAAACGCTCACGGAAATAATCCATACTCGCCTCACTCGGGTCGACGGGTGCCATCAAAGTCCGGAAGAGGCTCTTCAAGGCAACTCCACAACGAATACTGAAACCTTGGCGGCGGCTGCAGGATTGGAATTAGCCACTTCGACTATCAGGTCATCGGTGCCGGATAGATTATCGAATCTGGCATGGAATTCATGACTTCCGAGCCGGTAACTGCGCCGCAGGGATACGGTTTGTTCCTTGTCATCACGCACCCTGATCACATGGAAAGTCAAAGGTCCAAGCGAATCGGATACCATTGTCACCTCATAATGACCGGGCCGATCAGGCATGTCGAAGAACTCATGCAACTTTTGAAACGGAGGCACATTAACATCACGGTAATAGAGATAATCCTGCTGATTATCGACTGCCTCTGCCGTTGCCATACAGGGTAGCATCAGCAATGCGAAAAAGGTCAGCTGCAAGGAGTGCATGTTCACGAGTTTTCCTGCCCTTCAATATCGTATTTGTCGCACAAATAGCGCATTTTATCCTTGGCCCGATCGCCAAATCCAAGCCAGCGACCTGCCCGTGCCTTGATGTGCTGATTGCGTCCCAGCGCTGCTTCGATGAGGCGTCGTTCGAATGCCGCAATTATTTTTTCGGCCTTAATGCCTGTTTCCGGCAACTGCTGCAACCACTGGTCAAGGGGATCATCTTTTTCACTGACAGGTTGCGGGCCAGCCAGAGAAGGCAAATCATTCAGCACCTCGCCATCATTCAGTACAACAGCACGCTCGATCACATTTTCAAGCTCACGCACATTCCCGGGCCATGAGTAATTTGCCATCTGATCCAGTGCCTGCTGCGATATCGCGGTAATATTTTTACCGCACGTGGCAGCCTTGCGATGTAAAATAGCCTCAGCCAATACCGACATATCCTCACTGTGCTCGCGCAGGGGCGGCACAGCAATCTCCACAACATGAATGCGGTAATACAGATCATCGCGAAATTCGCCCTGCGCCACTTTGCGCTCCAGATTTTCCCGGGTTGAGCAGATCAAACGTACATCGGAACGAATAATTGCCTCGCCACCCAGCCGGGAAAACTCCCCGGATTCCAGAACCCGTAAAAGCTTGGCCTGCACCGCCATGGGCAGTCCCGCCACCTCATCAAGAAAAAGTGTTCCGCCGCTGGCTCGCTCGAACCAACCCAGCTTTCTCTTGCCAGCCCCGGCAAAAGCGCCTTTTTCATAGCCGAACAATTCAGATTCAAGCAAATCGGCACTCATGGCCGCGCAGTTGATCGCAATAAATGCCTGCTCAGCCCTTGGACCTTCAGCATGCAACCTTCTTGCCACAAGCTCCTTGCCAGTACCGGTTTCACCACGGATGAGTACGGTTGATGGGGCCGGAGCAACATGGGCAATCATCTGCTTCAAATGCCTGATGGGTTCCGATTCGCCCAGTAGTTCAAGATTTACGCGACTTTCCAGGACACGGCGCATTTCCTGTTCATGCAGAGCCTTGCCACGCGCTTCCATGGTACGATCAATTGTTCCCTTGACCTCATCAGGGTCAAATGGCTTGCCGAAAAAATCCTTGGCTCCGAGCTTGCGCGCTCTGGTTGCCAGACTGCGCTGGTCGTGGCCCGTTATCACCACGACAGGCGTATCCGGGCTTTCCTGGCCCAACCGTTGCAGATAAGCCATGCCGATTTCAGGATTGTCGGGCTCCGGAGGCAAGGCGAGATCAAGGACCACCAAATCCACCCGGTTACCGGAAAGCATAGTATCAGCTGCTTCAAGATCACCTGCCTCAAGAATCTGATAATCGTCTTTCAACAGCAATTTCAGGTTCAGTCGATTGATGTCATTATCATCAACCACCAGTACGCAGCGTTTCATGCAGTCGCCTCCTTTTCCTGAGGACTCGCGCTATCCTGCCACAATGGCAGCATCACCTTGAAGGTGGAACCTTTACCCGGCCCTTCGCTTTCGGCGGTGATGTTTCCGCCATGCGCCAGCACAATTCTCCGGCTAAGATACAGGCCTATACCCAGTCCATTGGACTTGCTCGTGCCAAACAACCGAAACAGTCGCTGACGCAAAAAATGCTCGGGGATGCCACTGCCTGTGTCCTGCACACTCACTTCGGCAAAAATCTTTCCATCCTGTTCAATCTGACCAGCCGACACGGTCAGCTCCCCTTTGGACTGCATGGCTTGCACCGCATTGTCGTACAGGTTTTCCAGCACACCACGCAAAAGGTCAACGTCACCTGCTACAGGTGGAAGCGGCGGAATTTGCCGTTCAACATGAACCCCTTCCGGCCATAATCTGTCGCGTATACTTGTGTGCAACAACGCCACCAGATCAAGCGGCGCAATGGCGGGATTAACCGGTGCGCGCGGATCGGTCATGCGCTGCATCAGTGTCTGCATCCGCCCAGTGACCTTGCGGATAGCACTTATCATGCGACCAACATCTTCCTTACCAAGCTTGCCGGAATCCAGATGGTGGGCAAGAAAGGCCAGGTCGTGCAGACGGTTCTTCAAATCATGGGAATGCAGCTGCTTGGTCACACGTGACAGAGAATCAAGTCTGGCTGCTTCAGACTGCTGATGCGTCAATCTTGCATGCTCAAGGCTCATGGCGGCAAACCGGGCCACACTTTCCAGGCCCGATCGCTCCTCAGCATCCAGCGGCCAGTAATCATTACGAGGCCCCAGCCATAGGAACGCATCTCCCATGCCGCGAGGCAGTTTCAGACGCAGCTCGTAGGGCTTGATATTGCCCTCACCGGCCTCGGGAATAGCCGGCGCATGAGAAGGAAAAACATGCCATGTTCCATCGGTCAGGCTGCGCTCATCCAATGCGGCGAAGCTGCGATGACTGACCTTACAAATCCTCTCCAGCAGGGCTGATTCAATATCCTGAACCGGCAGCTGCGCCAGATCACCGGCCCCCAGTTGCCTGATCGCAGCCAGCGTATCCAGCTGCTGTCTGAAAAAGAGTCGATCCAGCCCTCTCTGCATAGCCTGCACCAGAGGCGCGTAGCCGAAAGCGGCTGCCACTGCGGCAATGACCATCGACCATGCGGAAACAGGATGTCCGGTCAAACCGTACACAGCTGATTCCGCCAGCATCAGCACCAGCACGAAAACCCCTACTGCGGCCAGCGTGGCCGCGAAATAGGCAAACGAATGAACCAGCCGCCTGAAGATATACATCAGCCGGTTTGAAAAATGGGAGGGCTCAGCTGTCGCCAAATTCCAGCTTCTCCAGGCCAGAATCAAATGCCTGCATGGCCTGGTACAGCAACTCAAGAGACTTTCCCGCAAGAGGCGTGAGCGGCAGGCGGATCTCGCCCCCCATCCAGCCAAGCACCTGGCAGGCAGCCTTCACCGGAATCGGGTTGGACTCAACAAACATCATGTCATTCAGGCCCTGCAGAGACATTTGCAGAGGCCTGGCTGCCGCCAGATCATTCCTGCTCATTGCATCCGTGATCGCACGCATCGTTCTCGGGGCAACATTGGAAACCACCGAAATCACACCCTTGCCCCCCAAGGCCATAAACGGCAACACCGTGGCATCGTCCCCGGAGAAAAATTCTATACGTCCGGCGCAGGCATTGATTGTCTGCGTAAGCTGCTCCATATCGGCAGTCGCATCCTTGATGCCGACAATATTGCTAAGCCTCGACAATCGCCCTACTGTTTCCGGCAGGATATTTGAATTGGTTCGCCCGGGTACATTGTAGATCAGCTGCGGCAGATGCACGGCTTCGGCCACTGCCTTGTAATGCTGATAAATACCTTCCTGGGTCGGCTTGTTGTAATAAGGCGAAATGAGCAACGCAGCATCAGCGCCAAGCTCCTTGGCCGCCTGGGTCAATTCAATGGATTCAGCCGTATTATTGCTGCCGGTTCCGGCAATCACCGGCACCCGCCCGTTCACATGCTGGACGGAGATCTTGATCAGTTGCTTGTGCTCGGCAAAGGAAAGGGTCGCAGCCTCGCCAGTCGTACCGGCTGGAATGAGTGCTTCAACGCCCGCCTCAATCTGCCTGTCCAGATGGGCCCGAAAGGCATCTTCATCAATTCTGCCGTTCACAAAAGGTGTAACCAGCGCAGTCATCGTACCGTGAAACATGTGTACCTCCGTACAGGCGTACTATAACCGCTCAGCAGCTGGGAGAAAGGACAATCAACGTTCGTAGTCCACCACAACTCGGGATATGGCTGCGGCCTTCACAAGAGGCGCCACTGCCTGATGCTCAGGATGTGCCTGATAGGTTTCAAGCGCGCGCCGGCTTTCAAGCTCAGCAATGAGCACCAGATCGGCAGATTGCTCCGAAGCAAGGAAATCCACCCCGACCTCAAGATGCAGCAGGCCGGGAATCCGGCCGGCAAGCGCTTCCAGTCGCCTTTTGATTTCCGCGGCGTCTGCCTTGTTGTTCAGCTTCCACATGACTATATGCCTGACCATTTCCACCCCTCAAGTTGCAGCAACTATTCCTGTGTTTCTAACCGGCAAGATCCATTCAGGCAAATGCAGAGCATTCTGACTCAGGCCAAATTCTTTCACACAGCAATCATTGCCAATATTCACGGCTGGCAGTTACCATTGCAGAATCCACTTCCCAGGAGAATGCCTGCATGTCTGAACAGCAACAGGAATCCATAGCCCGAATCAGGAAAATCCAGGAGAACATTGCCGTCGTTCTCGGTGTGATCATCGCCCTGACGTTATCCATTTATTTTTTCACCTATGCGATGCTGGTCGACAAAGGCCTTGAAGGCATGATCTGGGCGCAGGGTCTTTCAGCCATAGCCATGCTTCTTATCCTGATTTATCTCAATCAGGTTTCCTTCCTCATCACCCGGGCCCTACTCGGACGCAAGCCGGAATATAAAGATGCTTTCGCATCCATATCCTCTTCTGATTCCTCGCACCCATAATCGCGACATGATTCGGCTTATGGGTCAGGCCGGGCCACATACATGAGCCGGATCTGGTGCACCAGGCAAGGCAAGCAACGCGGTTTCCAGAATGAACTTGCCGCATGTGTGGCCTGCAACTGCAACAAACGCAAAACATGCAAGCCTTATGCCGATTTGCCTGCACAGACCCTGATCGCAGCTCAAGCCGAAGCAGGCCGCAACGGGCACGAGGTCACAGGGGCCATGCCGTTATTCGCACATGCGCTGCAACAAAAGTCTGGATAGCAATCAAAATGCCTGCGTTTCCCCTGCAGTCTCTTCAGATGAAGGCTTCTCGGATGGTAGAAACGGCCTGAGAAGATCATTTAACCACTCCTCCATCTTCTGCATACCATCCTTCACATCGTTGAAATCCTCTTGTGACAGCGCGCCATCCTTGTTCCGATCCAGTGCATCAAAGCCTTTCTGCACCGTGGGGCGAATATGCTGCATGATTTCAGGCATGGTGATGCGGCCATCGCCATTGATATCAAAACCATCCATCTGATAAGGGATCCCGGGCTCATGAGCTTCTGCCGGAATCGCAGTCAGCATCAGTGCGAGAGTAATAGACACCAGAGTATTGCTAAGCGTTTTTTGACAGAAATGTGTGCGCATCTTTCGCCTCCGGATCATGGAATCAAAGCATACTCTGCTCTGAGGCGGATTCAGTACAGGCCGATTTGCGCGCGCTCAGGCGGATAGATTGCGCCCTGTTTACCCTGCGAGGATGGCATTTTCGCTGGCAGTTCCCCAACATCCCTCTAACATGCAGCGCCAATCAAAACCTTCAGGAGTTTCTATGTTTCGTCATTTTTCCTTAATGGCCCTGACATTTGCATGTGTCATGCTGCCTGCCCTTACCTCAGCTGCCGAGGCTGAAGCTCCGACACCCCCCTCCCCATGGAAAAACAACATTGAGCTGGGTGCTGTGCAAACATCGGGCAACACCCACACAACGACGCTCAATGCCAAGGCGAAATCTGTTTATGATGTTGATGAATGGCGAACCACAGTCACTGGCAGCGCCGTCGGCTCATCAGCCAACAAAGTCACAACGACTGAAAAATATAATGCCTCCATTCAGGAAGACTGGAAGTTTTCCAAGCGTGGCTACCTTTTTGTTCGAGGCTCCTTTGAAAGTGATCGCTTCGCCGGCTTTAAACGGCGCACCAGTGAAACTGTCGGCTATGGTCGCCAGTTAGTTAAAACTGATACTTTTGGCTGGAAGGCCGAAATCGGCGGGGGCTTGAGGCAAGCGAAATTGACCGACAAGACCACCACATCGGAAGCTATCGCGCGGGCAGCAAGCAATGCAGTATGGCAATTCAGCGAAGCCTCAAAGCTAAGCGAAGATATCTCCAGCGAAGGCGGCGCCAAGGGCTGGACATCCAAATCCGTCACAGCGCTGCAGACAGCATTGAACGCGCATCTGGCGAGCAAAATTTCTCTGACCCTGGATCACAACAGCAAGGTTCCTGCGGGCACCAAAAAGCTTGATGTTGAAACAGCCATTACACTGGTTGTGAACTTCTAGGGGCAAGACCGCACGCAAACCACATCTACTATACCGGCCTGCGCAGCAGTACAATCGCCAATCAGGCAGGAATAAACTTAAGAGCCACCCCGTTATTACACCAACGCTGGCCGGTCGGCTTCGGGCCATCGTTGAAGACATGCCCCTGATGGCCACCGCAACGGGCACAATGGTACTCAGTGCGCGGCAGGATGATTTTGAAATCCCGTTTTGTTTCGACATGCCCTTCAATCGGGGCATAGAAACTGGGCCAGCCGGTGCCGCTATCGAATTTGGTATCGGATGTAAATAATGCCAGCTCGCATCCTGCACAGACATAGGTACCCTTGCTGTACTGTTTATTCAGTTCACTTGAGAAAGCGCGCTCGGTACCCTCCTGACGCAATACATCGTATTGCTCGGGCGTAAGCAGCTTTTTCCATTCTTCATCCGATTTATTGATCTTCTCAATCATGCTTGATCCCCCTTGCCGGCCGGCCCAGGCTGATCTCAACACCGGTGCGCTAAGCACAGCCAAACCTGCCAGCGCTGAAATTTTCATAAACTGCCGTCTATTCATGATCCACCTCGCCCCACAACTGCTCCAGGCGCTGATCACGCCCACAGTTATAACGATAGAATTTATAGCGCAGGGGATTCTTCAGATAGAAATTCTGATGATATTCCTCTGCCGGGTAAAAGGTGCTGGCGGGGGTAATCTCAACGACGATATCGCCGGGAAATGGCTTGGATTTCTTCAGTTTTTCCAGAGATGCCTGGGCAGCAAGCTTCTGCTTTTCACTATTATAAAAGATAGCCGGGCGATACTGGTTGCCAACATCGCAGAACTGCCGATTGGCCGTGGTCGGGTCGATATTATGCCAGAAAACGTCCAGCAGCTTTTCGTAGCTGACCTTGTCAGGATCATACAACACCTGCATCGACTCGGCGTGTCCTGTGCCGCCTGCGGAAACTTCTTCATAGGTGGGATTTTTCTTATGCCCGCCGGTATATCCGGACGTCGTTGATATCACGCCTTCCAGCACATCAAAAGGGTGCTCCATGCACCAGAAACAGCCGCCGGCAAAAATGGCTGTTTCGGTTTTTGCAGCCTGAGCTCCGGCTGCCACAGGACTGATCATCATCAGCATAATGGCCAAACCGAACCATGATCGTAAAGAAAATCTCTGCATACAAACCTCCAGAGGCATCGTTATCATGAACCCTCCCGCATGAACAAAAAGTGAAACGTTTTAATCCCGCGTATAAAGCTTGCACTGCCTTCCACCCGCGCGACAATCCAGCCATGCAAACCTATGACGTGATTATCATCGGCGCCGGTGCAGCCGGCCTGATGTGCGCCGGCACGGCTGCAAGCCGGGGACGATCCGTTCTCCTTGTTGATCATGCCGACAAAGTCGGAAAAAAAATCCTTATTTCAGGTGGTGGTCGCTGCAACTTCACCAATCATTACACCTCCGCTGAAAATTTTATTTCGCAGAATCCCCATTTCTGTAAAGGCGCACTCGCCCGCTTTTCTGCCGCGGATTTTCTGGCTCGAGTCGAAGCGCATGGAATTGCATGGCACGAACGCGATCACGGGCAGTTATTCTGCGATCATTCCGCCGCAGATATCCTCGACATGCTGCTTGCCCCGTGCCGCGAACATGGCGTTCGCATACTTCTGCAAACCGAAGTTCAGGATATCGTGAAAGAGAATAGCTTCCAACTGACCACCAGCCAGGGTGACTTCAGCTGCTCTTCGCTCGTCATCGCCACGGGCGGCCTGTCCATTCCGAAGATGGGGGCGACAGGATTCGGCATCGGTATCGCCCGTCTATTCGGCCTGAATGTCGTTACCCAGGAAGCAGGCCTGGTGCCACTGCGCTTTACCGGCCATGAGCAGGAAGCCCTGCAATCGCTTGCCGGCATCTCGCTGCAGGTCAGCATCCGCTGTAGCAAGAAGTCCTTCACTGAGGCACTGCTTTTTACACACCGGGGCATTTCCGGCCCGGCCGTGCTGCAGATTTCCTCCTACTGGCATCCGGGAGAGATGCTCGACATCAACCTGCTGCCCGGCCTTGATCTGGCTGAATGGCTGACCCGCCAGACCAGTGAACATCCGAACATGCGGCTGGACAATGCGCTGGCAAGCCTGCTGCCCAAACGCCTTGTGCAATTGCTTGTGCTATGGCTGAAATTCCCCCTGCTGCCGCTGCAGCAACTCTCCGACAAACAACAGCAGCACGTAACGGATCAAATCACACACTGGCAACTCAAACCGGCAACCAGTGAAGGATACCGCACGGCAGAGGTCACTGTCGGGGGTGTGGATACATGCGAATTATCATCTAAAACCATGCAGGCAACACGCGTGCCGGGATTGTATTTCATCGGGGAAGTTGTAGATGTCACCGGGCATCTCGGGGGCTTCAATTTCCAGTGGGCATGGTCATCCGGCTATGCTTCGGGGCTTGATGCTTAAGGCTTAAACACTTGTAGAGCGTAAAGCCGGCGCTATGGTTCGCCTCCGCCTGAATGGCGAACCTGATAACTTCCTGCGAGGTAAATCCTGATCATGGCCATGCAATTACCACCGGTTGTGCACGCGCTCGACCTTTTCGGAACTGCCGTTTTTGCACTGACCGGGGCACTCAGGGCCCTTACCCGCAAGCTTGATCTGATGGGAGCCGTCGTATTGGCCGTGGTTACGGCGCTGGGCGGAGGCATGATGCGCGACGCCCTGGTCGGACGACATCCGCCGGCAGCCTTTGCCGACCAGACCTATCTGTTGATTGCCATCCTGGTCGGCATGGCTGCATTCTTCTGGGGTCGGACTATTCGCGAACAGGAAAGCTGGCTGATCGCCTTTGATGCCATCGGACTCGGGGTGTTTACACTCGTCGGTGCGTGGGTAGCCGATCAGGCCGGCCTTGGCAGCGTCGGTATTCTTTTTATCGCCATGCTCACTGCCACAGGCGGCGGTGTTCTGCGGGCCATGCTGGTGGCGGAGATTCCGTTCATCCTGAAAAAGGAAATCTATGCCTCAGCAAGCCTTTTCGGTGCACTGGCCTACCTTGCCCTGAGTCAGCTGGATTGCTCCGCTGTCTTCATTATCTGGACAGTCATGCTGATAACAACCATGACCCGTCTGTTGGCATGGCGACTTAACTTGAACCTGCCGCAATCCTAAGCGAGGGTGATGCGATGAAGACCCTGATGCTGATACGCCATGCCAAGTCTGACTGGAGCGATCTGAATGCCAGTGATTTTGAACGTGCGCTCAATGCGCGCGGCATCCATGATGCCCCGATCATGGCCAGACGGGCATCTGATCGCGGCCAGATGCCTGATGCCTTCATTTCCAGCTCTGCCTGCCGTGCAGTACAGACAGCCAAACTAATGGCACCACAGCTAGCCTTCCCGGTCGAACAGATCGAATGGAAGGATGAACTTTACCTGGCCAGCCCCTCCATGCTGCTTGACGCAGTTCGCCAAGCTCCTGACCACGCGCAGACGCTGGCACTTCTGGCCCATAACCCCGGCATCACCGACCTGGCAAACCGATTGTGTCCTGCTGCAGAAATCGAGAACATTCCAACCTCGGGCATTGTCACGCTGACGTTCAACATCGACAACTGGCAAGAGACCGGCTTCGCTGGCCATCTGGCCGGATTCGACTATCCACACAAAAAACAGGATGATTAACCCATGAAAAGGCCCGAACTGCTGGCACCCGCCGGCACACTGAACAATATGCGGTATGCCTTTGCTTATGGGGCAGATGCAGTCTACGCAGGGCAGCCCCGCTATTCCCTGCGTGTGCGCAACAATGATTTTCAGCTGGATAACCTGAAAACAGGTATTGATGAGGCCCATGTCCAGGATAAAAAGTTTTTTGTCGCCAGCAACCTTCTGCCGCACAACAGTAAATTAACCCGCTACCTCCAGCACATGCAGCCGGTCATCGAGATGCAGCCCGATGCTCTGATCATGGCTGATCCGGGACTGATTTCGATGGTGCGTGAGAAATGGCCGGAAATGCCTGTCCATCTTTCGGTGCAAGCCAATACAATGAACTGGCAGGCAGTAAAATTCTGGAAGTCGATTGGTCTGAGCCGGGTTATTCTTTCGCGCGAGTTGTCGCTTGATGAAGTGGAGGAAATCCGCCAGCAGTGCCCAGATATGGAAATCGAGGTGTTCGTGCATGGCGCCCTTTGTATGGCTTATTCGGGACGCTGCCTGCTTTCGGGCTATTTCAACCACCGGGATGCCAATCAGGGAAGCTGCACCAACTCCTGTCGGTGGGAATACGGCATGCAGCAGGCTGCCGAGGATGTCAGCGGCGATATTATTTCCATTCAGGTTCTGGATGGCATGAATGCCCAGCCCTTTGCTGACACCGGTCATGTTCAGCGCCACCCGCTCGCCGATCGGGTCTATACGCTGAGCGAACCGAACCGGCCGGATGAACAGATGCCGATATTCGAGGATGAGCACGGCACCTACATCATGAATTCGAAGGATCTTCGTGCCATCGAACATGTGCAGCGGCTGGTCAGTATCGGCGTGGACTCGCTAAAGATCGAAGGGCGCACCAAGTCGCATTATTACGTTGCACGCACAACACAGGCTTACCGGCAGGCGATTGACGATGCCGTTGCCGGTCGGGAATTTGACACATCCCTGATGCATCAACTCAATGCGCTGGCAAATCGCGGTTACACCGATGGCTTTTATACCCGCAAGCGGGCTTCCGGAACTCAGAATTACGAAACCGGAAGTTCGCAGTTTGTAAGCCAGCGTTTTGTCGGCGAGATTGCCGCATACGATGCTGCAAGCGGCATGGCAGAGATAGCTGTAAAAAATAAATTCGGCGTAGGTGATTCCATTGAACTGATCCGCCCGGATGGCAACCATACTTTCACTGTCGAACACATGCAGGATGCCCGCCATGGCCAATCGCTTGATCAGGCACCGGGAAGCGGTTATCAGGTTAAGGTCCCGATGCCCTGCGACCCCGGAAAATACGGTTTGCTGGCCATCAATCTAGAACAGGAAGCGGCAGCCCCGGTCTGATTGGGGCAAAAAGCCTCGTTTCAGGCAGTGTCATCATTTTGACACTTGATTATTACGCACTAAAAGTGAAACTGCGCTCAAATTTAGGGTATTAGGTAACCAATTATGTCACTGAAAAAAGCATCACTGCTTGATAAAGCAAAAGAAATGGGCATCAAAGGCCTGAGCAAAAAGACCAAGCCTGAAATCATCCACATCCTGCAGACAGCCGAAGGCAACGCTCCTTGTTTCAAGAACATCCCTGACTGCGCCATTCAGGAATGCATGTACCGTTCAGAGTGCATCTGATAATAATCTGAATATCCAGGGGCTGATTCTTCAGCCCCTTTTTTTATCCTCGGCATCCAGGGCGTTCGCCGCCGCAAGCTTGGCCTCGATAAACTGGCGATGCGGAACACCGAATAGATCTGCAATGCGCCGGATAAGCTGCTCTTCATACGGATCCACATGTCCGTCTGCCATCGCTACCCGCCACAGCTGTTGCAAAACACCAGCCCTCTCGGAAGTACTGAAGCCTTTCACAATACGGGAAGTGAATTGGTGCATATCGAGCGCTTTGTCCGTTTTCAGCATGGCTTCCTCAATCAGATTTTCAGTAGCCTCCCCGGATAACTCGAAGCTCTTCTGCAACTGGGCAAGCAATTCCATGCGCTCGGTATGCTCAATTTTTCCGTCCACCCGCATAATCTCGACCATCAATGCCGCCACACATAACTCCAGCGAGTGCGCCCTGCGTCCCGATTCGGGGTAGCGAACCGAATCCGTCCACAATCTTTTCAATGATTTGAGCATAAGCAGACTCCATAGCGATACTTTAGTGGCAAGCTAATGATCTGGCGCAGCTTGGCAAAAGAAGCCCATGCCATATCATGCCCTGCATGCTGCTCATCCTGCTTATCCTGCTTTCCGTTCCAATGGGTATATTTTTGGCATGGTTCGCCTGGCGTGCCTGGAAGGTTCGCAAAATGAATGTCGTCCGCACGATGTCTTTTCTTGCCTTTCTGTGTTTTTCCACCGCGATCATCGTCGGAGGCTGGGCATGGGTGGCCTTGCACGGCTGATCCCCCCACACAATCAATCAACCGAAAGCCGGCCATCCCCCTGACTGCCGACGCCACCATCTTCAACTAGACTCGGTACATGATGAAATCGGATAAGTCTGATGCCGCAGGCTCTCAGGTGCTGGTCTATATCGGCGAGCAACTCGCGCGCTACGGTTTCGGCCACGGGCATCCTTTCGGGCCGGATCGCATGGATGCATTCTGGCAGGAAGCAGCCAGACATGGCCTGGATAAACAGGTCGTTATCGTTGAGCCTTGCCGCGCACCTGAGAAGATCATACGTCGATTCCACACCGATGCTTATATCGAACGGGTCAAGGCGCTGTCAGATTCTGGTGAAGGCTTTCTTGATTTTGGCGACACTCCTGCGTTCAAGGGCATGTTCGAAGCTGCCTCCACCGTGGCCGGATGTGTTTGTGACGCGGCTGACAGGCTGATGCACGGCGAGGCAAAACGAGCATTTATACCGATAGCCGGCCTACATCATGCGCGGCGCGACATGGCAGCCGGTTTCTGCGTATTCAACGATTGTGGCATTCTTATTGAGCACCTCAAAGACGAACACCATCTGTCGCGCATCGCCTATATCGATATAGATGCACATCATGGCGATGGTGTTTTTTATGCGTTCGAATCAGATCCGGCAGTCTGGATAGCCGACATACATGAGGATGGCCATTATCTCTATCCCGGTACCGGCTTCACCAATGAAATCGGCAGGGCAGAGGCATCCGGCACGAAGCTGAACCTACCCATGATGCCCGGATCCGGCGATGCTGCATTTATGGATGGCTGGAAAAAGGCCGAGGCTCACATTCGGGATGCGCGGCCCGAGTTCATCATCCTCCAGTGTGGTGCGGATTCGATCGCAGATGATCCGATCACACACCTGCGTTTTTCCCCTTCTGCACATGCACATGCTGCCGCATCTCTTTGCCGGATTGCCGATGAGTTTTGTAAGGGTCAGATCATCGCACTCGGAGGAGGCGGCTATAATCGTCAAAATCTTGCTGCGGCCTGGACAGCCGTTCTCAGCAAATTGCTTGCAGCTTAGGGACGGCTCGCCTGCAAATAAATCAGTATGGCATACTAAAAAAACCGGACAGAAAAGGGCCGGCATTCAGCCGACCCTTTTATATCCTGATTTCTTCAGCTGTCAGCCGTTGACATCAATCGGTCCGATGGTGATGGGTGCCGGTGTGCGGAAGTTGATGCGCACACCTATGACAGGACCTACAGCATGCAAAGACTTCTGAATGGTAACAGTGCCGTCAATATCCCTGTCCTTCTGTTCAAAGACCTTGGTCCACTTACCCTTCGGGTTTTGTACCTCAACCTGAATAAAACCGCCCTTGAAGTCCTTTTTCCCGACACTGGCCTTGCGAATCACGATAGAAGACACCCGAACCGGCCAATCAAGAATCAGGCGGGTCCAGCCATTCTTGAAAGTCGATCTGCCGCTTTTGTCCTCAATCCAGCCGAAGACAGCTGATTCCTCACTGAGGGATTCGAAATAAACTTTGCTGCCACCGCTAAATTCACCATTTTTATTGGTATCCGCCAGGTTACTGTCACTGCGCTGCACGCTGTAACTCACCTGCGAAGTGACACTGCCAGCCGTGGCATCCATTGCGACGAATGTGGTTAACAACCCAATAAAACCGAGAAACAGATATTTCATGCTTTTTGCCCCCTGCATCCGCATATTACGGTTGTAGTATAGCAGAAATTTGCCATGCAACTTATCTGCTAGCGGGTATTCAAAGATGCCCCTTCGCCCCTCTCATCTGCAATGCCGGTCAGGGTCCCTGAATTACGATTCCATAAAATAGCCTGCATATTGCCATAGTGCCGATCCATCTGTTTCAGCACATGTCCGCGCTTTTTTAGATCGGAGACAGTTTCTGCTGAGAATGCACCCTTCTCATGCTGCACGACATCGGGCAGAAACTGATGGTGAAAACGAGGGGCATTAATCCAGCGTTCGGGATGCGCTTCGTTGAGCATGAATCCGACCGAAGCCAAAAGCACCATTGAAATAATACGTGAACCGCCCGGCGTGCCGACGACGAAGGTGCGATGCGGGCCGATAACAAACGTCGGCGTCATACTCGATAACATCCGCTTGCCGGGAGCCACGGCATTCGCCTTGCCCTGCACCAGGCCGTAGGCATTGGCCTTGCCGGGGCGCGTCGCAAAATCGTCCATCTCATCATTCAAAAGGATGCCGGTCGACGGCGACACATAGCCCGAGCCGAAGCCATAGTTGATCGATAACGTCGCCGACACCATATTCCCGTCCTTATCAATGATGGAAAAATGCGTGGTATCGACACTCGCCCCGATGGGTTCGGCAAAGCCTGCGAGATGATCGGCAGGCGTTGCCTGATCCATATCTATACTTTGACGCAAGCGCTGTAGACGCACTGGGTCAAGATAATCCTTCGGAATTTGTACAAAATCGCTATCCCCCAGATACGCATTGCGATCCCGGTAAGCGCGCTTCATCACCTCAATCAGCAAGTGCGCACGGTCAGCCGGACTCAAGGATTTCAGATCATCACTCCGAAGCTGGCCGAAGATATGGGCGAGCGTCATGCCGCCGGATGAAGGAAGGGCTGCCGAAACAAAACGAAAGCCCTGATAATCAAACTGAACAGGTTCGCGCTCGATAGCTTTATATGCAGCCAGATCAGCCAGCCGGATCAGGCCGCCATCACGTTGCATATCGGCCACGAGTCGTCCGGCTGTTTCGCCGCGATAGAAATCGGCCGCACCGCGTCCGGCAAAGCGTGACAGCGTATCTGCAAGTGCCGGCTGCCGTACCGTATCCCCTTCCTGTTTCAGGAAAACGCTCCGTGCCGCATCGTTGAACACCTTGCCACGCCAGCCAATCATACTGGCAAGCCGCGCGCCGACCTTGAAACCATCTCTCGCCAGGCAGATGGCAGGGGCGACCACTTCTCTAAGTTTGAGATGCCCGTATCCGGAAACCAGCCTGTCCACGCCAGCCGGCAGTCCTGGCACGCCGGCAGATTGAGGGCCATCAATACTTGACTGCGCTTGGTAAACCTCACCATGGCCGGCAAGTGCCGGCGATGTCTCGCGCGCGTCTATCATCACATACCGGTCCTGCTTGGCGATGTAGAGCAAAAAGAACCCGCCGCCGCCAAATCCGGATGAACCTGGCTCGACAACGCCCAGTGCCAGCGCTGTGGCCGCCGCCGCATCAAAGGCATTGCCGCCCTTCTCCAGCATCTCGATACCCGCCGCGGCAGCCAGCGGATGTGCTGCCACGACCATGCCGCGATCAGGCCCGGCTGCATGTGCCGATAGAGGCAGGCAAAACAGTAGAAAGAAAATCAGTCGTTGCATGCGCCAACCCCATGCCTGGCGAGCAAGCGGTGTATGCCTGTCGGCAATGCAAGCTGCGAAATATCTGTTACCCATTGGCCGCTGCCGGCTGGCGGAGAGCTCAAAGGCTGTGCATACAGATGCAACCTGCGATGTGTCAGTTGATGGACATGACAGGGGGCCATGTCCGGAGATGTTTCCAGCTCGGTAATCGGTGGCGTCCACAACCCCGCCCAGATGCCGGTGTCAGGCCGCTGCATCAGCCATATCCCTTTTTCCGGATCCATATACAGATTCACCTGCCAGTAAACATCGCGAACTCGAATCGTCGCCGCTCTTTTTCCTGCGGCCTCAACCTGAAAGGCTGTATCGCAATATTTCTGCACCGGGCAATGCCGGCAATCCGGCTTTATCGGAGCACAAACAGTCGCCCCCAGCTCCATCATGGACTGATTCCAGTCATCCGGATTGCCCGAGGCGTCTATTGCCTCGTGGGCCTTCAGCCATAAGGCCTTGTCACTGCCCTCCGGCATCCCGTGCCAGCGTCGCAGCACGCGTTTCACATTGCCATCCAGCACCGGTGTATATTGGCCGAAACAGAACGAGGCAATCGCGCCCGCAGTCGAACGACCGATACCCGGCAGCTGCAGAATTTCATCGAAGGCTTGCGGAAATGTCCCGGAGTATCGCTCGATCAGTAATTGTACGGCTGCGTGAATAAAACGGGCTCGGCGATAATATCCCAACCCTTCCCATGCCTTGAGCAAATCATCGAGACTGGCCGAGGCCAGTGATTGAATATCCGGATAGCGAGCCAGCCAGGCCTGATAACGAGGCAACACCGTCGCCACCTGTGTCTGCTGCAGCATGATTTCCGATATCCATATTGCATAAGGATCGGTTGTATGCCGCCAGGGAAGATCACGGGCGTGATCCCGATACCAGGCGAATAGGGCACTACATCGCGCGGAAGACAAACCTGTCCTCAACCACCTCGAAGGTCAGATAAAAGCTCACCCGGTCAAGTCCCCACGAGGACGGCAGCGGCCGGAAAGGTGCGGCGGCATGAATCGCCTGCACGGCACTTTCATTGATCTGTGCAATAGGGCTTGGCCGCAGGATTTCTACACCACCCAGATCGCCATTGTTCTCAATGGTCACACGCATCAGGGATCGACGCGCATCCTCGGGGAAGCGCTCATAGTTCGCCTTTCCAGGCCGCCATTGTTCTTCCAGCGCCCGCACCAGCGCTTGGGCATACGGAGCAAATTTGGCTTCCCGCGTGTTAATCGGAACATCCGCCTCGCGCGAAAGCATCTGTTTCATACGCTTTTCACGCTGAAAATCGCGCGACAACTGGGCCAGCGCCATGGTGGACGGCATCAGATTCGATAATGGAATGCGCGGAGGTGCCCGCACAGCTTTCTCCGACTGCTTCTTCGGAGGTTTGGGCGCATTACTGCTGTCCGGGGTTGCACCCCGCCTGGCCAGCGTGCGGGGGCGCTTCTGGGGCTCCGGCGCAGGCGGCGGATTCTTGGGCTGTGCCGGTGGAGCCGGCCGCTGCGGCTTCTGCTGCTGACCGGTGACAGGCGCGCGGGCTGCACGGGTAAGCTGATCCTGTGCCTTGCTGCTGCCGCCAACTGCACTGCGGTTGGATATGGCTTTGGCATCCTCGGGCGGCTTGGGTGTTTTCGACTTATTGGCATCCAGCAGCACGACATCCATGATCTGCGGCGCTTTCTTTTTTTGCAGGGGCTGATCGCTGCTGGCTACCACAATCAATACCGCAAGCAATGCATGCGCCGCAATCGACGCAATAAGGGAAATGCCGATTCGGCGGCGTTCTATGGATTTATCGGATGGAGTCATGCTTGAGCCTGCCCGCAATATACCCTGCCAATGCCCCGTTTATCCAGCCGGTAAAACATGAGAGCAGCAACAGCGGCGGCAGAATGTAATAAAGGGCCGCCTGATGAATGAATAATGATTCGACCGTCACAAACTGGGCCGTCATATGCGCCAGCGCCCCGAGCAGGCTGACGCCCACGAGGCTTATGCCTGGCAACGTCCTCCATGCAGCTATCATCACCAGCGCCGCAGTTACGCCGCCGGCCATGCTGATCACGAAGGTGGGAGTGAACATGGTGCCGATAAAGAAACTGCCTACCAACACCCTGAACACAGAAAGCATGAATGCAGCTCGCGGCCCCATCCACACTAGGGCCAGCAGCGTAATCAGGTTGGCCAGCCCCGGCTTGAACCATGGCCCGAGACTCGGTAATGCCGCCTCGAATATATGCAGCCCGATGGCCAGCATCAGCAATGCCAGCCAGACGGCCTTGTTTTCCAGCTCCGCAAGAGGTGGTCGCATCGACACTTCCATCACAGGTTATTCCACCACCGCATCAAGGTTACTATCCCTGCTGCCTCGTATCGTCACCAATATCCTGTTTGGTACGCAGGCGACCAGATCGCCGGCATGGCGATGCGTCCCAGAAAGCACGCATCGCTGGCTTGTGCAGGGCGAAGAGGCCATACGGACACCGTCGGCATTGATCACAATTTCAGATATTCCCAGATCACCCTCGGCCTCAAAATGAACCGGCGGCTGCCCCGGCTCAGGCAGGCGGTAACTCGCCAGCATCGTGTCGCCATGATAAATCTCGGCCATCGGCGGGCCGGAAGCGATGCGGCCCTGAATAAAAAACCAGGCCGCAGCGATACCAATCAGGGAGACAACCAGAAGTCCGCGGTCGGTCCAGCTGCCACGCAATAATTGCAACAGGCTTTGCGGCGGCATGTCTTGCGTGGTTATCATAAGGCGGCATGGTAGCAGGTGCGGGCGGGTAACCGTCAATCGGTATGATAGGAGGCAACATGAATGTATTCATCACGGGCGGCAACAGAGGGCTGGGGCTGGGATTTGTACGTCATTATCTGGCTCAGGGATGCGATGTATGGGCATGTTTCCGCAAGGATGCCGGGGAGCTGGATGACATAAGCTCTAAGCATCTGCACAGGATTCACTGGGATATCGGCAGCGATGCCGGCCCGGATGGAGAACTTCCGAAAAGCATCGACCTGCTGATTAACAATGCGGGCATTTACGGCCCCGGCAAGGATGGACAGGAGCTGGCCCAGGTAAGTGCGGAAACCATGCAGCAGGTGTTCAATGTGGACTGAATGCCATCATTGGTGTCCATCATTTGAAAGGAATGAATGGACTAGTATTTTTTTCGGTTTGTTAGAATGTATAACTTTAGGGCACGTCCATTTTCTAGGACTTGACTGGGCCCGCTGGGTGCAGACAGACATGACCCGCCACACAGGGGTGATCGACGTCACCAAATCCGTGGCCGGCATGACGGACGTCATTGCTCGGGCGCGTGATTACGAGCCGGGTGCATTTGTCGCCTATAACGGTCAGATTGTGCCCTATTGATTAACAGCGTGGGTGGTTCGGACTGCCAATTTAACCTGCTCAAGGAGACATCATGCTTGATTCCGTTGATATACAAGGACTTCTGACCGATTACATTATTCCGTGGAGCATCAATATCGGCCTGGCGCTGGCGATATTCATTGTCGGTCGCCTGGTGGCCGGTGTTGTGACCCGTTTTGCAGGCAGGCTGCTGGAGAAAGCCGGCACCGACAAAATGCTGGTCGGCTTTGTATCCTCGATCCTCAATGCCGTGTTGCTGCTGTTTGTTGTTATTGCCGCTCTCGACAAGCTTGGCGTAGACACCACATCGTTTATCGCCCTGATCGGCGCCGCCGGTCTGGCGATCGGCCTGGCCCTGCAGGGCTCAATGCAGAACTTTGCCTCGGGCGTGCTGCTGATTATTTTTCACCCGTTCAAGGTCGGCGACTTCATTGAGGCTGGTGGCACTGCCGGCGTGGTAGAGGATATTGGCATCTTCTCCACCACCATGAAAACCGGCGATAACCGCATCGTCATCGTGCCGAACGGGGCGATTTATGGCGGCAATATCACCAACAACTCCGCCCGTGAGCACCGCCGCATCGATTTGGTGTTCGGCATCGGCTACGGCGATGATATTCGCAAAGCCAAGGAAACCCTGCTTTCCATTCTGGCTGCCGATGAGCGCATCCTCAAAGACCCTGAGGCTACGGTTGTCGTGGGCGAACTGGCTGACTCCAGCGTCAATTTCTTTGTGCGTCCGTGGGTGAAAAGCAGCGACTTCTGGGCGGTTCGATGCGATCTCACCGAGAAGGTGAAGCTGGCCTTTGATGATGCCAGCATCTCGATTCCCTTTCCACAGATGGATGTGCATATCAACAATCCGGAGAAAGCATAAAGTCAGAAAGATACTGCGAAGCACTCCTTCACATCATGAAAAAGCGGGGCAATGCCCCGCTTTTTTTCGTTCGTTCCCGCGAGGCCGTTTCCGGCCATTACAAGTCATTCAGGCATGTCTACGAAATCTTGGCAATTCAGGAGTTAATCATTTGCCACCTGAAGATTGAGGCAGCAATATAGATGCTCAATCTGATAGATACATTATATTGAAGGAGAATATTTATCCATTTCTCAAGATTAAATACGATCCTTTTACTTATCCTACTTTCTATCCCCGCAGAAACTGCGTTTGCATCACAACAAAGCCAAATGGTTTCTGACACTGCTCTGGATGAGGAAAATAATAAACCTGCACTAAAACGCCATGCCCTAACTACTGCAAAGGTGCTGATCATGCTGGATTATGAAGTGATTCCGGTTCCCGGAAATCAATCAATTGATTTTCTGGGGGTTCACTATCTTCATCAATTGAATAGTTGGCTTTACCTGGGCCTGGGAGTTCATGCACCTTTGCTTTATGGCAATTATGGTGGCTTTATGGCCGTTGACGCAACTATCCATGCTCAACACAGAATAATTGGGAATGCGTTTGTCGATGCCGGAGCCTCTTTTGGCGGCGGCGGCGGCGGTTCCAGTGTAAACCAGAGCAGAGAATTGTCTGGCACGGGTGGATTTATCAAAAGTTACGCCGGGCTAGGTTACGATTTTCACGGTCTCTCTGCCGGGGTAAATTACACTCACTTTCGATTTATGAATTCCCGTATCAATCACTCTCAGCTAAATCTGTTTGTTCAAAAGCCGATTTCATACCTGGTTGGTTCTTATACACATTCAGGTGATCAGACTGAGCCTGATTTCACTCTCCCCGAAACCGGAGAAAACATATTAACACTTGAATTTAACAATATATTTCAGCTTAAACCTAAAGGCTCGAACAAGAAGACCATTCATGCGTTATCGCTGCAATACTCCCACTTTCTTACGAAAACCCATTATCTGTTTTTTGGAGCTGATGTCGGCTATAAAGGCCTCCCATCGTATAATCAGGTTTTAGGTGGCTTGGGGTATAAGTTTCCAATTGCTCCTCGCATCAATTTTTATAGCCAACTAGGGGTTGGTTCTGGGGGCTATTCACCGGTTGAAATCGATACAGGCCCCGGGCTGCTTGTTTATCCAAAATTATCGCTGGAATACGTATTGAATAATAATCTTGGGCTGTCTTTATCAGGCGGTTATTTGTTTGCGCCTAAGGGTTCCTCAAAAAACTTCACCCTAGGTGCAGCCATGAACTACCACCTTTCTGCCGAAGAAAAGGATATTCGTGGGACCGGTGCTGCAAAAAGCCTGATATTTCGGGGGTTTCGCTTTCATGCATTCCAGCAAACTCAATTCGATGTGCGAGTTAGAAACAAAAAGCGTGGCAACATTAATTTAATGTCCATGCAACTTGATAAAATCTTGAATGACCATTGGTATTTTCCAGTTCAGGCGAGCGTCGCATACAATGACTTTCTAGGATATCCAGGGTATGGAGAAATATTAACTGGATTAGGTATACAGAGTAAATTCTCCACAACAAAGAGTTTCCAGAACTTTTTCCAAATATTAATTGGCGCAAACGTGCATGGTATCGTGTTAAAACCTTCAATAGGCTCAAATTATTCTTTAAGTGATAACCTTGCACTCTATGGACAGTTTGCCAAGACAATATCACTCAATAAAGTGAATCTATATCCGGATAATCTCCGATTAAGTTCCTACTCAATAGGTTTGGGTGTGACCTATCGCTTCTCATTACTAGACACCCTTCTCAATTAAGCGAATAAGGAAATGGGTGCAAAACCTTATCGATAATCAGACCGAGTCAATGATCCTTCCTGATAAGACAGCCTGGAACCCAGACGAAGAAATCAAATGGTAAATGGGCATTTGTTTTTAGACCCCTCGGGTGACTAGTTATGGCCGTTTTAAGTCATTCGCCAGGCGTCCGCTTCCGGCCAAAAGCGGACGTTCAGAATGAAGAGCGATTCCTGAATTAAGCACCAATCTGCCCCCCTAACTGCATGCAAACGCACCGTTTCAAATCATCATGTTATTTAATCGTTATATTTTCGCGATAACAGCGTTACTTCCCCTTCCTATTCTTACGCACTCTAAAATAAACAGTGTGCTGGAAAATGAATCATGGAGATAACTACTCCAGCACCTGCATAGGTAAAAGGTGAATCAAATGCAAAAAAAACATCAACGGAACTTGTCTGGAATCATATTTATTCTGGCATCTGTGCTTTTTATACCGATATCTTTACTGGTCGCCAGCGAATCAACAAAGGCCTCCGGAGAAGCAATGAAAACATCAGCCACTTCTGAAAAGGCCATCTTTGCCGGCGGCTGCTTCTGGTGCATGGAAAAGCCTTTTGAGCAACTTGATGGAGTAATTTCTGTTACTTCCGGTTACACAAACGGGCACTCTCAAAATCCGACATATAAAAATTATGAAGCTGGTGGTCATCTTGAGGCTGTAGAAATTCTCTTTAATCCGGCAAAGATCAGCTATTCGCAACTGCTTGAGGTATTCTGGCGCCAGATTAATCCTACCGATGCCGGTGGCCAGTTTGTTGACCGCGGCCCCGCTTATACATCCGCCGTGTTTTACCTCGACGAGCAGCAGCGTGAGGTGGCTATATCATCCAAAAAAGCACTGGCTAAAAGTAAGCGGTTTAACAAACCCATCGTCACCCCGATTCTGCCAGCCAAGATGTTTTTCGCGGCTGAGGAATATCATCAGGATTATTATAAGAAGAATCCTGTCCGCTACTGGTATTACCGCAATCGCTCAGGCCGGGATCAGTTTCTTGATAAAATTTGGGGTAAAGAGCGCAACAATCATGGCGGACAAGGCCTGAAAGATCGGCTGACGCCGTTGCAATACAAGGTCACGCAAGAAAATGGTACCGAACCGCCATTCGATAATGCATACTGGAATAACAAGGAAGCAGGTATCTATGTCGATGTCGTATCGGGTGAAGCGCTGTTCAGTTCAGCAGACAAATTCGAATCAGGTACTGGTTGGCCAAGTTTCACACGTCCGCTTGTAGCCGGGAATATTGTCGAGCGTGAGGATCGGGGCCTCTTTTCCACCCGCACCGAGGTACGCAGCAAACAGGGTAACTCCCACCTCGGACATGTCTTTAATGACGGCCCAAAACCGACGGGTTTGCGCTACTGCATCAACTCTGCTGCCTTGCGCTTCATCCCTGCCACCGACCTGGAAAAAGAGGGGTATGGACAATTCTTCTCCAGTGTCCAGCAGCGTTAGGCTCTCAGGCTATGCGAACTCATGTCCGCCAGTGGATACCTGCATGTCTGATGATATTACTTAGCCCGTTTCTCCTGGGTGCCGGGGGCACACTGCCTCTGGCACCGGAGATTCGCGCTCAGAAGTGGTTAAACAGCGAACCTCTGGATATAGAGGGGCTTCGCGGCAAAGTAGTTCTGGTTGAGTTCTGGACCTTCGGCTGCTGGAACTGCCAAAATGTCGAACCATACATCATAGATTGGTATAAGAAGTATCAGGATGACGGTCTGGTTGTCATTGGCGTGCATACGCCTGAGTTTACCTATGAGCAAAAGCTGGGAAACCTGCGGCGCTATCTGGAAGAGCATGGAATTACGTACCCGGTCGCCGTGGATAATAACTTCGGCATATGGCACGCTTTTAACAATTGGGCATGGCCTACCGTTTATCTGATCGGAAAACAGGGGCATATCCGCTATAAACGCGTTGGTGAAGGAGGCTATAAAACCACAGAGGAAACCATTCGCGCATTGTTGAACGAACGAACAGCAAGCGATTCTTCCTCATAAGTCAGAAATAGTCTAAAAACAGCTGCAAAAAAACGCCGGGTGAATTATCCCGGCGTTTTTTTGCATTAGATACTAACGATCAGTGCATTTTCATCATCTTGTCGTCTTTCATCATCGTATCTTCTTTCATCATCTTGTCGTCTTTCATCATCGTATCTTCTTTCATCATCTTGTCGTCTTTCATCATCTTGTCGTCTTTCATCATCTTGTCGTCTTTCATCATCTTGTCGTCTTTCATCATCTTGTCGTCTTTCATCATCGTATCGTCTTTCATCATCTTGTCGTCTTTCATCATGCCGTCGTCCTTCATGCCTGACGCAGTGGCCTGGCAGGCGTTCAGCAGTACCGGTACCATTCCGGCCAGTATCAGTGAAAAAATCTTCCCTTTGGTTTTCATATAAATCTCCATCCTTGTGTGTGATCTGTGTTGGCATAAAGCCACGCGGGTGAGGCTAGGCGTGAAAAACAACAGCCTGCTCACGAAAAAATAACATTTTGATAACATATTCCAGGCAAGGGCTGTGATAAAAACGTTAGAAAGTACTGATAACGTTTCCAGGTTCATGGTTCTGCACATAAATCATGCCATAGGACTCAGGAGGAATTATCAGGCATGCTTAGCGAAGTCATGAGCGAAAAACAGATTTTGATTGTCGAAGACAACGCCGATCTTGCCAGCCTGATCCAATTGCATCTGGGAGATATTAACTGCGCGGCCGATATTGCACACGACGGTGAACAGGCCTTGGAATTGTTCGCAAGTAAACAATACGACCTGATCCTTCTGGATATCATGCTGCCGGTTATGGACGGAATCAGCCTGTGCCGCAAGTTCCGAGAAGTCGGGCCGTATATCCCCATCATCATGCTGACTTCCAAATCATCAGAGATTGATCGCGTGGTCGGCTTGGAGGTCGGTGCCGACGACTATATGACCAAGCCGTTCAGCATTCCCGAGTTGCTGGCACGCATCAAGGCCCGCTTTCGCGCTCTTGAGGCCATAAACAAGCCGCAGCCAGCAGAGCCAGTTCAAACGCTCCATGTGGGCGATATGAGCATCGATCCGCAACGGCGGCAGGTAAATATCGACGGTAAGGAAATTACCCTGACCGCCAGGGAATTTGATTTGCTGTTGCATTTTGCTCGCAATCCCGGACGGGTACTCACCCGCACCCAGTTGCTCGATCAGGTATGGGGCTACCAGTTCGAGGGCTATGAGCACACGGTGAATACGCACATCAATCGACTGCGCCTGAAAATCGAGAAAGACCCCGCCAAGCCAGCCTATATCCTCACAGTGTGGGGGGTGGGCTACAAATTCACCGAGAAAGCATGATTGTACGCACCCTGTACGCCAGACTGGCCATCACTCTCGCCCTTACTCTGGGCTTTGCCGGGCTGATCTATGCGCTGTTCATCTTCTCGGTCGTTCAGGAAAATATCCAACATGCCGATCAATCTCTGAACCGCAATCTGGCCAAAACGCTGGTGGCCGAGCGCAATTTGGTGCGCGAAAACGAACTGGATGAAGAGGCGCTGAAAGAAACTTTTCAGGCCTATATGAACGTTAATCCGAGCATCGAGATCTATCTGATCGACCTGTCCGGAAGGATATTGGCCTACTCGGCCGATCCCAAGCGCGTGCATCGCACGCATGTTGATTTAGGACCGATTCGCGCCTTTTTAAAGGAAGACGCCATGTTTCCGATTCTGGGTGATGACCCGCGCGCACCGGAACGCCAGAAGGTCTTTTCGGTCACGCCGATTCCCTCGGCTGCCAATGCGAAGGGCTATCTGTATGTCATCCTCAGGGGCGAGGAATACGATCGCGAAGAACAGTTCGCCCGTGACAAGGAGTTATTGTATCTCAGCGGCTGGGTGATTGGCGTGGCACTGGGTGTCAGCCTGCTGGTAGGGCTGCTGATATTTTATCCGGTAACACGGCGCTTGCGTTATTTGTCGGGACAAATAGATGAATTCCGTAAAACTGATTTTAAAACACCGCCGGACATCTCACCAAAAGCTGGCGATGAGTTGAACCAGCTGGAAAGCAATATTCAGTTAATGGCACAACAAATTGTCCGACAACTTGAGCAACTCTCTAAACAGGACACGCAACGCCGTGACCTGTTTGCCAGCCTGTCACATGATCTGCGCACGCCGTTGGCTACTCTGAATGGTTATCTTGAAACCTTGCAACTCAAGTCATCCAGGCTGACACAGGAGGAGCAGGAGACCTATGTGGACCGGGCCCTGCAATTCAGCAATCGCCTGAAGGTGCTGGTGGATGAGCTGTTTGAAATGGCAAAGCTTGATTCCATCCATGACGGCCTGCAAACCGAACCATTCTCGTTGCCGGAACTGGTGCAGGATGTGTTGCAGCAATTTGATCCGGCTGCAGAAAAGGCAGGGGTAATGCTGCGCATGCTGGGCGATACCGAACTACCGTTCTTCAACGGCAACATCGGTATGATGCAGCGCGTCTTCGAGAATCTGGTTTCCAACTCGCTGCGCCATGTCGGGAAAGGCGACAACGTCACTATTTCACTAAGCTTGCTTGAGGGGAATATCGAGGTGAAGGTGGCCGATACCGGTTGCGGCATGGAGGCCGAGGAACTGGGCAGAATTTTTGATCCCCTGTATCAGGTGAACAACTCGCACCGCGGTGGTGAACATTCGGGGCTGGGACTTGCCATTGTCCGCCGCATCCTCGAACTGCACGGCTGCGATATTCGAGTCAGCAGCAAACCGGGGCAGGGAACAAGCTTCATTTTCTTACTGCCAATCTCCCAAAGATGATGAACTCAGGACGACCAGACAACTTACCATTTTAACGCTTATTTTGTGGAGATGACCACAACCTGAGTGTCCGATTCTGGCCGAAAGCAGTCACTCGCCCACTATACAATCTACTTATCGTTAAGAGCGGCTCGCAGGGCATCGACATCTGTTACAGGCAAATTGCACTGGAAGTTTTCGCAAACGTATGCCGTCACATTGCCACCCTCAGGCTTCTGTCCGCGGGTATAGGGAGCGAGTTTTTCCAGCCCGGCATTGGCCCACAGGACAACCGTATTGGGGCGGAAGCGGCTGCGAATCAACTGCAGCATGGCGGGTCCGTCTTTGCTCACCCTATCCCCTGCCAGCACAATCTCCTGCGCAGGGGTTTCAGCCAACAGCACGGCACTGAGCATATGCGCCATGCCGGAGGGTGCACGCTCGGCCAAGCCGGCAAACTGCCCGACCACGGCTGCCGCATCCTTTTCCAGATCGGCATTGCCGGTCAGGCGGAACAAACGCAGCAGATTATGCATGGTGATGGCATTACCGGAAGGCAGAGCGCCATCGAATGCCTCCATCGGACGGGCAATCAGGCCGTTGTCCGACTGGCTCATGTAAAAGCCGCCATCGTTGCCTTTGAAGCGGCTGATCATCTCATCATTTAGGCGCACAGCCTCAGCCAGCCAATGGCTATCGAGAGTCGCCTCGTAAAGCTCGGTCAGGCCCCAGACCATGGCAGCGTAATCATCAAGGTGTGCGGCGATGGCAGCATCACCCTTGCGCCAGCGGTGAAGCAGGCCGTATTTATCCTGCATGTTTTCAAGCACAAATCGTGCGCCCCCGGCAGCGGCATCCAGCATGACCTTGTCAGCAAGGATGCGCCCGGCAGATGCAAGGGCTGCGATGGCAAGCCCGTTCCAGTCGGCCAGTATCTTATCATCGCGGAACGGGCGAATGCGCTTGTCGCGTGCGGCCATCAGGATGGCCCGCTGAGCGGCAAAGGCTTCCGGATTCACAACGCCGTCGGCTGCAAGATGCAGGATATTCTCGCCGCTCAGCTGGCGTGTGGCCTCGTCAACAAAATTGCCTTCCTTGCGGATGTTGTAGGCCGCGATAAAGGCATCGGCATCTTTGCCCAGAAGCTGTCGAATCTCTGCCTCGCTCCAGACATAGAATTTGCCTTCGACACCTTCTGAATCGGCATCCTCGGCGGAATAAAAGCCGCCCTTCGCATCCCGCAAATCACGCAGCAGGTAGCTGGCGATGTCGCGCGCTGTTTCGGCGAATGAGGCATCGCCGCTCACCTGCCAGCCCTCGGCATAGGCCATCAGCAGCATGGCCTGGTCGTAGAGCATTTTCTCGAAATGCGGTAAGAGCCAGATGGCATCGGTGGCATAGCGGTGAAAGCCGCCGCCCAATTGATCGTGGATGCCGCCGCGTTGCATGGCAGTGAGCGTTTTCCCGACCATGGCAATGGCGGCTTCCGAGTTCTGCTTTAGCGTGCCGTAACGAAGCAGAAACAGCAGCCGATGCGGGCTGGGGAATTTCGGCGCATTGCCGAAGCCACCATGCTCCGCATCAAAGGATGCCGACAATTGATTGAATGCCGCATCGATGGCCTTCGCATCCACCTCACCGGGTGCCGACATCGCCACACCCTGCCTGACCGCCTGACTCAGCGAGGCGGCAGACTGCTCGATTCTCTGCCGATCATTCTGCCATAGTTGTCCGATGCGATCGGCCAGTTCAATGATGCCCATACGCCCGAAGCGGGAGTGCTTCGGCAAATAGGTGGCCGCATAGAAGGGCTGCTTGTCCGGCGTCAGCAGTACATTGAGCGGCCAGCCACCGCTTCCATTTAAGGTTTGCGCGGCCTGCATATAAATGGCATCGATATCCGGCCGCTCTTCCCGATCCACCTTGATGGCGATAAAGTTGTTATTCAGTGCCTCGGCCACCTCGGCATCGGCAAACGATTCCTCTTCCATGACGTGACACCAGTGGCAGGTTGAATAACCAATGGAAAGAAACACCGGCTTGTCCTGCAGGCGGGCCAGCGCAAAGGCCTCTTCACCCCACGGATACCAGTTGACCGGATTGTGCGCATGCTGTTGCAGATAAGGGCTGGATTCGCCGAGCAGGTGATTGCCCTGGGTTTGTTGTTTCGTCATGTCTGCTCCCGATGCCTGTGCGTACACTGTTGGTGCGCAGATGAACGGGCATAGCAGAAGCCAAATGGCATACCTAGGCAGGGCGTACGGCAAACGACAGGCCTTCCCCCGCTTCATCACCAAGACAGAACACGCAGTGCCAGACGCAGTTGTCCAGATCACGCTGTGGCATAAGAAGCACATCGCCTGCTTCCAGCACATGGGCATAACCGCGCTCAACAAGATACCCGATAAAATCCGGCGAACGATCCATAACGGCTTCCACCAGCTCATGATCCGGCTCTTCCATGTATTCCGACAGGGCTGCTCGATCCGCGACCAGTGCGGCCAGTTTTTCCCTGTCCTCTGCCTCCGGCACCACCGCGGCCACGGCAGCTGCATGGGCGGGATCACCAACAAATGCGGTCAGCTCATCGATCAGGCGCGGCTTGGAGAGCGCCAGCCAGAAGGTTGAGCCGGAGAGCTGGGCAAAGACGACGCCATCATGCCCGCGCTCCACATCATGATGCATCTGGGCACCGCCGTTGGGGGCATTAAAATAGACAATACGCTCCACAAAAGCCGGTTCGCCGCCAAGCAAGTGGCGCAATTGCTCAAGGATTAGCGGGTTCTGGGTAATAGCCCGCGATTCCGGAAATACTGCTTCGCACAGCTCGCCAGCCCAGTGCTGACTGACCGGATCAGCTGCCACATCCTCAAAGCCCTCCATGCCGAAGGAGAAACGAAAGCGCACGCTTGGATCGTCATCGCAGAACGACAGCCAGGATGCCTTGCACCATAAACCTTCGGCCAGCAGTTCACCCCGATCCTGACCCAAACGCTCGGCATCGAAATACACCTTTTCAAGGCCCTGGTCGTCATGGTCTTCGGATGAAACTCCGACCAGCGGAAAGGCGCGCATATTTTCAAGGTGGTCCGCATCCTCAAAAATATCTGCCAGCTCGGCGCCATTGAGCGCCTGCTCCATCAAATCCCGCGCGCGATCGATATCCTTCAGCAAAGGTGCGAGGGGAATTACGCCCGGAAGCATCACGGAAACATCAGCACTCCATGCCTCCGCCACCACTGCTGCTTCAGGCAGGGCCGGGCGATCCTTCTGCGTGACCCAGCCCAGCTGCCATCTACGGCGCTGCAGGATTCGGGCATCGTCTGATGCCGGCTTATGTTGGGAATACTTTATCATGCATTAATCTCCGGCCCTGCAGAAGCAATCCCGGGGCTGATCTGATCGTTGTACGGCATTTCGCCCCCTTGGAAACGGCTTGTGCGTCGCTCCTTTAAAGAAGCGGCGCACGATGCTAACAGAGAGTGACTGGTCGCCATACTTTCGCATGCTTTCGCGATACAAGGACCCCTGCAGGCACCGATTCGAAAACACCGGATTCGCCAAATAGCTGCCTATTCCTCCGGAATCATGCTATAACAATCCATATGCCCGAAGACAAGATTCTCCCGTCGTTTATTGGCAGCAGCAAAGAGGCATTGTTGCATTCGCTCACGGCCACGGACAAGGGACTCACCAGCGCCGAGGCAAGCGTGCGCCAGCGGCAATATGGCAAAAACCAGATCGTCTTCCATGCGTCCCAATCCCAGCTTCTGATGTTGCTCAAGGAGTTCACGGCGCTGTTCCCCATGCTGCTGCTGGGCGCATCCCTGCTCTCCTTTTTTGCAGACTTTCTCAGCCCCGGCGAGGGCTATGAACTGATCGGCGTGGCTCTGGCAGTCGTCGTGGTGCTCAATGCCCTGGTATCATTCTACCAGAATCACAAAGTCGAAAAGCTGATGGTCTCCTTCCTGGACTACATCCCGAAGCAGGTCGCACTGCTGCGCGACGGAGAAAAGGTGGTGCTCGATGCCAACGAGGTAGTTCCGGGCGACATCCTCTTTCTGCAGGAGGGGGATAAAATCCCGGCCGACGGGGTGGTGCTGGAGACGAGCCAGCTTATGGTGGACGAATCGATTCTGACCGGTGAGTCAGAGCCCTTGAGTAAACCGGCCCTCGAGGATGTGGTGGACAAACCTTGTCTTGTGAGTTCCGGAGCCACGGTACTAAAGGGCAATGCCATCATCCTGATCACCCGCACGGGCAGGGCCACGAATCTTGGCAGCATCTCCAAACTCTCGCTGGAAGTGAAGCATGACCTGACGCCGATGCAGACGGAAATACAGAACTTTGTGCAGAAGATCACCTGGCTGGCCCTGGGTATCGGCATTTCATTTTTCATTCTGGGCTTTTTCATCGGCAATCCCTTCTGGACCAACCTTGTGTTCGCTATTGGCATTATCGTGGCCAACGTTCCGGAAGGATTGTTGCCGACCGTCACCCTCGCCCTGACCCAGTCCTCGCTGCGCATGGGCAAGCGCAATGCCGTCGTCAAAGACATCCTGTCCGTCGAAACCCTCGGCAGCACAACGGTGATCTGCACGGACAAGACAGGAACCCTGACGCGCAACCGGTTGCACGTGGAAAAGGTCTACCTCGATTTCGCCGAAGTCGATGCGGATGATGGCGAGGGCTTCAAAAACAACCGCGCGGCGCGCACCTATTTAGAGATCATGGCGCTGTGCAACGATGTCATTTCCGTGAACCACAACGGCAACCATAACGGCAACCATAACGGGCAGGAGAAATTCAAGGGCGACCCGACCGAAACAGCCATGGCCACCTTTGTGGACAAACATGCCGGATTCGATGTGTTGCGCAGCAGCTTTGAGTTGAAGCATAACCGGCCGTTTGATTCGGAAAGCAAGTTCATGACGGCTACCCATGCCACTCAGGGAGGCACCCTGTTCATGACCGTCAAGGGGGCGCCCAATGTGATTGTTTCCCGCTGTTCCCAGGTACACAACGAAGGGTTGGTGCGGGGCATGCGCGATGATGAGCGCGATCATCTCGTCAAGCAGGCCAGTCACTATGCTGCTCAGGGCTTGCGCGTACTGGCGCTGGCCTACCGGGTGGTGGAGCAGGCCGATGCCGAGGCGGAGGAACTGGTGTTCGTAGGCCTCGTGGCCATGGTGGATCCGCCCCGCCGCGAGGTGCCGGCAGCCGTTGCCGCCTGCAGGAGTGCGGGCATTCGCATCATCGTGATCAGCGGCGACAAGGCGGAAACCGTCAGCTATATCGCCCGCAAACTCGGCATTGTCAGCAACCCGCGCGTGATTGAAGGCCCTGAGCTGGCCGACATGAACCCGGAGAAATTATGCGCGGCCCTGAGAGAAGAGGTGGTCTTTGCCCGCATCGCTCCCGAACAGAAGCTCGATATTGTCGAGGCGCTGAAAAGTATGGATGAGGTCGTTGCCGTCACCGGCGATGGCGTCAATGATGCCCCGGCTTTGAAGCGCGCCGATATCGGCGTCTCCATGGGCCTGCATGGCACCGATGTGGCGAAGGAGGCTTCCGACATCATTCTGCTCGACGATAATTTCGCCACCATCGTGAAAGCCATCGAAGAAGGCCGCACGGTGTATGAAAATATCAAGAAGTTCATCACCTATATCCTGACCAGTAACATCCCGGAAATCCTTCCCTTTATTGCCTATGTGCTGCTGCCGATTCCCCTGCCCATCACCGTCATCCAGATTCTGGCTATCGACCTGATTACGGACATAATCCCGGCCATCGGACTCGGCAACGAGCCGCCGGAAGCCGATACCATGCAACGGCCTCCCCGCCGCAGGGACGAGCGCCTGGTCAGCTTCCGCACCTTTGTGCGCAGCTATGCCATTGTCGGCCCGGCCGAGGCGGCGCTCGCATTTGCTGCATTCTTTGTCGTGCTGTTCGACGGCGGCTGGAGCTGGGCGGAAGTTCTGAGCGCCGACATTCCGCTGCACTTGCAGGCATCGGCGGCGTTTCTGGCCACCATCATTTTCTGCCAGATCGGCAACGTGATGGCCTGCCGCACCAATCGCCAGAGTGCACTGCCATACCTGATGCGGCTCAATCGCTGGATCGCCATTGGCATGCTCGTCGAGATTTGCTTTATCCTCGGCATCATTTATCTGCCGGCCTTGAACCCCATCTTTTCGACCGCACCATTTTCCCCCTCTGCATGGGGATTTGTCGTCTTATCCCCGTTTGTCATCTTCCTGATCGAGGAGTTCAGAAAGCTTCTGGTGCGCAGAGGGGTGACATGGCTTTCGGTCTAGGCGACAAACATCTGAAAACCAGCATGCGTCGAACAATCTGAACTTTCGTCATTTATGCCAATCCACTACACTCGTCACATGAGATTTCTCTGGTTGTCACTCGTGCTTTTTCTGGCCAACCCATGTATCGCCGCAGACATGACGGCAGATTCACCACCGGTAAACCCGTCGATAAAGGAACGTACCAGCGAGATCCTGAACAAGGTGGATGATCTGTGGCGCGGCGATTCCTCCTATGCCGTGGTGACCATGCGCGTGAAAACCGAGCACTACACGCGCACCATGCGCATGGAAGGCTGGTCCAAGGGCAAGGAGAAGACCTTGTTTCGCGTACTCGAACCATTGCGCGAGAAAGGCACGATGACGCTGAAATCCGACAATCATATCTACACCTATCTGCCCAAAACCGATCGTACCATCCGCCTGACCACCGGCATGATGATGGGCTCGTGGATGGGCAGCCATCTGACCAACGACGATC
>Ga0209919_1000068_pt1 | contig 50683 bp, 49 predicted proteins | sample SalPon2A_C_D2_MG_FD_185721 | JGI IMG/M metagenome (GOLD analysis project Ga0209919, IMG submission 185721) | Soil microbial communities from South San Francisco under conditions of wetland restoration - Salt Pond MetaG R2A_C_D2_MG (SPAdes)... | ecosystem: Environmental > Terrestrial > Soil >... | reverse complement strand
ACGTTCATATTCGGAATTAATTGTATCATAATCTTCAGGCCCGTGTTTAATTTTCTGATCGAGCAGGAAGATAAACAGGATAAACAGCAGAAGGTAAACTATCGAAAACAGTATTAGCGAAAATACAATCTGCCCTGACTCAACCACTCTTGACAATCCCTCTGAAGTTCTGAGCAGCCCGTAAACTATCCAGGGCTGTCTGCCGACCTCTGCAGTTATCCATCCAACCTGGTTGGCAATTTGCGGGCCGAGAACTGAGATTACAAAAATCCATAACAACCATTTATGGTTAAACAGTGCACCGCGCCACCAGAATAAAAGTCCAAGGAAACTTATCCCTATTAATGCAAACCCGATTGCCACCATTAAATGATATGCCTGGAAAACTATATTCACAGGCGGACGATCTTCTGGCTTGAAAGAATCTAATCCTGTTATTTTATGATCGAAACTTCCGGACACAAGGTAACTGAGCATTCCCGGAATTTTAACACCGAAGTTTACTTCCTGCTTATTGTTGTTTACCCATCCGAATAAATAAAGGGGAGCAACAGCCGAAGAATCGTAATGAGCTTCCATTGCGGCAAGCTTTGCCGGCTGATTTTCGCTTACACCAACAGCACTTGCGTGTCCGGTATAAAGCTGGAACAGCGATGCGAACATTGCAAAGGCAAGCCCGATTTTTAAAGATGATTTTGCAAAATCGAGATGCTTATTTTTTAAGATGTAATATGCGCTTACGCTTATTACCAAAAAAGCACCAGCCAGCCATGCGCCAGATAAAACGTGTGATAACCTGTCCATGCTGGAGGGATTGAAAACCATTCCCCAGAAATCAGTAATTTCAGCGCGTGCATTTAGTCCCTGCCCAACAATATGAGAACCTGCGGGAGTTTGCTGCCAGGAGTTTGCAACAACAATCCACACAGCGCTTAACATAGAACCAAATGAAACCATTATTGTTGAAAAGAAATGTGTTTTGGGTCCGACCTTATTCCAACCGAAAACAAGCACAGCAAGGAAACCTGATTCGAGGAAGAAAGCAAAAATTCCTTCTGCGGCAAGAGCACTTCCGAACACATCTCCTACAAATCTTGAATACGTTGCCCAGTTTGTTCCGAATTCAAACTCCATTACAATACCGGTCGCTACACCCATAGCGAAAGTGAGTGCAAAAACCTTTACCCAGAACTTTGTCATTTTTTCGTAGAGAGGATTTTTTGTTTTCAGGTACATCCCTTCCATCAGCACGAGTATAACACCGAGACCGATGCTGAGTGGGGGATAGATATAATGGAAGCCTATTGTAAATGCGAATTGTAGCCTGGCGAGAAATTCTGTAGTCATCGTAAATCACCCCATGAAAAGAATAAATAAATCGTTGTATAAAAATAAGTAAAATTAGAAGGAAGTTAAATGTTGAGGATTTATACAAAATTTAGTTTATTTCAAAATCTGCTTCAATAGCCGGTCCCGAATCAATCCACCGACGCGGACGTGATAAAAATAAATGCAATCAGGGCGCTACACTATTTTCTTAATCCTTTTTATTTTCTTCCTCAATTTTTTCCGCAAACTGGTCGCTGAACTCACGGATAAATTTTGAAAGTTCATTGTTTGAAGTTGAACGGAGATAAGTATCCGACATTTTCCTGAAAATCTGGAGGAAGAAAGTGTTCATATCATTTACCAGCATTTCGTTAGTCCATAAATCGATAGCGAGTGTTAGTTCTTCTTTTTTGTCCCAGATAGAAAGCATCATTGCTTTCACTTCTTTTTTCCCATCGAAGTTAGCGTCGGTTGCTTCCCATTCAATTTTATTAGGAACATTTTTCTCGTCGAGTTCTACTGTGAAATTTATTTTTGAAGTTTTAGGCATAAGTTTCTCTTTTAAATTAATTGTTGGGTCTAAAAATAGTAAATCAATAGCCAGCTCGCATTAATATTCATAATATTCTGCCAGTCCTTTTTCAACAAGCAGGTCATTTACATTTATTAATTCATCTTCTTCATCGAATATCCAGATTTCACCAAGATACCTACCGTCTTTAGCTTTTTTATCCTTAAATGTGCCAAGAATTACCTTTTTCCCGAGGATTAGTTCAATCAGGAAATTTCTCGATACTAGTCCCTTCTCTCTATCTTGCCCTCTGATTTCTGGCGCATTTATCCTCATAAGTCGGATTTTTTCACCGTGTATCCAGGTATGTAGTCCAAGATCAATATCAACGGTGCAGCTATCGCCGTCATAAACAGAGGTTACAACCGCATTATACTGGTAAAGAACATTTTGCATATTTTCACCTTTATTTTGGGTTTATGTAACTCTATTTTTGAGAGGCCTGTGATTAAATTAACCGGAGATCTAAAAAAGGAATATAAATGAAAAAAATAATTATCCCAATCTTAATGACAGTAATTTTTATGTTTGTTGCTTTATGCAACATAACTTACGCACAGGGAAAGTTCGGAGTTGGCGGGTATATCGGCGGCGGCTTTCTGAGCGGTGATTCACCGGATGTTGGCAGCTATACTTCCTCATTATTTTTTGAATTTAAAACTCCTTTCAGTGAATCTGTTTACCCCCGGGTAAGTTTTATCTACACTCAGGATTTTAACCGGCTTGTGCCCGGCTCCACTAAAGATTATTTCCCTTTCCTTAAAGGCTTTTCTTTAAAGGGTGTGGCTTCGCAGAATATTTCCGAAAGTTATTTTGTAGAGGAGGGAGCAGGATTTATCACACTTAATGACCATACATTTAATAATATCGATGAATGGAATTTCGGCGTTGTCACTTCTCTGCTCATCGGTTTTGATTTGCGGAATGAAATGATGAATGGCTGGAAGATTGGTGCGGGCGCGGAATTCGCCTTCTCTTTTGCTAACACTTTCGCAAAGTATTATTCGTTCCACGTACAGGCGGAGTATCTTTTTTAAGCGAAGCCTCTCTGTTTTTCCCTCTGCTGTTCTCCGTTAACTCAATGAAAGGTATTTACCCCGCCAGCGGCAGGGCCTTTAAATAAATCCTTCTAGTAATTTCTTGCTTATTTGGGGGAATATTCTGATTTTAAGAAATAAAATGGAATTATGCTGGGGTCCGTATTCTTAAATAAAAGAAGCATTGTTAGGAACCCTTTGGATACAGCATGATATATGAGAATAAAATTCTTGTATATCAACCTGACTCAACCAGTTGTATAAGCCTAAACACTTATAATCAAATTATTTAAAAGAAAAATGATTTTTTATATGGGGTTATACGTTAGAAAAATATTCTTAATAAAAAGCTGGATTGGCTCATAGGAATCCGGCATAAGTAATCGTTAGGTGTTTTAAGGAAATTGAATATGTCACTCAATGAAAAAGGTTTCCTTTCAGAGGAAATGTCAGAAATAGTTAAAAAGATTAAAAGAAAATTTGTGGCCTACTTTAGTCTTTATGAGGACATAAACAAATTTGCGCAAAGTACCGTATTTCTTCTAAAGGTTAATAATCTTGATGCTCAACAAATTGTTTTAGCGTCAATTTATCTGAGATGTTTAAGCTCTTATCAATCCATTTATCTTCTCAGTGAGAGGGGGCTTGCATCAGAAGCCAAAATAATATTGCGTGCAATTTTTGAAAACGTATTTAAATATGTTGCCATTGTAAAAGATAAAGACTTAGCAAAAGTATTCATAAATCAAGATGTTATTCACCAAAAAAAGAGCATTAATAAACTTATTGAAAGTGATCAATCATTGAAAAGTGTTAAGGAATTAAAAGATATTATTGAAAAGAAAAAAAAAGATTGATAAGGATGGTCTCAAAGAGTTGGGACCAAAGGATTATGCACAAAAAGCTAATCTTATGAACTATTATAATACAGCATATTCCTTGTTATGCCAGAGCACTCATACTGAAGCACGTGAACTTGAAAAATTATTAATCGCAGATAATGATTTAAGAGTAAAATCATTTAAATGGGGACCTGATGATACCGATATTGATTTTGTATTGCTGGGCAGTATGGAGGCTATATTAATTATAATAAAAAATATGAATGAAATATTCACAGTTGTTGATGAAGAAAAGTATTTGGAATTACACAAAAATTATGAAAGTCTAAAAGAAGATATTCTGAGTAAGTATAAAAGCACCTAACCAGCAGAAACGGAGCGGCTTTTTTGAGTTAAGCTGATAAAACTAAGTTAATGTTTATTCTGTAAAAAAAAGTTAAATAATTATTAGCCTTGGCAAGTTAATCTGTATTGCTATAATAGGCGGCGGCTTAAAAACCACGCCGTTATGTATTAATTCAAATATAATGGAGTCAATTTATGCAAAAACTGCGTGTTGAAAGTTTTTCTATTTCAATCGATGGATATGGTGCAGGACCAACTCAAAGTCTTGAAAATCCTCTTGGGAAAAGAGGTCAAGAGCTTCACCAGTGGTTTTACCCCACAAAGACCTTTCAACAAAAAGTACTTGGAAAGAATGAAGGTACCTCTGGAGTTGATAATGATTTTGCAGAAAAAGGGTTTAACAATATTGGGGCCTGGATTATGGGGCGTAATATGTTTAGTCCGTATCGTGGCACACCTAATACGAATTGGAAAGGTTGGTGGGGTGTTAATCCGCCTTACCATTTTCCTGTTTTCATTTTAACCAATCATAAACGGGAATCTATTGAAATGGAAGGCGGGACTACTTTTCATTTTATAACGGATGGGATTAATGCAGCTCTTGAAAAAGCTTTTGATTCTGCAGATGGCAAAGATGTAAGACTTGGTGGAGGAGTTAATACAATTCGTCAATATCTTAAGGCTCAATTATTAGATGAATTGCATTTAGTTGTATCCCCTATAATTTTAGGAAGTGGAGAAAATCTTTATTTGAATTTGGATCTCACATCATTGGGGTATAAATGTATTAAATATATTTCAAGCGATAAAGCAATGCATTTGGTTATAAAAAAATCAGTAAACACCTAACAAGTGCACCAATCCGACTGTATTGCCAAATATGAAAAGGATAAACCAATGAAATTCAACCTCGAGAAATCAAAAGAAATATTGAGGCAGACTCCTGCAACGCTTAACAATCTGCTCAATAATTTATCCGGTGATTGGATAAGGAACAATGAAGGTGGAGAGAGCTGGAGTCCGTATGATATAGTCGGCCATCTTATTCACGGTGAAAGGGCTGATTGGATAGATCGAATAAAAATTATTCTTGAATTCGGCGAGAGTAAGGCCTTTGAGCCGTTCGACAGGTTTGCACAGTTTAAATCTTCGGAGGGAAAATTTCTGGGGGATTTACTACAAACTTTCGCTGAGCTGCGCGAGAAAAACATTAAAGAACTCGACTCTCTGAACATTACTGAGGAACAACTAAATTTGCGGGGGCAGCACCCGGCGTTGGGAACGGTGACACTCTCGCAATTAATTTCCACGTGGACAGTCCACGACCTCAACCACATCGCACAGATCGTGCGCGTGATGTCCAAACAATATGCTGATGAAGTCGGTCCGTGGAAGGATTATCTGCCGGTGCTTGCCAGGTAATAACCTCTCCGCGGTATATTGCATGGAACTTACCATTCACAGTAGTGGTTTATATATCAAATGACTTTAAACACACCATAACCTCAGAACCACACTATGAATAAGACAGCAGTTAACCGTGTACCACACATAATACTTTTGTAATGGATAATTAAAATTGCCGCGACAACCTTGGGCGAGACCGATGCGGATATGTTCTCGATGACGCTTAATCTTGGTTACGGTGAGACAATAATTATATTTATGAGTTTATTTCTTGTTCTGCTCGAGGTTAAGCTTTATATGAAAAAATACAATCTGCTGGCTTATTGGTCGGTTTTTACCGCAACTGCAATTGCAGGCACAGGCGTCTCTGATTTTATTGACAGGACGCTTGGCCTTGGTTACGCAGCGGGATCATTAATACTTGTTTTGTTGCTCCTCGCCATTTTAGCATTATGGTACAACAAAGAAAAACGATTTCAGTGGAAAACATCACCACCGGCATGGCGGAAGTTTATTACTGGATGGCGTTTCTTATTGCAAATACACTCGGCACTGCTGCCGGAGATTTTTTGTCAGACAGTCTAGGAACCGGATTTTTTATAGGAGCACTGATAATCACTGCCATGCTTATCATCACAGCAGTGCTTCATTATAAAACGAAGGTCTCCGGCATTTTATTGTTCTGGATAGCGTTTGTTTAACACGGCCTTTCGGTGCTACTTTTGGTGATTTGCTTACTAAACCTGTGAGTCAGGGTGGATTTAATTTCGGCACAATAGGCGCATCTTTATTTTTTATTATCATATTATTGATAGCATTAATGAAAGAGACGAAATTAGAGAAATTAAGAATATCAACTTAAAGGAATATTAGCATGAACTCAGAAGTGTTAAAAGAGTACAAATATAATGGTGCCAGATCACTTGTTCTGATGCACGAGAAGCATATGAAATCTCTGCTGGAAACATGGAGAGAAGCTAAAAAATTAAACCTTGTTTTACCTGCTACAGAAGATCCTGATTATAAATCACTTGACACCCTGCTGAGGCACATCTTCAGGAGTGCCCGTGGATATATGACGTGGATCTGCCAGCAATTAAACCTTCCTGACCCCGAAATTAAGGCAACTCCGGAGTCGAATGTTATTGAGAAAGGAGCCGATGAATATTTAAATCACCTGTTAGAAAAATGGGGTACCCCGCTTGCCGATGTGGAAAAAGATAAATTTGAAAAGGGTACTTACACTTCCCGCTGGGGAGTTGATTACTGCCTTGATGCTATGCTGGAACACGCGGTAATGCACCCGATACGGCACGAATATCAGCTCAGAGTGCTGATGGGAAATAAAACCATTTAAAATAAAAAAAGGGACGCTTTTTTCGAAAGCGTCCCTTTTAGAAAAAATAAATCTATTATTTAATTCTTCCGTTTTGTAATTCGTCCGCAATTCTTACATCTTTAAAAAGATTTCTGATTGCTTCTAGTAATCCGTTTGAAGTTACAGAAACAGTCCTGTTTGCTGTTGTGTCAAAGATGAAGTTTCCGGGGAGACTTTCAACGTTTCCGTCGAATGCCAATCCGACTACCTGGGCATTTTTATTTATAACAGCACTGCCTGAGTTTCCGCCAATTATATCATTTGTGGAAACCATATCCATATGAGTTGAAAGATTGAAATCTGCAGGTGGATTTTTCCATCTTGTAGGCAGTTCCCAGTCCTTGCTGCTGAATGAATAATACCTGTCATACATTCCGTAGAAAGTAGTGAAAGGCGGAGCCTCGGTACCATTATAATCGTAACCCTTAACAACACCGTCAGAAATTCTTAAAGTAAATGTAGCATCAGGCGGAATTGAGGTTCCGTAAACTTCAAACAGGGCTTTTCCTAGATCCTGATTGTAAGTTGCTTCCTGGGCGCTAATTTCTTTGTTCTTTTCCTTTAATTCTTCTTTTCGTGCTTCTGAATTTTTAACAAAATAAATGAAAGGGTCATTTGAGTTTAATATTTCATCGGCACCTTCGTCGGCCAGATCTTTAATTTTTTCAGGAGAGGTCAGGGCTGAATTATCCAGTGCATATTGAACAGCTTCTTCTCCGGTATTTCCACCGGTTAAATGCTGAACTAAAACGTTATTCATTCCGAGACTTTTGATCATATTATTAATTGTGAAACCGAGTAGCATATTATTTTTTTCTGTGTCAAAGTTTGCCGGAAAAATATGTGCTATAGTAGAATCGAGCTCGGCACCCTTATAAAGATCTGATCTCTGATCTTCCGGTTTCTTAAGTTCATTTGCGAGATCAATCATTTCTGAAGCCATTGTGAAGTACTGGGGTGAAGTAAACGGGCTTGTAGTAAGACCGTAATTCTCACTTGCTATTGCCCTTGCTTCTGCGCGGGTTTTAGCAATTTTATTCCATATATCACCATATTTAGCGTTCAGGTCAGGGTCTGAATGGATTGCTTTTTTGAATGTATTTTCAAAATCGATTTTTTTCTGCATCAAGATCGGGTCTCTTAAGCCTTTCAGCATTCCTGAAATTGCTTTTTCAGAATTTGCAAGTCCGAAAATTGTATTTTCTAGTTCTGATCTTCTGTCCGGATGATTTTTTAACAATGTTTTATAAACATCAATCAAACCGTGGAGTAAATTGACAGTATAAGGATAAGAAATATCTCGTGTGTATTCGAGTTGAGCCACTGTATTAAGTCGTGCTGTTCTTCCCGGGTTACCAACAACAAAAACAGGCTCTCCTACTTTTGCACCGTTAGAACTGAATTTATAATAATTGTCTATCTTCATTGGTTTTCCGTTTTCATCGTAAGCACGGAAAATTGAGCAATCTAGATCATAACGAGGGTAAGTGAAATTATCAGGATCACCTCCGAAATATGCAGCACCTTCTTCAGGAGCAAAAACAAGTCTTATATCGGTATATCTTTTGTAACCGTACAGCGAATATTTACCGCCGTTAAACAGAGTTACAACCTGGCAATGTAAACCGGTTGATTCGTCCTGTGATTTTTCAAGCTCTTTAATTGCCTTTTTTGTGTTTTCTGATTTTTCTTCAGGAGTTGTCCCTTTGTCAGCAGCAGCCTGTATTTCCTCAGTAACATCTTTAATTAGTACAAGCTGATCAACATACAGACCGGGGACTGGTCTTTCGTCTGCAAGTGTAGCAGCCACGAAACCGTTGTCCATTAAATCTTCGCCTGGTTTTGAAACCTGTGTGATACTTCTTCTGCCGCAATGATGATTTGTTAATATTAAACCATCAGCAGAAACGAAAGAAGCTGAACAATAGTTGGCAAATCTGAGTGCTGACATTCTCACGCTATTAAGCCAGTCTTCGGAAGGTTTAAAACCGTACTCACTTTCAAAATAATCTACCGGCGGGTAGTCAAAAGTCCACATTTTACCGGTATCAAATTTTCCCGCTTTAACCGTGTCCAGGTTAAGCCAGCTATATGAACCATCTTTCGAATTATTCTGTGCTTTTACAGAAGTACAGCCCCCTGCAATAAAAAGGAAAGCTGCTACTGCCATAGCAAGAAAGGAAAGTTTTCTTAGGTGTGTTTTCATTTTATCCTCGTTTAGAATTAACGGATATTGTTATATAAGAGAAAATCAGGTTTAAAATATAAATGCCCTATCCTGTAGTTTTACGGAATAAGGCAATAATATTGTATTTATTTCCTAAAGACATCAGAATATTCAGAGAGTATTTTTCCTGTCCGGCTTGAGAACCGGTAAGAGAATTATTTTTGCGCCCCTTAAAGAGAAAGTTTACCGCTGGTTAAATATAAGAATCGGGCTGATAAAGTGGTTCAATTTCCCATTCATCTTCTATGGTACCTACGCAATGTGAACATTTGGGAACATTAAAAACTACTTTTTCTTCACTGGTTGTTGCTCTGACAAAATTTAATATAGTCCTGCAGCTTGAGCATTGAACGATATGCGAAGTAGTTGTCTTTGAACTGCAATCCGGACAAATGAAACCTAATTCACCTGGCATTTCATCAGGGTTTACCAGGAAAATTGAATTACATTTGGAGTTGTTGCATTTTGCGAAGTGCCATTTTACAGTATCCTTGGTAGCGATAGCAGTCTCCCATTTATTAATTTATCTATCAAATATAGTTAGTTATTGTTAAAAAATCTATTGAAAAATTATTCTCTTTAGTTGACTTTTCTGTCAAGATTGAAGCGATATATTTGTTATTTTAAGAATTCAAATTTAATTGTTTATCTTACGTAAAGTAATTCATATATAATTCTACGATTTATTTTTGAACTTTAATTCTTTTTATTTTGCAAACTCTTCAGGAGCCATTAGTTATGGATAAAATTACTTCATTTAAAGCATATGATATAAGGGGGAAAGTACCATCCGAGCTGAGCGTGGACCTTGCATATAAAATTGGCCGTACTTATGCACATTATATAAATGCAAGAAAAGTAGTTATCGGGTACGATGTCAGAAAATCTTCTATTGAGCTTTCAAAAGCTTTGGCACAGGGACTTACAGAAAGCGGGGCAGATGTTGTAAATATTGGCCTTTGCGGTACAGAAATGATTTACTTCGCAACGCCTTATCTGGAAGCAGACGGTGGAATAATGATCACTGCCAGCCATAATCCGCCTGAATATAACGGGATGAAATTTGTCAGACAGGAGTCGGTTCCCGTTGGCTATAATTCAGGATTAAGCGATATAGAAAAAATGATTCTTAAAGATGACCTTGGCGAAAAAAGCAAAGAGCCAGGCAAGGTCTCAAGCGTTGATGTAATGAAAGCATTTATTGAAAATCTTAAAAAGTTTTATGATGCGGGAAAAATAAATCCGCTAAAAGTTGTTGTTAACGCGGGCAACGGTTGCGCCGGCCTGGCACTGGATAATCTTGAAAAAAATCTTCCGGTAAAGATGATAAAAATTCTGAATGAACCAGATTCCGAATTCCCTAACGGTGTGCCGAATCCTTTGTTGCAAGATAACAGGCAAATTTCAATTGATGCTGTGATAGAAAATAAAGCTGATCTCGGTGTGGCGTGGGATGGTGATTATGATCGTTGTTTCTTTTTTGATGAGAAGGGAAATTTTATAGAAGGTTATTACATAGTTGGATTGCTTGCAAAGTCTATTCTGAAAAAACATCCCGGCGAAAACATTGTGCATGATCCCCGCCTCGTTTGGAATACTGTGGAAATAGTTGAGAAAGCAGATGGTAAAGCTGTACAGTCAGTCAGCGGCCACGCTTTTATTAAACAAAAAATGCGTGAAGTTAATGGAATTTATGGTGGAGAAATGTCCGCCCATCATTATTTCAGGGATAATTCATATTCTGATAGTGGAATGATCCCATTTTTGTTAATTCTTCAGTTGATGTCTGAAGAAAACAAAAAGCTTTCTGAACTAGTAGGAGCAATGATTGAAAAATATCCGTGTTCGGGAGAAATAAACTCGACAATAAATAATCCGAAAGAAAAACTTGAAGAGATTGATAAAAAATATTCCGGAGGTAAGAGGGATCATTCAGACGGGCTGAGTGTTGAATATGATAACTGGAGATTCAATTTAAGAATTTCGAACACAGAACCGATTATCAGGCTAAATGTTGAAAGTCGTGGTGATATAAAATTAATGAAAGAAAAAACGGAAGAGTTGCTGAAAGCTATCAGAGGATAATTAAAACAGGGACTGTGTGTAAGATTGGTCTGTCATTCCGAACTTGTTTCGGAATCTGTTTTATTTAATGAATTACCAAAAGATGCTGAAACAAGTTCAGCATGACATTTTACACACAGTCTCTTATAAGAACTTTATTTATTGGAAGTTGTTACTTCAACTTTGAATGGAACTTTCAATTTTTCCCATACAAGGTTTATCATTGCCGAATTATTCTTGCCGGCTTTCTGAACACCCATATCGCTGAATGTATATTCCATCCATTCCTGCCAGTAATTTATTTTAACAGGTTTTACTTTTATTCTTATGGCATCCTGTGCTTCATTATAAGTAAAAGCTCCCCACTGATCTGCAACTTTATTAAAAATTAAAGTCCATTCATTTGCTGTAGGAATTGCAAAGAATCCATAAGAACCTGCCTTCAGCTTTTTGCCTTCTACCATTACGTCTTTACTGAAAGTAATTTTTGTTGCTTCATTCGCGCCTGCCCGCCACACTTTATCATAAGGAACTAAACCATCCCAAATTTTTCTTCCTTTAACTCCGGGACGGCTGTAACTAATTGTTACATCTGTAAAACCAATCGTTTGTGTAACTGAGGCTTTAGGACTTATTCTGACCTGAGGTTTTTTATCTTTCCCGTTTTGTGCATTAGAAGAAGAAAATAATAAAAAACTAAAGCAGATTATCAACAAAAATGAAGATAATTTTAGTGCTCGTAATAACATCTGAAACTCCTGTTTTTTTTATCCAATTTTAAATTCGGATCTGGCTACCATTCTCAATTTAATAAAATAAACATAAAATAATAATACTATTAGTGTAAAATAAATGTTCATAAATCACTAAAAGGAACAGAAATACCTGGATTTTGTATACCAGTAAGCATTTCACTTACATTATTGCGCAGCAGTTAAATTAAAAGTATTTTTGGAAAAAATAAATCGGGATTTTATGAAACTTTTATTTTCGCTTTTATTAATAAGCAACCTGGCTTTTGGCCAATCAGTTCTTACGCAAAAAGATAAAAATTTTGCAAATCATATAAAACAGGTTTGGGCACAATCTAACAAAACAAATTACCAAAAATCTTTTGCAGATTTAATAAAAGAATGTGACAAGTATTTAGAGACTAATCCAAAGACAGTAATTAAACCAGGAATACTCGGTTATATTTTTGAAATGAAAGCTTTAATTGCTAAAAACCCTGAAGAAGTAGTCAAAGCTGCAGAAGAGTTACTAAAGTATGATAATTCAGTAAAGACAAGTATTCGTGTTGCCCAGGTATTAATAGAAAAGAAAATAGATGACAAAAAAGGAATTGCTGTGCTTCAAAAAATATTGCTGTCGGTGAAATCCGGGCAACAATTTTACGATGCGCACCTTTTACTGGCTGCAGGAGAAATGCATCTGAAAAATTATGAAGGTGCAATGCAATATCTCAACGAAGCAATCAAATCTGATTCTTCAAGAATTGATGGATACAAGGGTTTGGCTGATGTGATGAAAAAATCAGGTAATACAAAAAACCTTATTAAAGTTGAAAAAGAAATTAAAAAACTGGATATAGATCCTAATATTAATGTAGATGTTTCATCTCTTTCATTATTTGATATAAATAAGAATAAAATAAAATTCAGCAAATTTAAAGGATCTGTCTTGGTGATGGTTTTCTTCAAATTTGATTGTCCGTATTGCAGAAAAGATATGCCGGTATTAAAAGGCTTAATAAAAAAATATGCCGATGTAAAATTTGTTTTTATTAATCTTAACGAAACTATTTCAGAGATTAATAACAAATATCTAACTAAAAAGGAATTTTCTTTTCTAGGGAATCAGACAATAATTCAGTTTACAGATATCTTCGATAAAATTCTTGATATAACCATAACACCACAAACTTTGATAGTTGATAAAAATTCCATTGTGAAATTTGATTACAGGGGATACCAGGAGGATTTTGAACAAAAGTTTGAAGATAATCTTAAGGCACTCAAATAATTTTTAAATAGCCCTATTTGAATTTTTTTAAAACATCGACTGCTTTATCTATTTCTTCTTTTGAATTATAAAAGTGTGGCGACATTCTTATCATACCCTCACGAACAGCACAGCTTACTTTATTAGTCGCGAGATGTTCAAATAATTTTTGCGCATCATCATGTTTGAAAGTTACTATCCCTGAAAGATTTTCTTTCGCACATCCGTCCAGCAGGGGAACAATGCCGATTTTTTTCAGAGAACTTGTAAGATAAGATGCGTTTTCGATAACCTGGTTTTCAATTTCATCCCAGCCAAAATTTAAAAATAGATCGAGTGAGCCGCGAAATGCGCAAGCACCAATATGTGAAATAGTACCGTTCTGATATCTTGCTGCAGTTTTTAGCGGTGTAAGATCATATTGCAGTAAATTCCAGGCATCTTCAACTGAGAGCCATCCGACATAACCCATATCAAGTTTATTTTGCAATTTTTCAGTAAGATATATAAAAGCGAATCCCTGCAGACCAAGTAACCATTTTTGGGTGCCGGCAGAAAGAAAATCAATTTTGCATTTGTTTACATTAAGCCTTAATGCGCCAAGTCCCTGTATTGCATCAACAGAAAAAATTATTCCATTTTCTTCGCAGTAGTTACCAATTTTTTCAAGATCAACTTTATATCCGGTTAAGAACTGTACAAAACTAATCGAAACCAGCCGTGTGCCCGGTTTAATATTTCCTATAATATCCTCTGCTGAAACAATCCCGTTGTGCGATTTAACCATATCGATTTCAACGCCTTCTTTCCGGAGATTAAGAAAGGGATATACATTGGCCGGAAATTCCAGGTCATTTAATAATATTCGGTCACCTTTTTTCCAGTTTATGCCCGAGGCAAGAATGTTTATTCCGTTTGTTGTGTTATCTGTATAAGCAATTCTTTCTGCCGGACAGTTTAACATTTTACCCAGGTCTTCTTTTGTCGATTTAGCAAACTCACTTACTTTTGGAAAATTATCAACCCATTTAAAACTTCTTTCTTCTGCGTATTCAGTAATTCTTTCCGTTACAGTAGTCGGTAATGGTGAAGTTGCAGCGTGATTAAAATATATTAAATCTGTTTCTGTATGAGGAAAGAAACTCCTGGCTTTTTTAAGGTCCATAAAAAGAGCCCGTAAATCTTTAAGAAAAATTTTAACCTATCAACATAAAATAATAAAAAAATCATTACGGGTTTGCAGTAATTATGCATAATTATGTAAATATGCTCTTTTGATATTCATGAGTTTAATAGTTAGATTTTAATTAGTTAATTCGGGGGAGGTTTACTTAAACGAACCCATTATAGCTTAATAAAAGGCGGGGTACTGAATGAAAACTGTGAAAGCTTTAAAACATAAAGAACTAAAGCAGGATGACTTAAGATGGAAATGTAATCCTAATATATTTGATTTTAAGACAACTGACGAACTTGAACCCATTGAAGGAATTTTAGGTCAGGAAAGAGCATTGCAGGCACTCAGAGTTGGTGTGGAGTTAAGAAGCCCGGGTTATAATATTTACATCGCCGGTCTTTCAGGAACTGGGAAAGCAACCACTGTAAAAAAAATTCTTGAGAAGGTTGGTTCTAAATGTCCGCTGTTATATGATTATGCATACGTGAATAATTTTAAAGATTCTGATCGTCCCTCACTGCTTATTTTTATGAAAGGAAAAGCAAAAGTATTTAAGCAGGATCTTTATTCTTCAATTGAAATTCTCAGGCAGAAAATCCCCCAGGTTCTGGACAACCAGCATTACGTTAACCAGAAAAACAAGCTTATAAAACAGTTCACTGAAAAAGAACAAAAACTGATGAGCACTTTCCAGGAAAAGCTTAAGAAAGAAAATTTTCAGCTGGGACAAATTAAACAGGGCGAGACGGCCAGACCGGATATTATGCCAATTATTGATGGTAAACCTGTACCGGTTTATCAGTTGGAAGAACTTATTCAGAAAGAAAAAATTACGGAAGATCGGGCGAAAGAAATAATTAATAAATACAACGAGCATCAGCACGAATTACAATCACTTTACAAGAAAGGAATTACTATAAGCCAGGAATTTCAGGAAAAACTTCTTGAACTTGAAAAAAAATCTGCCAGCGAAGTTGTAAAAGGCATTATTGAAAATCTGAAAGAAAAATATACAGACAAAAAAATCAATAATTACCTGGAGCAGGTTGAAGAAAGTGTACTTGATAATCTTCAGGCTTTTAAAGGGTCCAAACCGCAGGGAGAAACAAGTCCCGAAGGTTTTATGATAGATTATTTTAAAGAGTACGAGGTAAATATTATTCTCGATAATTCTGAATCGAATTACTGTCCGGTAATTATTGAAACATCTCCTACTTATGTTAATCTGTTTGGAACAATAGAAAAACTTAATGACGGAAGAGGGGGTTGGTACAGCGATTTTACAAAAATAAAAGCCGGCTCAATTTTACGTGCAAACGGTGGTTACCTTGTCTTAAATGTAAATCACCTTTTTGAAGAGCCGGGTGCGTGGAAAATATTAAAAAGAGTTTTGAGTTATGGTAAACTTGAAATTCAGGATATGCAGAACGCGTTTCAGCTTACAACTTCAATTCTACAACCGGAACCAATTGAAGTTGATACCAAGATAATTCTGATCGGTAGTAATTCAGTTTATTCTGTTCTCTCAGACTATGAAGATGATTTCAAAAAGATGTTTAAGATAAAAGCTGACTTTGACTATGAAATAAAGAGAACTGATGATGTATTAATAGAATATGCACGCGTTGTTAAAAAAATGATAAAAGAAGAAGGTCTGTTAAAATTTGACAAGACAGCTATTGCACAATTGATTGAAATTGGAGCCCGTTACGCCGGGCAAAAGAATAAACTTACAACCAGGTTTTCAGCAATTGGTGACCTTGCACGTGAAGCAAATTTCTGGGCAAAAGAGGAATCGGTTAATGAAGTAACAGCTACATATGTTATAAAAGCGTATTATTCATCCAGAGAAAGACACGGAATGATGGAATCGAAAGTGAATGATATGATTGAAGAAAATATGATAATGATATCTACCGAAGGCGAAAGAGTAGGGCAGATTAATGGGTTGGCTGTTTATGGAAATGATTATTATTCCTTTGGCAGACCAACCAGAATTACTGCGACAATTTCTCTCGGAAGCGGAAATATCTTAAATGTTGAACGCGAAGCCGGAATGAGCGGAAAAACTTACAATAAAGGCGTGTTAATTATTACAGGTTACTTTAAAGAAACATTTGGAAAAGAACATCCCCTTGCTTTTAACGCTAACCTGGTTTTTGAACAATCATATGGTGGAATTGACGGAGACAGTGCATCCTGTGCAGAAATTTTCGCGCTGCTCTCTACACTTGCTGAACTCCCGATAAGTCAATCAATTGCGGTTACAGGTTCGCTAAATCAGAAAGGCGACGTACAGCCAATAGGCGGTGTGAATGAAAAAATTGAAGGATTTTTTGATGTCTGTAAATCCAGAAAACTAACTGGTAAACAGGGTGCAATTATTCCCATTCAAAATGTGAGAGACCTTATGCTAAGGGATGAAGTCCTTGAGGCAGTTAAGAATAAAAAATTCCATATCTGGGCAATCGAACGGGTTGAAGAAGGAATTGAAATTCTGACGGGTGTAAAAGCGGGTGTGCTTAAAGGTAAAAATTATGAACCGGGAACTGTGTTCGGATTAGTTGAGAAAAAAATCAAAGAACTGTTTGCAAAATCTAAACCCAGGCACGCCCAAATAGCAAAGCCGAATAAAACAACTAAAAGAAAAGCTCCTGTAAAGAAGAAATAATGAATAATCCAGTAAATGAAAATTTTGCAAAGACTAAAATCCTTTGTACTCTTGGGCCATCAACAAATAAAGCTGAATTAATTGAAAAATTAATTATAGCTGGTGCAGACGGCGTGCGGCTTAATTTTTCCCACGGCAGTTATGACTCTTTCAAAAGTCTTTTTGCAGAGATTGACAAAGCCTGCATCGATAAGCAAATTCCTCTTTCAATATTAATTGATCTCCAGGGGCCGAAAATAAGAATTGGTGAACTTTCGAAACCTGAGATAGAGATATTCAGTGGCGATAAAATTGAAATTACTACAGAAGATGTGAAAGGAACGAAGGATTTAATTTCAACTTCTTATAAATCTTTGGCTGATGATGCTCAAGTTGGAAATAGATTATTAATAGATGACGGGCTGTTGCGTTTGCGGATAATCGAAAGAAAAAAGAAGTCTGTTATTTGTATTATAGAAAACGGCGGCATTCTAAAACCCAAAAAAGGCATGAATCTTCCCGGTATGGGTCTTTCGACTAAATCTGTGACTGAAAAAGATTATGAAAATCTTGAGTTCGCACTGGATTACAGAGTGGATTATGTTGCTCTTTCTTTTGTAAGAAGTGCAGGCGATATTTCAACTTTGCGCGAATGGATGAAACGGAAAAATAAAGTCAGGCCAATCATAGCAAAAATAGAGAAGAAAGAAGCCATTGATAACTTCGATGAGATACTGGAAGTTGCAGACGGAATTATGGTGGCAAGAGGTGACCTTGGAGTGGAACTTCCACCACAGGAGGTTCCGATAATTCAAAAAGAAATTATTAAAAAGTGTAACAGCAAAGGAAAACTTGTAATTACTGCTACGCAGATGCTCGAATCAATGATTCATAATCCTATTCCAACACGTGCAGAAGCATCGGACGTTGCAAACGCGGTACTTGATGGAACAGGTGTTGTAATGCTGAGCGGGGAGACTGCAGTGGGAAAGTTTCCGGTTAAGACAGTTCAGATAATGAATGATATTATTGAAAACACTGACAAGTATTCCAAACCTCTGAAAGAAGAAGAATTTGAAATTCCCAAATCAACCGAAGAAAATCTTTTTGATTCAGTTGGTAGGGGGATTGTCTCTATGAGCAGACAGATAAATGCTGCCGCTATTGTGGTTTTTACTTTTCAGGGAAGAACAGCGATTAATTTATCCAAGTATCGTCCGAAAGCAAAGATAATTGCAGTCTCAAACAGTTTCGAAACGATGAACAAACTTTGTCTTCGTTGGGGAGTTACATCAATATTTTATCAGGATATAGACAAGGAACATCTTGCAATTGATAAGATCAAAGGAAAGTTACTTAAGATTGATATTGTAAAAGAAGGCGACGTTGTCATTTTTGCCGCAGGTGCTCCATATTCAGAAAAAAGCAGGGCGAACTGGCTTAGATTCGAAGTAATATAAATTTCTGACTTTAAAAATTAAAATTTTCAATTTACTATTATAGTAATATTCCAATCAGAATTGAATTATCTGAAGAATGATATTACCAATCGAAAATATGAAACCTGCAAAATGGTGGGAGTCGACTGAAAAAGGTAAGTTGCTCTGTACACTTTGTCCCCGATATTGCAAAATTGGTGATGGCCAGCCGGGGTTTTGTTATATAAGGCAGAATCACGGTGGCAAATTATATACAACCGGTTATGGACATCCAACGGGATTTGCGATTGACCCGATAGAAAAGAAGCCACTAAATCATTTTCTTCCCGGCTCACAGGTATTAAGTTTTGGAACCGCCGGTTGTAATCTTGGTTGCAGGTTTTGCCAGAACTGGTCAATCAGTAAAGCAAAACTTGATGAACTCAATTCTACCGAAGCATCACCTGAATATGTTGTAGAACTTGCAAAAAAGAATCACGTTCCTTCAATAGCATTCACTTACAATGACCCAACAATTTTCGGCGAATATGTAATTGATATTTCTAAAATTGCACGTGAAGAAAATATAAAATCCGTAATGGTTACAGCCGGATATATTGACAAAGAAGCAAGGAAAGAAGTTTATAAATATATCGATGCGGCTAATGTTGATTTAAAAGGATTTACGGAACAATTTTATTTTAAGCAAACTATTTCTTCTTTGGAAGATGTGCTGGATACACTAATCTGGTTGAAAAATGAAACGGATATCTGGATTGAAATTACAACATTACTTATTCCGGGTGAGAATGATTCTTCAGAAGAGATAAAAAATGAATGCGACTGGATAATGAAAAACCTGGGTGATTCCGTTCCTCTTCATTTTACCGCATTTCATCCCGATTTTAAAATGTTGGACAAAGAAAGAACTCCGGCTAAAACACTCGAGCGGGCAAGAAAAATTGCGCGGTCAGTTGGAATTAAATATTGTTATGTCGGGAATGTACATAACACTGAGGGACAAACAACTTATTGTCCGGGTTGTAATGAAACACTGATCAAACGCGACTGGCATGAAGTTTATTTCAACAGTATATCAAAAGATAAATGCTCTAAATGTGGCTATAAAATAGCGGGAGTTTTTCAAATTTAATTTTTTTGGATTTCATCCAATGCTAATCAAATCATTATTCAATTGTTATAAAGGAGACGGAAATCTTTATAACTTCCTGATTTATCCTTAATTTCATACTATAGTTTTGTTAATTTTTAAAATTAAAACAGATGCTTTGAAAAAAATAACAGTTATAGCAATTTCATTATTTGTCGGACTCATTACTGTCATCTATTTAAATGAACTTATAAAAGGACTCATTGCCGGTATTTTGACCGGGGGAGAGGTAAATTACTTTTTCAAAGGAATTTTACTAACAGCTGCAATTCCTTTTACCAAAGGTACCGGAGTTTCTACTTATTCATTTTTGTACTCGGTTCCTCTCCTTATGTCTGTGATTTTTATAGAAATCAGTTCAGTAATTTTGAAGAAAAACAATAATCTAAATCTGAGGCAGGGAACCGTAGTTTTTCAATTAGTGAATGTCGGATACATAGTTGTGAATATTTTTATAGGAATTATTTCTGTAGTATTTAAGGGCCTGTTCACAAGTAACTGGGCAAGGTTTCTCGAATATGCTGATATTCCATACAGCAAGCAGCTTGTTATTATGCTGCTGATACTGATACTTTTATTTGCTTATATAAATTATTCCACAAACAGATTAAGAAAATATATAACTATTGTTAAAGAGAAATAATTATTTTGAATCGAATCAATGGAGAATAAAATGGGTATGCTAAATAACAAAATAGTTTTCGTTACCGGGGCAACAGCCGGAATCGGCGAAGCATGTGCAAAAGATTTTGCACGCGAAGGTGCAAATTTAATTCTATGTGCAAGAAGGATTGAAAGTCTTAAAAAACTTTCGGATTCAATTATAAAAGATTACGGCGTTAAGGTTTATTACTTTCAACTTGATGTAAGAGAAAGAGAAAGTGTGAAAAAAAATATTACGTCACTTCCGGACGAGTGGAAAAGCATTGATATACTTGTTAATAATGCCGGCCTCGCTAAAGGCTTTGGTAAACTTGATGATGGTGATGTAGATGCCTGGGAGCAGATGATAGACACAAACGTAAAAGGATTGCTGTATGTAACGCGCGAAGTTCTGCCTTTAATGGCCGGAAGAAAACAGGGACACGTGATAAATATCGGGTCCGTAGCGGGTCATGAAGTTTATCCGAATGGAAATGTTTATTGCGCCACAAAATTTGCTGTTGATGCATTAAGCAAAGGTATCAGGCTGGATATGCTGGATAAAAAAATAAAAGTTACTACAATATCTCCGGGACTTGTTGAAACAGAATTTGCCGAAGTAAGATTTTCAGGAGATAAAGAAAGGGCTAAACAGGTTTACAAAGGATTTAAGCCGCTAATTGCTGATGATATTTCGAATCTTGTTCTTTTTGCAGCAACAAGGCCCCAGCACGTAAACATTAATGAGATTGTTGTAACACCCACTGCTCAGGGTTCATCAACAATGGTGTTGAGAGAAGAATAAAGATAAATAGGGCCGAATTTTAATTTTTCAATCCTAAGCAAATTTTATTATTTGTTTAGGATTTTTTATTTGCAGGTCAGTGTTTGATATTATTTAGAATTTCGGAAAGTGATTGAGTTATATTCTTTCTGTCAAATTCTTTAACTTTTCCTAAATCCGTTTTTAGCTGGGCTGACTTTTCAAAAAATTCCTTCCCACTTTGGTCATAATTAAAAATCATCCCGGCATTTGTTTCACTTAAAATATTTTTAACTTCCTCATTGTCATCACCAAATGCAATTATTGGCTTGCCTGTTCTCAGGTATTCAAATAATTTACCGGGGACATGTCGTTTTTCAGTTGCACAGACGAGCAGATAATCAGCATTAATTAATTCGTTAAGCAATTGGTCGTATGGAAGAAACCCTAAAAATTCCGTGTATGCCGTAAGGCAGCTCTTCCCGATTTCATCTTTAATTCCCGGACTTACCGTGCCAGTAAATTTTATTCTTAGTTTTCTTCCTCCATCAATTTCGTCTTTTAATTGTGCCCAAAATTTTTTAGGATTCTGAAAATCAAAAATATTTCCTGAGTGAACAAGTGTTTCTGTTTTTGATTTTTCTTTTGTGTCAATATTTATAAAATCTTCTTCGTTATAACCCCAGTAAAGAACATTCGATTTTCCCTTTATAAAATCATATTTTCCGATGTAATCTTCCATCATCGTTTTTGTAACAAATACTACCGAGGCTGCATTTTTTACCACAGATTTTTCAAGATGATTATCAACCGCAAGAGTGGCTTTACTTCTTTTAAAATCCTGGTAATATGCAATATCAACCCAGGGATCGATAAAAACGGGAATGTGTGGAATTCTATTTTTCTTACTTAAATTCATTCCCACAAGATGTGAAGTATGTGGTGGACCTATAGAAACGATTGCATCAAATTTTTCTTTTCTCAATATTTTATTTGCAGCCGGAATAGCTGAAAAGAACCATCCAATTCTTGCATCCGGAATAAATAAATTCATCCGGAGCCAGATTGAAATTTTATGTGTTAAACTAGTGTTGTTTTTAGAGATAGTCTCAGAAGCAACTAACTGGTCGTTTTCTCCTTTCCCTGTAAATTTTCTGTAAATATTAAAAGGTTCAAATGATTTGGTTTTAATTACATTAAGTGTCGGATCAATTTCAGCTAACAGGCTTTCGTCTTTTTGTGAAAAAGTATCTCCATCAACTGTAAGAACAGATGGCTGCCATCCAAACTCTGGTAAAAATTTTATTACCTTTAACGGCCAATGAAGTGATGCTTTTCCTGAAGGCGGCCAAAAATATGTGATGAATAATACTTTTTTCATTAAATTTTTTTTCTTCCTACAAATTTTATTACAGATGCTTCACCGGAGTGGAATTTACTTTCAGAAAGAGAAATTAATTCCTGTACTGCCATTTCAGCATTTAGTTCTTTAAATAAATTTTTAATTTCATCCAGATCATAAAGCATTTCCAGTTTTTGCGGGCCACCGGAATCTCTTCCAAGTTGTTCTTTCGAATATCCTTCAAAAATTAATCTGCCACCCGGCTTCAAAGATTTTACAGCTTTCTTAAAAAATGTTTTTCTCAGTTCTTCATTTAAATGTAGAAAGATCATCCCCACAGTATCGTAATAATTTTCGTGAGGCTCATATTCTGCCAGATCAATAACAAGGTAACTAATTTGTGTCCCCGAATCGTGTGCAAACTGTACTGCTTTATCTCTGGCAACAGCACTGAAATCTATAGAATCTACAAGCCAGCCATTTACTGCAGCATAAACCCCGTTTCTTCCTTCACCGTCTCCCGGCATTAAAATTTTACCGGGCTTTAGATTATCTATTTGCTCTTTAAAAAAAATATTTGGTTCTGTACCGTAAACTGTATCTTCACCGGCATATCTTTCATCCCAGAATTTTTCGTTTATATTAGCCATGTTTTTTACCTATTTTATAATTATCACACTTCAAAATAATAAAATTGGTTCAAAATAATTCAGTAATTAACACGGTAATTTAAATGAACTTTCTTTGTAGTAATATAATTTTATTAGTACTATAATTAAGTAGATTGTTCACCAAACAGGGATATTATGTTAATAGATATACAAACTGCGTCTCCTCCTTATAAAGTACCTCAGGGTCTTGCTAAAGAGGAATTGAAAAAACGGATGGGGGAGAAACCCGCAGTTTCAAGGATGATTGATATGGCGGCACATTATTCCGGAATAGATTACCGCTATGTTGTGGTTCCGGATACTGATCCTGAAGCCAAAGATAAATTTTACACAGATGGCATATCTTTTCTGAGGCCAGATACTAATTCTCGGATGGCACTGTATGAAACCTGGTCCAGACAATTAACCAAAGAAGCAGTCGGTAAAGTTTTATCTGCAAATAATTATGAAGGGAAAGACATTGAAAGATTGATAACAATCTCGTGCACAGGTTTTTTTGCGCCCGGTCTGGATTATCACCTTATAAATGAATTCAGAATCCCTGCATCGGTAAAAAGAACAAATATTGGTTTTATGGGATGTGCAGCTTCCTTAATTGGAGTGAATACAGTTCTGGAAGCTATGAATTCCACTAATGGTAATAATTTGAACACACTCCTTGTTTCTGTGGAATTATGTAGCCTTCATCTGCAGACTGAGCCTACGCGGGATAATATCCTGGCAAATACTGTTTTTGCAGACGGTTGCGGGGCAGCGCTTTTTTCAAGAAATAAACCGGCTAAATTAGTACCGGTAAGTACAGATTCAGTCCTGTTTGAAAATACAGCCGGGGCGATGGGGTGGAAAATCGGTAATTTTGGATTTGAAATGATGCTGTCATCAGACATACCGAAAATGATAATTGAATCTGCTGCTCCAAAACTGATTGAAATACTGAATGCTAAAAATATTTTGTCTGATAAAATTAAATACTGGGCATTGCATCCCGGTGGCCGTGCTATTCTTGACGCCCTGCAAAAGGGGCTTAAAATAGATGAAGATAAAATGGAGCCATCGAGAAAAGTTTTGAAGAATTTTGGGAATATGTCCTCTGCGTCCATCCTTTTTGTTCTTAAGGAGATAATAGATAATTATAAGATTGACAAAGGAGATTATTGTTGCGCCGTAGCCTTTGGTCCCGGATTAACTATGGAAGTTGCATTGTTTAAAGGAGCCTGATGTTTCTTAAAAGAAGTTACACGCCTGAAATAATGGATGACTTTTCAATTCAGGATGAAAGAATCGATTCTGCACTGAATGAACTAAAAAACGCCAACAGGTTTCTTGGGGGAATTTCAACTACGAGGAATGGTTTAAATCTCCTGCTTAAAGGGAAACCGGATGGTGAGATTTCAATTCTTGATGTCGGTTCGGGCGCCTCTGATAATTTGTTATATCCTGGAAATAAGTTCCGGGGGTTAAAAATTACAAGTATCGATCTGAATAAAAGAGCTTGTAAATATTTAAGACATTCTTCCGGACTTGATATTATCTGTGCGAATACTCTAAAAATTCCGGTAAAGGAAAAACAGTTTGAAATAGTTCACTCTTCACTTTTTCTGCATCATTTCACCGAAGAAGAAATAAAACAAATTCTGAAAAATTTTATTGCCTTATCAAGACGTGGCGTAATAATAAATGATCTGCGCAGATCGGTATTTGCCCTGGCCGGGATAAAAATAGTTGCTTCTGTTTTTTCAAAAAGCGAAATGTTCAAAAATGACGGACCGCTTTCTGTTAAAAGAGGATTCATTAAAAAGGAACTGCTTAATATCTTAAGTGAGATCGGTGTTAAAAATTATACTTTAAAAAGAAAATGGGCATTCCGATGGCTGCTCGTGATTTATAATGATGATGAATAATGGATATCAGGTCGCGGTAATAGGCGGCGGACCGGCAGGTACATCGACTGCTTTAAGGCTGGCACGGATGGGGCTTGATGTATGCCTGCTCGAAAAAAATGATTTCCCTCGAGAGGTCTTATGCGGTGAATTTCTTTCCAACGAAGTTAGCAGGGAACTAAAGGATCTCGGTTTATATGATAAATTTCTTGCATTAAATCCGAACAGAATAAATTCATTCCGGTTGATCAATGATGACTCTACTGAGCTAAATGTGGATTTCAGTTTTGAATCTTTTGCGGTTAAGAGATCCGTATTTGATAATTTTCTACTTAAAGAAGCAGAGCGATCGGGAGTCAGAATTTATCAGCCGGCAGAAGTAAAAAACATTAATAAAGAAAACGGGAAATTTGTCCTTGATGTAAAGGATGGGGAAAACAGCACCTTCTATCTTAAATCAGATTTTGTTGTTGCCGCTTACGGGAAAAGGAATGTTATTGATAAACAATTGCATAGAAATTTTACAAATAAAAAATCCGGGTTAAATGGAATAAAATTTCACATCAATAAAAATTTTATCCCCGGTTTTATAAAAGGCAGGGTTGAAATTTATTTGTCAACCGGGATTTATTGTGGCCTAAATGCTGTGAGCGATAATGAGATCACTTTGTGTTTGCTTGAAGACCGGAATGATTTTTCCGGTACACCTATTGACCATCTATTAAGATTATTCGATAAGAATAAAAAATTTGCAGAAATATTCTCCAATGATTTTGATCCCGGAAATATTCAGGAACAGGCTTATGGAACAGGAAATATTTATTTCGGGAAAAGAGAACTTGTAAAAGACGGGATAATAATGGCCGGAGATGCTGCTGGTGTAATAGCTCCACTTGTGGGAGATGGTATAGGAATGGCACTGCAGACAGGTAAAATAATTGCGGAGATATTTGGAGATAAAAATCTTCGCGGGAATTATCCTGATGGAATTGAAGCAAAATATGAAGAAATATGGGAAGAAAATTTCAGGAAAAGACTTCTTACGGCAGGAATAATTCAAAAAATTATTTTGGGCGGACGGTTAAAGAATGCTAGTATTAGAGCTATTAAATGCTTCCCGTTTGTTCTCCCCTATTTAGTTAAGAATACACGAGGTTAGTGCATTTTAAGTCTCATTTTTGTTCTTTATTTTAGCCAGTGAAAAAGGATAATATGTCGGGATGGAATTAAAATTGAAAAATATCGAAAAATTTGTTGTGATTGGCGATCGTGTGCTGATCAGGCCGGAAACATCCAGTGACAAAACTGCCAGCGGTTTATACCTGCCAGTTGGAATTTCTGAAAAAGAAAAAGTTCAAAGTGGATATGTTATAAAAGCCGGACCGGGTTATCCCATTGCAACACAGGGAGAAGATGAGCCGTGGAAAGAATCAAAAGAGCCAATAAAATTCATTCCCCTTCAGATTAAAGTGGGCGATCTTGCAATCTTTCTGCGCAAAGAAGCTTATGAAATTGAGTTTGAGAAGGAAAAGTTCCTTATAGTTCCTCAAGTTGCTGTCCTTATGTGTATTAGGAATAATGATTTTGTATTTTAAAAAATCTTTACTTATTCCCACCAACTTAGAATCTTAAACCTGGATGATTTTAGATTCGTTTTTGCATTTTCAATAGCCTGAGTGCTATAATATAGTTTCGCATTACCTGTAGCCTGCATATCAACACTTTGTCCAACAAAGATTGATGCTCCGAAAATTCCTGAATTTCCCGTGGTTTTTGTTGTTATTGTAGAATTGCCATAAGCAATTACTATCCCGTGAAATGTAAAATTTCCGGCCAAAGAAAGATCACCGTTTACAATCATAATCCCATATCCAGAGGCTTGGCCGGCAAAATCCACACTTCCCGAAGCATATGTAATTTTTGGTTCAGAAGCCGTACCCAGTACAGTACCTGTTGAATAAGTTCCGGAGGGCAGAGTTATATCCGCTGCAAAAATATATTCTTCTGCCAGAGCCATCCAATCTGTACTATCATTTGCAATGCTAACACTTGGAGCGCCACCAGAGCCTGTGATTGCAGAGGTGATCTTGGACTTTAAATCGTTGACAATATGGGCGCTGTCAGCGGGTTGATCAACAGATATGCCAGGAAGAGGTGTGCCCGGTACAGCACCTCCATTTATGTCGTGATCATTTCCACTTATATCCATATTACCGTTAAGGTTTAAGCTAATATTATTTGAGGATACATATACCGAGGAATTAATTTTGGGAAATCCTATTTGGTCTCTTTTGGCTGTAGCAATACTGGAATGGTTAACACCATTAAAATGAGAAACTGATTTAATAGTAAGAAGGGAATCCTCACCGTAAATGTACATATCATAAGTTCCATCCATCAATGAATTATTTAAAAAAGTACCCTTTAGTGATTTATTTCTACGTAATTTCTCAAGATAAATTTCGACTCCCGAGTTTGCAATCAACCTTGCCGATGTAGAGTTGTATGAATCAACGGCTGAATCGACACCTCTATTTGTATTAGCATTGAGATTAACAATCAACATTGTGATTAATAAGGACATACCGACTGCTAATATTATTATTGCTTTTCCCATAATTTAATCTTATTTGTTTATATATTTCTTGGATTAATTGTCATCTCCCAATATGTGAGAAGATACTTCTCCTGATTGTTATCAAGTACTTTTGTAGGGGTCTCAAACCAGATTTCTGTCTTAATAAATTTAATGCTGTCAGGTATTGTTGTCTCGTTTCCCTGCATAGTTTTGTAGGTGAATTTTAAATTTGTTATGCCAAGTGAAGGTCCTTTTGACGTATCGCCATTTACAACTCTATATAAAATTTTATCTGATGGATTTTCAGTGTTTGATACCGCAGCTGAATTACTTAGAAGGTAAGTAATTTGATCTACTGTTCCGTTTGAATCAATATCAGCATAAAATTCTAATTTATTCGTATCCGCAGTAATTATTGCTGTTCCGCTATAATCGTAACCGATTTTTCTTAAATCATAGTCAAGAATATCAGAAATAGTTTTTGTGTTTGTCTGAAGAGTCAAATCTGAATCTGATTTAAAACGGACTTGCGAGGAGAATATATTGAGGTTTGCTATTCCCAACATGATCATTCCGGCAATTACCGCAGCTCCTAAAAGATCTATTATTGTATCCATTATTTAAGTGTAAAAATAAATGAAAGTACTACTGTATGTCTCATATATGGACTTGTTACAGTAATTGTTGCTTTTTTATAAAATGTTTGTGTTGAACTCACTACATCCGGGTCATCTTCATCAACGTACTCAATTTTACACGAAACGTCATATCCTTCTGCATGAGGGGCATCTACTGCGCGATTAAATCCGTTAAAGTCATCTACATCATTAAAACTACTGTAAGTTTCTCCTGTTTCCGGTCCTAAATTAGCTGCCGGTGTCAGGCTGGCAGTATTTGTTGTAGGGAACTGTATTGTAGACTCATCAAAACTTTTGCATTTAATTTCTTCTAACATATCATCAGCCAGGGAAAAAGCAGTGAGGTATACTTTATTTTCTATATCGGTACTTGAAGTTTCCAATATTGCCTGATTAAATCTCAGAGACGTTAAAGAAAGAAGCACGAGCCCACCGATTGAGAGAAATGATTGTACGTTGTTCATTGTAGTTAGTTCTTAGTGATTGATTAAATTGTGTTTGGCCATATAGGCGCAATAAATATGCCTAAAGAAAAAAGCCAAAAAGAGATGATTAGTGTCAGATTTCAAAGGATAAATTATTAGTGGGTGGATGGTAAGACGACAAACGTCAATTTTGACGTCAATTTTGTCGGGAAAGGTTATTTCCCTTTGCGCAATTGCTGAAGTTTTCTCTGAAGTGTTCTTTCACTTACTCCGAGTATGCCGGCAGCTTTCTGCACATTTCCTTCGGTATGCTTCATTACAGACTTGATATGTTCATTAATCGCTTCATTAATTGTTTTCAAATTATTTTTTCCATTTTTGACTGGCAGGCTATCGGTTCTCGAATTTTCTGAGGAAAGTTCAACTATTGTTACCAGAGAATGATCCTGTGTTTTTGCTACCGCATTAAGAACAACGTTTTCTAGTTCCCTGACATTTCCCGGGAATGAATAATCATTTAAGCTGGCAATTATCTCTTCGCTGAAACCGTGAACATTTTTTTTGTAAATTAGATTGCCCACAGTTAAAAAATGATTAGCAAGTATATTGATGTCTCCCTTTCGATCACGAAGAGGAGGGAGATTTATAAAACCTCTTGTCAGTCTATAATAGAGATCAGTTCTAAATTCACCCTTTGTAATTGATTCAGCTAGATTCTGATTAGTGGCAGCGATAATCCGGGTGTTTAATTTTATTGGTTTTGAACTTCCGATCCTGTAAATTTCATTATACTGAATGGCTCTCAGTAATTTTCCCTGTAGCTCTTTAGGAAGTTCTCCTATCTCATCAAGAAAAATTGTACCGCCATTTGCAGATTCAAAATAACCCGGTTTTTCATTTGTTGCACCAGTATATGATCCTTTCTCATGTCCGAAAAGCTCGCTTTCAAAAAGAGAGGGTGAAATGGATGCCAGGTTTACTACTACCATTGGTTTTTCGCTTCTGGGTGAAAGCTGGTGAATCTTTTTTGCTATAAGATCTTTACCGGTTCCTGTTTCACCTGTTAGCAATATCGTTTCGTTTGTGGGGGAAAAAATTTCTACCAGCTCAAATACTTTGTGCATTAGTTTCGAATTAGTAACAATGTCTGAAAAATCTCCCCCGATTTTTTTTTGGTGGCCTTCGCTAATTTCACGAAGGGTATTTCTTTCCAGGTCAAGAAGCCTTTTTTCAAGAGCGCGCTTGATTGTAAGGAATAGCCGGTCAATGTCTGGTGGTTTTGTAATAAATTCATATGCTCCAACGTCAATTGCTTTGAGTGCAATTTTTACGTCGTTAACGGCTGTAACCATTATTACAGGTATCTGGGGATATTTCTGCGTGATTTGTTCCAGCAGTTCCATTCCACTCAATTCCGGCATATAAATATCGCATAGAATCAGATCGATTTCATTAGATGCCAGAATGTTCATGACATTTAATGGAGAATTCTCGATCATAACTTCACGGTAACCTTCTTCAAGAAGAAGCCCTTTCAGAAGCTCCAGATATGAAACTTCGTCATCAATTACCAGAATGGAATTATTTGTCATTGTATTCTCCACATTAGAATCCTGAACAGAAAGCTCCAATAAACATAATAAACTTACTGCAAATATGCTTTATTGAGCAATCATAGTTAATAGGGGGAAATTTTGGTGCATAGATATTAAACAATTTCGGTTTAATTTTTGTACTTTTGTAGATAAGAAATTTTTTAAGATAAATATTATTCAGGGTACTTATTATGGCAGCAAAAATTGATATGATTAAAAAAGTTTACTCGGAATTTGCCGATAAACTTGAAAAGGCAAGAAAAGTAGTTAAGAGACCTCTTACTTACACAGAAAAAATACTTTATACCCATTTATGGGATGAAGCAACTAAAGAATTATCAGGGGGAAAAGACTATTCAGAATTATCACCCGACAGGGTAGCGATGCAGGATGCGACCGCACAGATGGCACTTTTGCAGTTTATGTCAGCCGGTAAACCTACAACTGCGGTTCCTTCAACTGTTCATTGTGATCACTTAATTCAGGCACAGGTTGGGGCTAAAGAAGATCTTTTAAGAGCTACCGATGAAAATAAAGAAGTTTATGATTTTCTGGAAAGCACTTCAAGAAAATATGGAATAGGTTTCTGGAAACCGGGCGCTGGAATTATTCACCAGGTTGTGCTTGAAAATTATGCTTTCCCCGGCGGAATGATGATCGGTACAGATTCACATACTCCTAATGCAGGTGGGCTCGGAATGATTGCTATCGGTGTTGGCGGTGCTGATGCTGTGGATGTAATGGCAGGAATGCCGTGGGAACTTAAATGGCCAAAACTTATCGGTGTTAAATTAACAGGTAAGATGAACGGCTGGACTTCTGCAAAAGATGTTATTCTAAAACTTGCCGGAATACTTACAGTAAAAGGTGGTACAGGTGCAATTGTAGAATACTTTGGAGAAGGGACAAACTCAATCTCCTGTACAGGTAAGGGAACAATTTGTAATATGGGTGCAGAGATTGGTGCAACAACTTCAGTGTTTCCTTTCGACGAAAGAATGTCTTCCTATTTAAGAATAACAGATCGTGCAGATGTAGCTTCACTTGCAGAAGGAAATGCTGATAATTTAAAAGCTGATAAAGAAGTATTCGAAAATCCTGAAAAATATTACGACCAGGTAATTGAAATTAATCTTTCTGAACTTGAGCCACATTTAAATGGACCGTTCACTCCTGATAAAGCCTGGCCTATTTCAAAAATGAAAGAAGCAGTAAAAGAAAATGATTTCCCTGATAAAGTTAGCGTTGCATTGATCGGAAGTTGTACAAACTCCAGTTACGAAGATATAGATCGTGCCGCAAGCATTGCTAAACAGGCGCTCTCAAAAGGACTGAAAGCAAAATCTCAATACACAATTACTCCCGGTTCTGAGCAGGTAAGGGCAACAATTGAAAGGGACGGTTTGCTCAATACACTTACAGAAGTTGGCGGTGTTACACTTGCAAACGCATGCGGACCTTGTATCGGGATGTGGAAAAGGATGGATAATAAAGCCGATGAAAGAAACACTATTGTAACTTCATTCAACAGAAACTTTGCAAAACGAAATGACGGTAATCCTAAAACTCTTGCTTTTGTTGCAAGCCCGGAGATAACAACAGTTCTTGCAATTGCAGGAAGCCTCTCATTCAATCCTATGACCGACACACTTACTAATGAAAAGGGTGAAAAAGTAAAACTTGATCCTCCAACAGGGGAAGAACTTCCTCCAAAAGGATTTGATAAAGGTGAGGAAGGATTTGTTCCTCCCGCAAAAGATGGTTCAAGTGTTGAAGTTATTGTAAAAGATGACAGCGAAAGATTACAGTTACTTACTCCTTTCAAACCGTGGGACGGAAATGATTTTGTTGATTTTCCACTTTTATTAAAAGCCAAAGGAAAATGTACTACAGATCATATTTCAATGGCCGGCCCGTGGTTAAGATTTCGAGGTCATCTCGATAATATTTCAAACAATATGTTTATCGGCGCTATTAACGCGTTTACTGGCGAACCTGGAAAAGTTAAAAATACTTTCACAGGCGAAACAAAATCAATTCCTGAAGTTGCACGTGAATACAAAGCCAAAGGTGTTAACTGGATTGTAGTTGGTGATGAAAACTACGGTGAAGGATCAAGCCGTGAGCACGCTGCAATGGAACCAAGATTTCTCGGGGGCAGGGCAATAATAGTAAAAAGCTTCGCAAGAATTCACGAAACAAACCTGAAAAAACAGGGAATGCTTCCACTGACTTTTGCAAATCCTGCTGACTATGATAAAGTTCAAGAGGACGACAAATTGAGCATAATCGGAATTACAGAACTCGCTCCGGAAAAACAACTCAAGCTTGTTATCAAACACAAAGACGGTTCAACTGATGAAGCTATGTTAAACCAGACATTCAATGAAGCACAAATAGAATGGTTTAAAGCAGGCAGCGCATTGAATTTGATTGCAAAGATGAATAAGAAATAAGTCTATTTGTTATAGAGACGGGGTCGGCCCCGTCTCTTTTTATTTTAAAGCAATTATATTTCGAACTGGCTAGTGTCTTATCTGATAAGCAGCAATAAAACTTATCCCGATGATTACCAAATTAATTAATGCGCGATTTATCCATCTAAGCTTTGAATAATCCATAGCAATAAGATCGCTTACAATAACCCATATACCCATTAACAAAAACCATGGAGTAAAAATCAGGGTAAATTGCCATCTAAGAAGCATTATAACGGAATCGTGTATAAATCCGCAAATAATAAAAGTTAATATTAGCGACAGAGAAGAGGGCAGGATAATTTTAAGGGGTTTAAAAATATTTTTTCCCAGGTAGTAACTCCAGATTGGATTCCAATATCTCCAAAAGCTGGAAAATTTACCGGCACCAAGTGAGCGGGCAAACATATTACGTAAAGAATTTTTTGAACCTAAAGGAACACCATTTCTCTTTTTTACGTAATCTGATAAATTCATTTAATAAATATAGGCAATTTACTAAAATGGCAGTAAATGAACATTTTGTACCCGCTTTTCGGAGGCATCCTGTTGATTTGCTTATTAAACAGTGAGAAAACGCCCAATTAAAAAACACTAGTGTAATACACTATCACTATATGATAATTTATTTCGTGGGCTTAATATTTTGATTTACCCTAAATAAGTTGTTCGGATCAAACTTGTTTTTAATGGTAACAAGTCTATCATAATTGTCTTTATATGATGCCCTGACCCTGCCTTCGCCTTCATCCATCATAAAATTTATATATGCACCACCTGCAGAATATGGGTGTATGGCATTATAATAATCTTTTGTCCATTTGGTAACCTTATCATTATTTGCCGGATCGGGGTCAACACCAACTATTACCTGTGCCCAGTTAGCATCCCTGTACGCCCATGGCGTATCATTTTTACCAACCTTGTGTGCTTTCCCGTTAATCGGGTAAAGGTGCATTGTTGAATGTGGTGTAGGTAATTCATTTCCGTATTTAACGTGTTGGGTAACTGCTTCATCAGGGATTGCCTTAATAAAATCAGCTCTCCAATACCATTGTAGGCCCGAGGGATAAAAAACATCAAACATACTGTTCAGAGCTGGATATGGAACCGGACCAACATGATCGAAGTCTGGTTTGAGTTCACGAATTGGCTTAAATATTTCATCTGCTTCACTATGCGGTCCTAAATAATTCCATATTACACCGCACATTTTTTTGCCGTGTAATTCCTCAGGAAAAGGAGGACCTGGAATTGTCAGAGATGCAAAAAAACCGTAAAGATCTTCGCCGGCATTTTGAATAAAATTTCTATACCATTTTAATATTTTCTCTGTTTTATCTATATACCAAAGTGTGGGTCCCCCAAAACTTGTATGTACCGGATGGCCCTGAAATAAAAAGGACGTTATAATTCCAAAATTACCTCCACCACCTCGTATTGCCCAATAGAGATCTTCGTTCTCTTTGGCACTTGCCCTAACAAATGATCCATCAGCCAGTACTACATCAACTTCAAGAATGCTGTCGATTGTTAATCCATACTTACGGCTTAAATAACCAACACCCCCGCCCAGGGTAAGTCCTCCGACACCAGTAGTTGAAATAATCCCTGCTGGCACAGCCAATTTAAATGGATGAGTAGCGTGGTCGACGTCTCCCCATGTAGTTCCGCCGCCAACACGTACTGTTTTTGCTTTACCATCGACGTGCACGAAATTTATTTTAGAAAGATCAATAACAAGGCCGTCATCGCAAATTCCTAATCCCCCGGCATTATGACCTCCGCCTCTGACAGCGATCAGAAGATTGTTTGTTCTCCCGAAATTAACTGCTGTTATTACATCTGCCACATCATTACAAATTGCAATAAAACGTGGATTTTTATTTATCATTCCATTATAAACTTTTTTTGCCTCTGCGTATTCTTTAGCAGACTGATTTATTATTTTTCCCCTGAAATTTGCTCTGAATTCATCTATCATTTTGTCATTTTTCATACTATCCTCTTACAATTTTTTTATAGGAATATTTAATCAATATTAAGCAGGCTATTCATAATTAGAAATTATCATGCCTTTCATTGACCAAAGAATTGTAAGCACATCTTTCTTAGATTCTTCATCAATTTTGTGCTTGTTCAAAACAAACATAATATCATCAACTACACTAATAAATTCAGCAGAATTAATATTCATCCCCTTGTGTGTTGTAACCATATCTTTTCCGGAATAATTTGCAGGACCTCCGCTACCGGCGGTAAAGAATTCAATAATATGCTGTTTAATAAGTTTTAAACGCTCCGGCTGATCTCTAAAATGAATAAATCGCTCCTTGATCGCTGGATTAATCATATGAGCATCAACAACATCATCTACAATATTCGAAATACCTCTGTTGCCTCCAAGACGATCAAACAGAATTGGCTGGGCTGCACTGGTAGTTTCTTGAGCAGGAACAACAATTGCGAATATAGAAATGATATAAGCTACAGCTAATAACTGTTTCATTATTTACCTCTTTGTGATTATTAAATTATTTTATGTCGTTTTGTAGAAAGATCCCAGGCTAAGGGAGTGCCTAATCCAGAATATTGAGTAACTGAATAAGGCCGTAAATTTGATTAACTTATAGTAGCACTTGATAAAGACAGCCGCTATAACAATTGGTTCAAAAGCAAGTAATTTTGGTTCAGGTTGTGAGAATCAGGAAAATGAATAATTTAAGACCGCTTGGTACGCAAATAATCGGACGGTAACAGGCCGTACCTGTTTTGAAAACATTTGGAAAAATATGATAAACTGCTAAAGCCGGTCTCAAACGCGATCTCGGAAATATTCCCTGTCTGTTTGTTTAATAATTTCAAAGCCTCATTCAACCGATATTCTTTTAAAAATGTATTCGGCGATTTACCTGTTACTGAGATCATTTTACGATATAATTGAGACTTACTAAATCCCAATTGCCTGTTAAAATCATCAACATTTAAATTGGCATTTCCCCAGTTTCGTTCAGTATAATCAATTAAAAGATTCAGGAGTTTTTCATCGGCAGGTGAAAGAGTAAACACTGATTTATTATTAATAAAAACATTAATATTTTCACTCTTATATAGTTCTTTAACTTCGGTTGATAAAACAATTTGATGTTTAACGTTGTTACACATTCGCTCTGCTGACTTTATAGTATCTTCAAACAAAGAAGCTTTTTCGGTAACGGGCACACCGGCACTTAACCCGATTTTTATATTTATAGTATCCTTATCTATCCCATTGTTTAATTCTGCAAATCCGGATTGCAAATCCAGTGCACATAAAACTGCTTTAGTGACAGATTCAAAAGAGACCAAAAAATAATCTGCATTTTGTTTTACCACGCTTCCCTGAAATCGACTTAAGATTCTGATAAATGACTCATTGTGTTTTTGTAATGGTGAGATAAATTTATTCGCGCCATGTTTTTTTAAAGAAATAATTTCTAATCCTATAACCATCACCATTCTAAAAGCCGGATCATTTATAATGTTTAAACCTGCATTTTGCGCATTCTCAGGATCTTCAATTCTGCCTAAGAATGACTCAACTATTTTAGAATCTACTTCAATTATCTGGTTAGGTACTTCTCCATGGGCCTGATTGTGCATCTTTTCAATAGTCTGTTTATCAGGTGCTTCAATTAAACAAAATGCAGTTCCTCTTTTTTCATCAAACCAATAGGTTAATCCTCTACAGCCAAATTTATGCTGAATTTTTAAATCCTGCTTATGTAGCTGTGCCACATTTTCCGCTGTTACCTCTTCAGATACATCATGTCGATCCATATAAATCGGCATATTATAATAGTCCTTATTTTAAATCTATTCAGTAGTTCAGAGTTGTTGGTGGAATTCAGGCTTCACTTTGAGATAGTTGATAAAAGTTTACGGCATATCTAATTTACAAGCAAATATATGTCCCTAGGCTAAAATATCGGGTCTTTTATCAAATATATTTTTTATATGTATTTAACTATGTTTTACGCCACTGGTAATTTCGCTAAAACATCATTATTGATATGGCGGGTATTTATATATCATGCAATATCCTAATAAATTCATATAGAATCAAAATATACTAATATCTAATTCTTTATAATTCCGGCTAAAACCAAACTAATGCAAATGTTTTTGACAAAAATTCTCATAATTATGATTTATCTTTTATTTTGTCTCCGAATCATAATTTATGAATATAATCTGATTCTATTTGTATAACGGTATAGTCGGTTGAGCTAACGGTCGGGGAAATGTACCATGCACAATTTATAATGCAGAGTTATAGCAAGACTAGCTTCTGGAATCCCGGTCCTCGATGCAGGTTGTAAGGATTAATTATTCACTTTTATTTCCGTGAGCTTAACAATTTCGTCGACCTACTTTTTATTCTTTACTTCTATTCTCAAGCCCCGACCTTCCATATAGCGTTTCGTGCCTTTTAACTCTTAGATTAAGACGGGGGAGAGGTTTCTATCTTCAAAGCCCTTGACAACCTTTTCGCCAAAGACAAAGCCAATCCTGAAATATTTATTACACGGACCGAAGAAAAATAGGTTTCTCTTCTTCAGCATCATTTTCATTGTCCACCCTGACTTTGCGCCATAGTATTTCCATTCGGGTTTGAGGCCCGGATATTGTCTCTTAAGTTTCTTTTGTATTTGTTGCCATAATTTGTAAGAAGTGCCGAGCGCTTTTGCAAGTTTCATATCATCTGGCTTTTCCAGTTTGTCGAGAAACATTCGTGTCATATAAATTTTCATAAATAAATAGTTCTGTTCCCCAAAGTCTCTCTTCCTGATCCGTAGCAAGGAATAGCTATGACCAATTTCTGATATTTTATTTCAGACTTTGTCCCTTTTCGGACCACCACGGATGAACTTCATATTTGAACATTCCTGCCTGTATGGCAGGATCATTTTTCAGAAGTTCTTCAACGTCTTCTTGTTTAGGAACATCAAAAATAAAAATTCCCCTCCAGTTTCCGTTGTCGCCAAACGGGCCGACAATAACCAGTTTGCCATCTTCCTGCATCTTTTTAATATTTTGCAAATGCCCGATTATTATACGGCTGGCAGCAACAGAATCAAGTTTTCCGCTACTTGCTCCTTTTGTCAGCATAACAAAATAGTACTGCTTCAGGTTAAATTCAGGCATTTTATCTTCTTCCTGTGCGTAAGAAGAAACTATTATCAGGGGCAGAAACAAAAGTGTCAGTGCAATTTTTTTCATTAGGCTCTCTTTAAATATTATCGCAACAGATCCTCCAAAGCGGACTTGAGGTTTGCATATTTAAAATTAAATTTATTCTGTATCAGTTTCTCGGGGATCACTCTAAGGCTTGCAAGTATTGATTTAGCGCCTTCACCCACAACCAACCTTAGCACAAATTCCGGTACTTTAAATAGAGACGGTTTGTGCAAAACTTTCCCGAGCGTCTTTGCAAATTCCTCCATTCTTACCGGGTTGGGTGAGCAAGCGTTTACAGCGCCGAATATGTAATTATTATCAATTGCATAAATAAAAATATTTACGAGGTCCTCGATGTGTATCCATGGGAACCATTGCTTTCCGTTGCCGAGCGGACCGCCTACGTATTTTTCGAAAGGAGGCAGCATTTCCTTCAGGGCTCCTTCCTCTTTACTCAAAACAACCCCCGTTCTTACGCTTACTCTTCTTATCCGGGTTTCTTCTATTTGTTTTGCTTCATCCTCCCAGGCTTTGCATACCTGTGCCAGGAAATCATTCCCGTGTTTTTTTTCTTCCACTAATATTTCGTTTGCCCTGTCACCGTAATATCCTACTGCCGAGGCACAAATAAATGTTGATGGTTTTTTTTCTGCATTCATAATTGCATTTACAAGGCACTTTGTACTAAACTTCCGGCTTTCGAGTATGGTATTTTTATAACTTTTGTTCCACCTTTTTTTGAACAGGTTTGCCCCTGCAAGATGAATTACACAATCTGCTCCATTGATTTTTTTCCCCCATCCTTCCGGTGTAGTATAATCCCACTCAACAAATTTTTTAATGAAGGGTAAAACCTTTTTTGCATTATCTGCATTTCGTGTAAAAACGATTACATCATCATTCCTATCAGTTAATTTTTTGCAGAGAGATTTACCGATTAAACCTGTTGCCCCGGTAATAATAATTTTCATAATTTCATTCCCCTACAATTTTTTTGTTGATATTCTTAAATGAGATTTTTATCTTCTAATAACCTTCGATCAGGGGAGCAGCCTAATTATTCCAATATCCCGATCAATTAAAAATATAATATAAAATAATAAGAACAATTTTTTCCTCTAACAAATTAAATGGGGTCATGATGAAAAAATTAGCTTTATTGTACGTTATTGTAAGTCTTTTATCACCTTGCAATGTATTTCCTCAACTATTAGATTCATTCTCGGATGGTGATTTTACCTCTTCACTAGCTTGGACCGGAGATACCGGGGATTGGGAGATAGCTACTAATAGTACCTGTTCTTCCAATGTTTCTGATTCCTATACCTTACATATAAATGCAATTGTATCGGAAACCAGCTCTAAATATTTGAGTGTACAAAGAACGTCATCTTGGGGAACAGAACAGTCATGGGGATTCTGGATAGGTAGAAGAAGCGGTAGCGCTCCTTCAGGTTCTAATCAAAGTTGTGTGTGGCTATATGCTAATGAATCTGATCTAAATTCTAGTACTGTGGATGGCTATAGAATTGTTTTGGGGCAATCAGGTGCTGATTATATTGTTTTACAAAAGGTGACTAATGGTTCTGGAACTGATTTGCTACAATCAAATGACGCAATACCTACGGGAATTGATGATTATGGAATTTTAATTAGAATAACAAGAAATAGCAGTTCAAATTGGAATATTTATACGTCAGCAATTCCGCAAAATAATGGAGAAGGTGCCGTAGCCACTGATATTCCTTCATCGGTAAATACCAATGTCTCACAGGGTTCCATTACGGATAACACATACACAAATTTTTCAAATGGGTTTTTGGGAGTTGTTGCAAATTATACTTCCAGCGGAACTTCTGGCGCTGAATTCGATCAATTTTACTTTGCTACTTCGGCAACCGCACCCCTTCCTGTAGGGCTTTCTGATTTTAACGGAGATTATTCAAATGGAAAAATACAGTTAAACTGGCGCACTGAAACTGAAGTGAATAATTTTGGATTTGAAGTTGAGAGAGTAATAGAAGAAAATGCAAATGCAAATTCACAGCAATGGACTAAGATCGAATTTGTTAAAGGCAAAGGAAACAGTAATTCACCCAATGTATATAGTTTTGAAGATAAAATTTCTCGGTCAGGAGTTTATAAATACAGGCTAAAACAATTAGACTTTGATGGGAATTATAATTATTCAGAAGAGATAGAAGTTTACATTCCATTTCCCGGTGAAGTAATCCTAAATCAGAATTATCCCAACCCATTTAATCCTACTACGAAAATCAGTTTTGCTCTGCCCCGTACAGAGTTCGTTTCGCTAAAAGTTTATGATGTCTTGGGAAGAGAAGTTGAAACATTACTAAGTGATAAAATTACGCCAGGTAAATATGATATAAAATTTGATGGATCAGGAATAAACAGTGGTTTTTATTTCTATAAAATTGAAGGAGAAGATTTCTCCATCGTGAAAAAAATGGTATTGGTAAAGTAATTATTGCGTTTAGAGTCCTACCAATGGGTGGACATATTCATAATTTCATTGAACTACAGCCATTTAAGACTTATATTTAACCCTCAATTTCAAAAGAGAACATGGAAAAGAATAGTATTTATATAGAGACTTATGGTTGCCAGATGAATATTGCAGATACCGAACTAGTGCTAGGTATTCTGAAGAATAACGGCTACGAAGTTACAAAAGAAGCCACAAAAGCTGATGTGATTTTGCTAAATACATGTAGCATAAGGGAAAACGCGGAACAACGGATATACGGAAGGCTGGGGAATTTCAAAACTATGAAAAACTCAAAGCCTGAATTAATCGTTGGTGTTCTCGGCTGCATGGCGGAAAGATTGCGAAAAGATTTAATAGAAGAAAAGAAAATTGTGGATTTGGTTGTCGGGCCGGATGAATACAGACGTTTGCCTGAGTTTCTTGATACTGCCTTCAGTGGTGAAAAAGGTATTGGTGTTAAATTATCAAGAACTGAGACATATGATGATATAATCCCTTATCGTGAAGACGGTTTGCAGGCGTGGCTTTCTGTTATGCGAGGTTGCGACAAATTTTGCACTTTCTGTGTAGTACCTTTTACAAGGGGAAGAGAAAGAAGCAGAACTCTGAATTCAGTAATTGAAGAAATAAAACAATTATCCGAAAGAGGATTTCGTGAAGTTACTTTACTGGGACAAAATGTAAATTCATACCGTGATGGTGAAAATGATTTTGCCGATCTACTTGCAGCCTGCGCTGAAGTTGACAGGAAAATAAGAGTGCGCTTCACAACCTCACATCCTCAGGATCTTTCCGATAAACTTTTGTACACGATAGCTGAACATCCGAATCTTTGCAATTATATCCATCTCCCGGTTCAGTCAGGATCCAACAGAATTCTCGAAGCTATGAATCGGACCTATACTATTGAACATTACATGGGCATTATAGATAAGGCCAAAAATATTATTCCTGGAGTAAGTTTTTCAACTGATATCATTTCCGGGTTTCCGAGCGAAACATATGAAGATCATGTGATGACACTGGATATTATGAGACAGGTAAGATATGACGGCGCATATATGTTTAAATATTCTCCGCGCGAGGGAACAAAGGCTTATAAAATGGAGAATGATGTAAAAGAAGAAGTTAAAACAAAAAGATTACAGGAAATTATTGAACTTCAGCACAGCATATCGTATGAGATTAATCAATCATTAATTGGAAAAGAAGAAATAATACTGATTGAAGGATTCAGTAAAAAATCGGACGATTTTTTGGCCGGCAGAACAGATACAAATAAAGTTGTAATTATACCTGCTGATGGAAAAATAAAAGAAGGCGATTACGTAAAAGTAAAAATTAACAGGGCTACCTCGGGAACCTTATTTGGTGATTTTCTGGAGTTTTTTAGTCCCGATAAACAAATTGCATTAACCGCATAAATTTTAGAATGGTAAAATTCTTTAAAATAGTTCCATTCATTTTATTACTTCTTGCACCAGCTGTTGCATATTCGCAGGAAGTAAATATCATTCCTTATCTAAAGCAAATTGAAGCGGGTGAAAAAGGAAAAGCTGTAGATGCGTTAAAAGATCTTAAAAATGAATATCCTGACGATCCTTCGGTTATGTTTCTTGATGGAGTGCTTACTGAAAACGGACAGAACGCTGTTGCTATTTTTAAAACCATCATTGACAAATATCCCAAAAGCAGGTACGCCGATGCTTCATTGTACAGAATTTATTCTTACTATTATGCACTCGGGTTGTATCAGACCTCAAAAATTTTTCTCGCACAATTGAAAAGAGAATATCCACAATCGCCCTACATTCAGATAGCGGAAAAGAAAATACCCGCGAAAGATGAGGTCTCCGGTGAAGATAAAGTAGAAAAAGAGAAACGACCTGAGAAACCCAAAACTGAGAACAACAAAACAAAGAAAACAGATTACAAGTATACAATCCAGGCCGGTGCGTTCAGTAATTCTGATAATGCAGCATCCCTTAAGAAAAGTTTTAGTGATGCAGGATTTTTTTCTGAGACACAAGAAAAAAATGTTGCCGGCACATCATTTACAATTGTTTACGTTGGGAAATTTCTGAATGAAGATGAAGCAAGAAATTTTCTCGAAGTAATAAGACGACGTTTCCAAATTTCCGGAAGAGTAGTCCCAATAAACTGAGTTCACTGTGAAAATAAAATTTATAGGCACAGGTTCCGGGAAAACCTCACTTAAAAGATTCCATTCTTCTTTCCTGATTTTATCAAATGATTTTAACCTGCTTGTAGATGCTGGCGATGGAATTTCAAGGGCGCTTCTCAAGCAAAATATTTCTCCCGGACAAATTGATGGAATTCTTTTTTCTCACCTGCACCCTGATCATTTTTCCGGAATCGGCGCTCTTTTGGTACAGATGAAATTAATGAAGAGAGAAAAACCACTAAAGATCTTCTCACACGATAGCCTTATCCCTGTTGTTAAAGATTTTATTTTTTCAAGTTACCTCTTTGAAGAAAGAATGGATTTTGAAATTAAATATTGCGGATTCAATAGTGAGGAAGAAACCATTATAAATGATGATATAAAATTCATTGCAAAACAGAATTCACATCTTGATAAGTATGTAGGATATGATAAAGAAAAAATACTCAGTTTTTCCTGCAGTAGTTTTCTGTTTAGCTTAAATAATAAAATTGTTTGCTATACCGGAGATGTTGGGAAAAAGGAAGATTTGAATCTTTTTAAAGGACAAAATATTTCAATATTGATTTCTGAGAGTACGCACATTCATAAAGAAGCATTTCCGGAGATATATGAAGAATTAAAACCCGCTAAATTAATTATGACACATATTCCAGACGAGGAAGAAGAGGGCTTATTAGCCTGGAAAAGCTCTCTTTCTGATGAAATTAGGGATAATTTCATCATTGCATCTGACGGAATGACAATTTCAATACAGGAATAAGGTCTAAAATATCTCTTTAATATGGGCTAAAAATGTAATATATTTAAGCTCTCAAAAATAACTGTATGCCATTTAGTCTTATTTGTATATGACAATTGAACAATTTAAAAAAGAATTTGGAATCATAGGTAAAGCGAAGGAAATTCACGATCTTATTGATATTTCGATGCAGGTTGCAAAATCGGATATTTCCATTTTACTTTATGGCGAAAGCGGAACGGGAAAAGAAGTTTTTGCAAGGGCAATTCATGGTTATAGTAATCGGTCAGATAAAAATCTTATCAGCGTAAATTGCGGAGCTATACCCGAGGGAATTCTTGAAAGTGAATTATTTGGTCATAAAAAAGGATCTTTCACAGGTGCAGTAGATTCCCGGAAAGGTTACTTTGAAATTGCAGATGAAGGAACATTGTTTCTTGATGAAATTGGAGAGATGCCTTTAACTACACAGGTAAAACTACTTCGTGCAATTGAGACAAAAGAATTTATGAGGATAGGGAGTGAAACTGTAACAAAAGTTGATGTGAGAATTATTGCAGCTACAAATAAAGATCTTCAGCACGAGGTTGATGCAAAAAGATTCAGAGAAGATCTATATTTCAGACTTAAAGCGGTAAGCCTTACAATTCCTCCTCTAAGAAAAAGGAAAGGCGATATTGAAGAGTTTGTTCATAGTTTTATTAAAAGATATTGTGAAGAAAATAAAATAAATATTCCTGTCGTTACTAATTCTGCAATGGATTTATTATTAGACTATAACTGGCCCGGCAATGTTCGTGAATTAAAAAATGCAGTTGAATCAGCTGTTGCTTTAAACAGGAGTGGTACAATTGATGCCGATTCTTTTCAGTCACTTTTTAGAGATGAAGAAACGGAATTTACAAACAGGAATCTTCCAGTATTTCTAAAGAAATCTTCGGAAGAAGCCGACCGTGAACTCTTGTACAGGGCTTTATTCGAATTAAAAAAAGATATTCTGGAATTAAAGGACCTGATTATTCATAACCAGCAGGAAGTTTACACTAATATGGCAGAAACAATCAGCGAAGTGGTTCCTCTTGATGTTGTGGAAAAGGAAGCAATTAAGAATGCTTTGGAATACACAAAAGGGAGCAAAAGAAACGCTGCAAAACTACTGAATATAAGCGAGCGTACTTTATACAGAAAACTCAAAGAGTATGAATTATGATTTCAGAAAAATTAACAAAATTCATTCAGCCATATAGCCACGCTAAGTTTAACAAATACAATATGTTCCGGGCATCAAGAAATAATGCCTTTCCCTCTGCAATATTTGTCTTGTTTATCATAACATCACTAACTAATTTTACCAGCTGTGGAGTTTACTCTTTTACGGGGGCATCAGTTCCGGCACATATTAAAACTATTGCAATTCCAATTTCTGATGACAGAAGCGGTTCCGGTGAACCCGGTTTGAGAGAGTCTCTTACTAATACTCTTATACAAAAATTTATTGATGATAACACATTACGCGTAACTGAAAGAAGTAACGCTAATGCTGTTCTCGAATGTGTGATAACAGGATTTTCCGATGCACCGGCCGTTGTTTCAGCGGGTGCAAATACTGATAATATCACAGTAAGAAGAATTACAATTACTGTGCAGGTTACTTACAAGGATCTTGTAAAAAAGAAAAATATTTTTGATAAAGCATTCTCTAATTATGGCGATTATCCTCCATTAGAAAATGTTACTGAAAGAACAAATGCGATCAATACAGCAGTTGATAAAATTACCGAGGACATACTGCTGGACACTGTCTCGGGTTGGTAAAATAATTTTTAAAAGGTCTATTAAAGAAAATGGATAATATAGTTTTAGTTGCTTATTTCTTTTCCCTTTCAGTCTTGTTTATTTTCGGGTGCCACGGCTTTATTATGCTTTTCTACCACAGGAAATATGCTAATATGAATCCTGTTCCAAAAGAAAATTTTGATGAAAAACCACTGGTTACAATTCAACTTCCGCTTTACAACGAGTTATATGTAGTTGAAAGATTAATTGATGCAATTTGCCTGATCGATTATCCGAAAGATAAATTGGAAATCCAGGTACTTGATGATTCAACCGACGAAACATCAAAAATTACTGCTGCTGCTGTTGAAGCAAAACAAAAAGAAGGATTTGATATTCAGCATATCAGGCGAGGAACCCGCGAAGGTTTTAAAGCGGGTGCGCTGAAAGCGGGAATGAAAATTGCCAAAGGTGAATTCATAGCAATATTTGATGCTGATTTCCTTCCTCACAAAGACTTTTTGACAAAAACACTTTCATTTTTTACCGATGATAAAATAGGAATGGTTCAAACCAGGTGGGAACACCTTAATGGTGACTATTCAATTTTAACAAGAGCTCAGGCTCTTGCTCTTGATGGACACTTTGTGATTGAGCAGTCTGTAAGAAATAAATCAGGTTTCTTTATTAATTTTAATGGTACCGGTGGTGTTTGGAGGAAAAACTGTATTGTTGATTCCGGTAACTGGCACGCTGACACATTAACAGAAGACCTCGATTTGAGCTACAGGGCACAGCTTAAGGGCTGGAGATTTGTTTTCTTAAAGGACTTTACTTCACCGGCAGAATTGCCTTCTGAAATAAATGCACTTAAATCACAGCAATTCAGATGGACAAAAGGTGCAATCGAGACAGCGAAAAAGATTCTTCCTCTTGTCTGGAAAGCAGATATTCCTTTGCGTGTAAAATTACAGTCTACTTTTCACCTGACAAACAACCTGGCATTTCCTTTTATATTGCTGGCCGCAATTTTAAATGTTCCTTTAATTTTTATTAAAAACAGCGGACCACATGATGTTTATTTTGGAATTATGTCAGTTTTCGTTCTTGCATTTGTAAGTTCATTTATGTTTTATCTCTATTCACAAAAAGATATCAGAACTGATTGGAGAAAGAAAATTGTTCTTTTCCCTCTATTTATGGCTGGCAGTATGGGGTTTGCAGTAAATAACACCAGGGCTGTTTTTGAAGGATTAATGAACAGGAAAAGCGAGTTTGTGAGAACACCAAAATTTAAAGTAGAAAACGGGAAAGATTCCTGGAAGGGGAACAAGTACTTAAATAAAAAAAATAAAATTGATATGATGGTCTTTGTTGAATTAATTATGGCCATCTATTGCCTTGTCGGAATTATTTCGTCAATTTACTTCCTGGAAATTGCTGCACTTCCTTTTCAGCTTTTGTTTTTCGTCGGATTTGCTTTTGTTTCCCTAACATCAATTAAACACGCTTTGTTTTCAACAAAAAGTTAAAAGAATATTGGTTAAAACAGCATCCGAAATATTTAACGAAAAAGTAAGCCTGATCTGTGAATACGATAAGGGATCGCCGCTGTTTGTGCGACAGGCAAATACAGAAATTGATTCTAATAATGTTGATCGTGCAATAGAGCTTTTAACAATTGGAATAAAGATTTATCCTGAATATTCTACTGCATATATGTTGTTGGGAAAAGCCTATACTTTAATCGGAGAATATGGCAAGGCACTTCAGCAAATTAAAATCGGAAGCGAACTTATTCATTCCGATGAAACGTATAAACATTATCTCCACGAGATTGAAAACATAAAAAAGCAAAGATCTTTGTTTTCAGGAAGCAGGGGCAGTGCGTTTATTCCCGAAAAAAATGTTTTTGAAGACCAGGAACAACCCGATCTGTTTGAGGCAAATATTCCGAAGAAGGTTGAAGAAATAGTTGATAATGAAGAACTTGATAATCTTGACGACAGGCTGGAAGAACTTGCACGGGAAATTTCTTCTGCAAGGATAAAAGATACTGAAGGTGGTTCAGAGTTGAAGGAATCAACATTTAGTGAAATTGGAAATGCAAGTACAATTGTTTCGGAGACTCTTGCAAAAATTTATGCCGCACAGGGTGAATACCAGGAAGCTATCAATGTATATGAAAAACTGATTGAAAAAACTCCTTCCAAAAAAGATGAATACCTGGCAAGTATTTCAGAATTAAAATCAAAACGTAACCCCTGATTACTACATTTATTATCTTACCGTGTAATGGATAATAATTTTATTTCCCCAAAACTTAAGAAAAAATTCTATACTAGAGATGTACTTACCGTTGCGCGGGAATTGCCGGGAAAAATTCTGGTTAAGCGTTCGGATAAAAATATTCTTGCCGGAATTATTGTTGAGGTGGAAGCTTATGATGGAAGTTTTGATCAGGCTGCTCACACATATAGAGGAAAAACAAAAAGAAACGAAATAATGTTTGAAGAAGGTGGATATTTTTATGTCTACTTTACTTATGGGGCACACTTTTGCTGCAATGTTGTTACAGGTGTAAAAAATTATGGAACCGCTGTTTTGATTCGTGCAGTTGAGCCAATTGAAGGGATAGAAATTATGGGAAAAAACCGTTTTGGGAAAGGTTTGTTAAATGAAAAGGAAAAACTTAATTTAACAAGCGGACCGGGCAAAATTTGCCAGGCATTTGGAATAAATAAAAAACATTATGGTTTGGATCTTTCCGGCGATGAAATATATTTGTTAAACCGGAGAAAAATAAGTGATGATAAAATAATCGTAGCAAAAAGGATAGGAATTAAAAAATCAATTGACCTGCCATGGCGTTTTTATATTAAAGATAATCCTTACGTATCAAGAAAATGATTAAACCTGAAAATTTACTGATTGTTCGCACAGACAGGATTGGGGACGTAGTTCTGACATTACCTCTTGCCGGAATTATTAAAAAGCATTTGCCTGGTTGTAAAATTACATTTCTTGTACGTGATTACACTAAAAGTCTTGTGGAGAATCATCCTTTCATTGATAAGGTGTTGATATTAAAGGAAGAAAATGGTAAACCTCTCATCTCTAACAATCTTAAAATGATTTCAGAAAATAGATTTGATAGCTGCATTGTTGTTCATCCAACTTTTATAACATCATTTATTATTTTTTTGAGTAGAATATCCCAAAGGATTGGAACCGGATACAGGTGGTATTCATTTTTCTTTAACAGTAAAGTTTATCAGCATAGAAAGTACGCGGAAAAACACGAACTTGAATTTAATGCTCAGTTACTTGAAAAACTGGGAATTAAAGAAAAAATCAACCGGGATAATGTAGAATTTGAGTTAAAAATAAATGAAGAGTGTAATAAAAAAATAGAAAATATATTAACTGCTGAAAATTTAGATCTGAAAAAGAAAACAATTATTATTCATCCCGGCAGTGGTGGCAGCGCAATGGATTTGCCTGTTGCGAAATTTAAGGATATTGTTCGTCAACTTGACGAGAGAAATAAATTTAACATATTTATTACCGGAAGCAGTAGTGAACGGGAATTATGTGAAAGTATAAAAACCTCAGAAAAAATTAGAAATTTTTCCGGTAGATTTAATCTTGGTGAACTCACAGCATTTATAAATAAATCTGATATTTTTATTTCGAATTCTACTGGGCCTTTACACATAGCTGCGGCTTTGGGAAAAAATGTTATTGGTTTTTATCCTAAAATTAAAGCCTGTTTACCCGATAGATGGGGACCTTATTCTAATAAAAGTGTTGTTTTTATGCCAGAAATAGGATGTTTTGATTGTAGCCGGGAACAGTGCAATAAACTGGATTGTATGAACAGTATAGATGTTAACAAGGTGATTTCAGCGATAGAAAATATCTGAAAATAAAGCGGAGAATTAATGTTCAGGAAAATAAATATTGTTTTAACTGCTATAATTCTGTTATCCATTTTACCGAATTCTGTCTATGCTCAGGATAAAGATGAATACCGAACTATTGAAAACAATGCCTTTAAAGTCGGTGAAAAGCTTACATTTGATCTTAAATATGGATTTGTTACTGCAGGTATTTCTGTAATGCAAATAGAAAATATAAGAAAAATATTTGGAAGAGATACATATCATATATCGTTCTCTGTAAACACAGTACCGAGCTTTGACTGGTTTTATAAGGTTCGTGATCGTTATGAGACTTACCTTGACGTAAAAGGAATTTTCCCCTGGAGATTTGAACAGCATATTCGTGAAGGAAATTATTCCCGGGACCTCTCTGCATTTTTTGATCAGAAACATGGTAAAGCAAAAACTACACTGGGTACATTTGATATCCCCAAATATGTAAATGATATAGTTTCTGCTTTTTACCTTGCACGTACTTTTGATTATTCAAAAATGAAGAAGGGTGATTTAATTCATCTGTTCAATTTTTATAAAGATAAAGCCTATGGGCTTGATATAAAGTATTTAGGAAAAGAAGTAATTGATGCTCCCGCTGGAAAATTTAATTGTATTATTGTTGAGCCGGTAATAAAAGAAGGCGGACTCTTTAAAAGTGAGGGAAGTATTTACGTATGGCTTTCCGATGATCAGATAAAAATTCCGGTACGGGTAAAAACAAAAGTTGTTGTAGGTTCAGTTGATGTTTATTTATCCTCATACGAGGGACTTGTTACGCCTCCAACCTCAAGAATAGGAGATTAAAAACGTAATATATACTCAAATATATTCCAGTTATTGCTATCCACTCTATTTAAAACTAATTTACTTCATTAAATTAATTAATAATAACGATTTCTTTTATGAATGAAGAACCGCAAGATAATCGGCCGGATGAAAAGCCTGATAATGACAGCCAGAATAAAATAAACTTTGATGATGATGGTCTGAGAAATAAGCTAAACCCGGTAATTTCACCGGTTGCTGCTGGATTTATAGGATTGTTTGCAGGTTTTTTTCTTTACCAGATTGTAGGTGGGCTTCTTACATTACTCATTTTTGGCCTTGATGTTGAAAAAGCTCCCGCTAATAGTCTTAGATTAATGACAATGGCAGGACAGGTTCTTTTTATTCTTTTACCGGCTCTTTTATTTTCAAAGTGGTTTTATGAAGATGTTACAAGTGTAATTCGTTTCAAGCGGGCTAAATGGCAGGAAATTGGATTATTCACAGTCGGTATAATAATACTAACGCCTTTGCTTGAAAATTATATAATTATTCAAAATTATTTTATTGAGAAACTTGCTGCATCCAGTAGCTCAATTCATACAATCAAAATATTTTTTGATAATTTAAATGATAAAGTTGAGTCGACATACTCTAATCTTCTTACAATCCATAATGTACCCGAAGCACTGCTTGTAATTCTTGTTGTTGCCGCAGTCCCGGCAGTTTGCGAAGAAGTTTTATTCAGAGGATTTATTCAAAAAAGTTTTGAGCTTAAGCTAAGATCGGTATGGGCGATACTAATTACATCAATCTTTTTCGGAGTTTATCATTTTAATCCTTATGGGTTAATACCGTTAATTGGGTTGGGCTTTTATTTTGGGTTTGCGGTTTATAAGAGTGATTCTATATTTGTT
>Ga0209919_1000067_pt1 | contig 50856 bp, 41 predicted proteins | sample SalPon2A_C_D2_MG_FD_185721 | JGI IMG/M metagenome (GOLD analysis project Ga0209919, IMG submission 185721) | Soil microbial communities from South San Francisco under conditions of wetland restoration - Salt Pond MetaG R2A_C_D2_MG (SPAdes)... | ecosystem: Environmental > Terrestrial > Soil >... | reverse complement strand
CCAGCCCGATGCATCCAGCATGCGATCAAGCAACTGCCCTGCCCGGCCGACAAACGGCTCGCCCTGCACATCCTCCTGCTCGCCCGGCGCCTCACCGATAAACAACACATCGGGATGCTCACTGCCCACGCCGAACACCACGTTCTTTCGCTTTGCAGAAAGCGCGCAGTCGGCGCACTTGCATGCGGCTTCGCGCAGCTCTGCAAGATTGGCTGGCAGCTGACGGGGCTGGCCCGTCACAGCAGGCTCAGACGTAGAAACGCGGGTCTGCGAATCCTCCGGCGCCGACGGCGTGCGCAGCGCGGGCGGGTGTTCGGACACAGGCTCTGCTGTCGTGATTGCGGATGGCGAAGCCGCAGCGAGCGAAGCCCCTGCCCCCTTGCGGGACAGGGCCTCGGCCATAGGTGCAGCTACGCCGATATGGCGCAGGTAATAGGCATGAAAATCCCCGCTATCGGGCACAGGGACAAAGAAAGGTCAGGAAACCAGGCCATCCACCGCGGCTTTGGAGCCGAGATAGACCGGAACGCGCTGATGCAGAGCCTCCGGCTGCACATCCAGCACGGACTGTTCGCCGGTATGCGCCTTGCCGCCGGCCTGCTCCATCAGGTAACCCATCGGAATGGCCTCGTACAACAGGCGCAGCTTGCCGGTGGTGTTTTTGGCATCGGCCGGGTAAAGGAACACGCCGCCCTTGAGGATGGTGCGATGCATGTCGGCCACCATGGCGCCGACATAACGCATGCCCAGCTTCTGGGTGTGGCGCACCGACACCAGCTTGTCCGCCATGCCGTGCAACCACTGGCTGGAGTTGGCCTCATTGACCGAGTAATAGCCGCCGCTGGCCGGAATCTTCATGTCCGGATGGCTGACCTCGAACCGGGCCGTGTTGGCATTGTAGGTGTAACCGCTTAGGCCATCGCCGACCGAGCAGACCAGCATGGTGGCAGGGCCGTACAGCACATAACCGGCGGCCAGTACCTCGCGGCCGGACTGCAGGGTGTCGCTGACATCCGGGCGCTGATCACTCGGGGTTTTGCGCTTCACAACCGAGAAGATCGTGCCCACCGGACCGTCAACATCCAGGTTGGAAGAACCGTCCAGCGGATCAACCAGCACCAGGTATGGCGCATCGGCATATTCGTCGATCACCAGCAACTCTTCCTGCTCCTCGGAGCCGACGGCACACACATGGCCGGTCGAACGCATTTCATCGAGAAAAATCTCATCGGACAGTACATCGAGTTTCTGCTGCTGTTCGCCCTGAACATTCTCGCCGCCGGCTGCTCCGAGAGCACCACGGAACACGGCGCTGCGCAGCAGATAGGCGATTTCAATCGCCGCGCGACCGACCCCCTGGATCACCGGCATCATTGCCGGGCCGTTGGCGCCCTCGTGGGCGATACGATTCAATGTGACTGCCATGATTTCCCTCCACAGAAAAGTGCTTGTTTGAAAGCGCACACAGGGTAGCAAATATCATCCGGGATTCAAAAGAGAATTTGAGAGAGATTCTGCGGGGCAAGAAAAAAGGGCTGCCGAGGCAGCCCTTTGACGATCAGTGGCGGAGCGGACGGGACTCGAACCCGCGACCTCCGGCGTGACAGGCCGGCATTCTAACCAACTGAACTACCGCTCCACTGAAGCACCGCGGACAGCGGCGCCTGACAGGGTGCGCAACTTAATGATTCAACCCTGCAAATGCAACAACTAAAATAAACCTGAAATCCGGCCGACCTTTAGCCGTGTCCTTGTTCGACGCGAATAAGGGTTGGGCCGGAAGTGAAACCCGGAAATGGTGGGCGAAACAGGGATCGAACCTGTGACCCACGCCTTGTAAGGGCGTTGCTCTCCCAGCTGAGCTATTCGCCCGGATTCCATGCAGAGGGGCCGGATGACCGGCCCCGTCGCAAACTCAGGCGGACACAGGGTCCGCCCAACTGTAATTACTTAACGGCGTCCTTCAGGGCCTTACCGGCCTTGAACTTCGGTGCCTTGGATGCCGGCACGTTGATGGTGTCACCGGTGCGCGGGTTGCGCGCGGTACGAGCCGAACGCTCGGCAACGGAGAAGGTTCCGAAGCCAACCAGGCTCACGGAGTCACCCTTGGACAGGGTGCCGGTGATTCCGCCCAGAACTGCTTCAACAGCATCGCCAGCCGATGCCTTGGTGATGCCTGCGGCTGCTGCCACGTGGTTAATCAAATCTGCCTTGTTCATTTTTCCTCCCGAGATGTCGTGGATGTGGGCAACTATACGGGCTTTCCCCTATATCCTGTCAACAACTAATTCTTTTAATGTGTGCGTGGCGAATCCTTCTCGCTGTAAATCCCGTCAATCAGCTGGGGAACAAATCGTCCCGCAGCATCCATGCCTTCCGGTAGCCTCGACAGCGCATAACCTAGCACCGCATCCATATGTGTCACGCAATGAATATTCAGGCCGCTGATGACATTTTTCGGGATGTCCCGCAGATCCTTCTTGTTCTCCGCGGGAATCACCACTTCAGTCAGGCCGCCGCGATGCGCCGCCAGCAGCTTTTCCTTCAGGCCACCGATCGGCAAGGCCTTGCCACGCAAGGTGATTTCACCGGTCATGCAGACATTGCGCTTGACCTCGATACCGGTCAGCGCGGACACCACAGCGGTTGCCATGGCAAGCCCCGCCGAAGGACCATCCTTGGGTATCGCGCCTTCCGGCACATGCACATGGATATCCACCTGCTGGTGGAAATCGGGCTTCAGCCCGAGCTGCGCTGCACGTGAGCGCACATAGGTGAGCGCAGCCTGCACCGATTCCTGCATCACATCGCCAAGCTGGCCGGTCACCGTCAGTTTGCCCTTGCCCGGCATCAGTGCGACTTCGATCTGCAACAGCTCGCCGCCGACCTCGGTCCAGGCCAGACCGGTTACCACGCCAACCTGGTCCTCCTCTTCGGCAATGCCGAAGTGGTACTGACGGACACCCAGATAATGCTCCAGATCCTCCGGGGCGATATGAATCCTGTGATCCTTGCCCTTCCCCGACTGCACCACCTCACGCGCTGCCTTGCGGCAGACGGTCGCCAGCATGCGTTCGATATTGCGCACCCCGGCCTCGCGCGTGTAATAACGCACGATATCTCGCAATGCCGCTTCCTCGACCTCCAGCTGTCCATCCTTCAAGCCGTGATCCTTGCGCTTCTTGGGCAGCAGGTAGCTCTCGGAGATATTGATCTTCTCGTCCTCTGTGTAGCCCGGAATACGGATGATCTCCATGCGATCAAGCAACGCCGAGGGGATATTCAGGCTGTTGGCCGTGGTAATGAACATAACATCGGAGAGGTCGTAATCGACCTCCATGTAATGATCGTTGAAGGTATGGTTCTGCTCCGGGTCCAGCACCTCCAGCAACGCGGACGACGGATCGCCGCGGAAGTCCGCGCCCAGCTTATCAACCTCATCAAGCAGGATCATCGGGTTCCGGGTGCCGGCCTTCTTCATCGACTGGATAATCTTGCCGGGCAGCGCGCCGATATACGTGCGCCGATGGCCGCGGATCTCGGCTTCGTCGCGCACACCGCCGAGACTCATGCGCACGAACTTGCGATTGGTGGCACGCGCAATCGAGCGACCCAGCGAGGTTTTGCCGACACCCGGAGGGCCAACAAAACACAGGATCGGTCCCTTCATTTTGCGTACCAGCTGCAATACGGCCAGATGCTCAAGGATCCGCTCCTTGACCTTCTCCAGGCCATAATGGTCTTCATCGAGCACCTTTTCGGCGATATTCAGGTCGCGGCGCACCTTGGAGCGCTTGCTCCACGGCACATCGACCAGCCAGTCGAGGTAGTTACGCACCACCGTCGCTTCGGCACTCATCGGCGGCATCATCTTCAACTTCTTCAGTTCTGCCTCGGCCTTCTCGCGCGCCTCGCTGCTCATGCCAACGGACTCGATCTTCTTGGCCAGTTCATCCACGTCCGACTGGCCGTCGTCGTCGCCGAGTTCTTTCTGGATGGCCTTCATCTGCTCACTGAGATAATACTCCCGCTGCGACTTCTCCATCTGCCGCTTCACGCGGCCGCGGATGCGTTTCTCCACCTGCAGCATCTCCATCTCGTCATCCATGAAGGCATACAGCTGCTCAAGGCGCGCGCTGATCGTCGAAATCTCCAGTAGCGCCTGCTTGTCTTCGAGCTTCAGGCTGAGGTGTGCGGCGATGGTATCGGCCAGCTTGCCGGCATCATCCAGGCCGGACAGCGAAACCAGCACTTCGGGCGGCATTTTCTTGTTCAGTTTCACGTACTGCTCGAACTGCTGCAGCACGCTGCGGGCCACCGCATCGAGTTCGGCGGCATCCTCCACCTTGTCTTCCAGCACACAGTAGGTTGCGCGCAGGCAATCCTCGCTCATCTCCATCTGCCTGATTTCGCATCGCGCACCGCCTTCGACCAGCACCTTGATGGTGCCATCCGGCAGCTTCAGCAACTGCAGGATGTTGCCGACCGTACCGGTACCGTACAGGCCCTCTGCAACCGGGTCGTCCTCAGAGGCATCCTTCTGCGCGACCAGCAGGATCTGCTTACCGCTCTGCATCACCTCTTCGAGTGCACGCACCGACTTCTCGCGTCCGACAAACAGCGGCACGATCATGTGCGGGAAAACCACGATGTCGCGCAGCGGCAAAACCGGGAGGAAGCCCTCGCCGGCGGCTTCCGCCTTTGCGTCTTTGTTCAATTCAGCCATGGCTTACTCCTGAATGGGAAGGAACTGTAACAACTCAATGTAACGGGATAATGAATGTCGGCAGCCCTGCAGGACTGCCGGGAATACGGGATCAGCCGGCTTCCGCCTGCGTATCGCTCTCCAGCACCAGCATCGGCTTGGCCTTGCCGCTTACCACCTCGGCATTGATGATGCACTGTTCGACGTTCCCCTGTGACGGGATGTCGTACATCACGTCGAGCATCACCGATTCCATGATGGCACGCAGGCCGCGGGCGCCGGTCTTGCGTTCGATGGCCTTGTCGGCAATGGCCTCAAGCGCATCCTCGGTAAAGCTCAGCTGTGCTCCGTCATAATCCAGCAGGGCCTGGTACTGCTTGACCAGCGCATTCTTCGGCTCGGTCAGGATGGTCAGCAGGGCCGGTTTGTCCAATTGATGCAGCGAAGCAATCACCGGCAATCGGCCGACCAGTTCGGGAATCAGCCCGAACTTGATCAGATCCTCCGGCTCAACCTGGCTGAGCACGGCACCGATATCCTTCTCGCCCTGCTCGCTGACCTTGGCGCCGAAGCCGATGGAACGCTTTTCGCCGCGCGCCTCGATGAGCTTCTCCAGGCCGGCAAAAGCGCCGCCCAGCACGAACAGAATATTGGTGGTGTCCACCTGCAGGAATTCCTGCTGAGGATGCTTGCGACCACCCTGCGGCGGCACGGCAGCCACGGTACCCTCAATCAGCTTAAGCAGCGCCTGCTGCACACCCTCGCCGGACACATCACGGGTGATCGATGGCGAATCGGTCTTGCGGGACAGCTTGTCCACCTCATCGATATACACGATGCCACGCTGCGCCTTCTCGACATCGTAATCGGCGGCCTGCAGCAGCTTGAGAATGATGTTTTCGACATCCTCGCCGACATAGCCGGCCTCGGTCAGCGTGGTCGCATCAGCCATCGTGAACGGCACCTCGAACAGGCGGGCAAGGGTCTGGGCCAGCAGTGTTTTACCGCTGCCGGTCGGACCAAGCAACAGCACATTGCTCTTGGCGATCTCCACATCGGATTTCTTGTTGTGTTCAATTCGCTTGTAATGATTATAAACAGCCACCGACAGCATGCGCTTGGGCTGGTCCTGGCTAATCACATACTCGTCGAGAAAGGCCTTGATATCGGCCGGCCGGGGAATGCCATCCTCGTCCTTGCCAACGGGCTTTTCTGCCGAAACCTCTTCCTGGATGATTTCATTGCACAGCTCGATGCATTCATCGCAGATAAAGACAGTCGGACCCGCAATCAGCTTTTTGACATCATGCTGACTTTTGCCGCAGAACGAGCAGTACAGGGTCGAATCGCCGCCTTTATTCTCCGTCATTGCCACCTCCGGCCTGTTCCTTTCCGGCATCGCCCGACCCGCTGTCGGGACGGTGTTCGAGGACCTTATCGATCAAACCGTAATCGCATGCCTCTTGCGAGGTCAAGAAATAATCGCGCTCGACATCCACAGCGATCTTTTCCACCGGCTGTCCGGTATGCCCTGCCAGCATGGCGTTCAGGCGGTCCTTCAGCTTCAGGATCTCCTTGGCATGAATCTCGATATCGGTCGCCTGACCCTGAAACCCGCCCAACGGCTGGTGAATCATGATACGCGCGTTGGGCAGCGCGAAGCGCTTGCCCGGAGCGCCTGATGCCAGCAGGTGCGCCCCCATGCTGGCCGCCTGGCCGAGACACAGGGTGGACACATCACAGCGGATGTACTGCATGGTGTCATAGATCGCCATGCCCGCCGTCACCAGCCCGCCCGGGGAGTTGATATACAGCGAGATATCCTTTTCCGGAGCCTCGGATTCAAGGAACAGCATCTGTGCGGTAATCAGGTCGGCCGTGTGATCCTCCACCGGACCCGCCAGGAAAATAATGCGCTCCTTGAGCAGTCGGGAGAAAATATCGTAGGAACGCTCCCCCCGCGGGGTCTGCTCAACAACGACAGGTACCAGATTCATGCTTGCTCCTTGATGCATCCGGACTCAAACCGGATTGCTTCATCGATAATAAACGGCTTGAGAACCGATCAGGCATCCTGCCCGGCGGCGGCATCCTGCTTGGCCTGCCATTCATCCAGCCCCAGGCTCACCGACTTGGTTTTCACCTGCTCCATGATGCATGCCACGCACTTTTTCTCAAGAAGCTTGTCGCGCAACCCGGCCATCTGTTCCTGCTGGCTCTTCATCCAGCTCTTGAAGGCTTCCAGCTGATCGGCGGGATACTGCTTCGCCTGCTGGTTCAGCTCTTCTTCCACCTCATCCTCGCTGATCTCCACATTGTTTTTCTCGCGCAACGAAGAGAGCAGCAGAGAAATGCGCAGGGCGCGTTCGGAGCGCTTGCGCAGCTCATCGCGGAAGGCCGGATCGCTGAACATATCCTGCTTCACTTCCATGCCCTGCTGCTGCATCGATTGCATCACACGCTGGCTGCCCTGCTGCATATCCTGTTGCACCATGGCCTCCGGCAGGCTGATATCATGAGCCTCGATCAGCGCATCAAACAAGGCATCGCGACTGCTCGAATAGGATGCCTCCGCAGCTTCCTGCTCCAGGCGCGAACGGATATCGACACGCAGAGCCTCGGCATTGTCGAACTTCAGCAACTCGGCTAACTCGTCTTCGTTCTTGGCATGCTTCGAGGCTGCGACCGACTTGACCAACACTTCGAAACGCGCGTCCTTGCCGGCCAGCGGCTTGTGCTGGTAATCCTCGGGGAAGGTCACATCAAGGCTGCGCTGCTCGCCGGCCTTGGCGCCAGTCAGGCCACTCTCGAAACCGGGGATGAACTGCCCTGCCCCGATCACCAGCTTCACATCCTCGCCGCGGCCGCCTTCGAACGGCTCGTTGTCGACAAAGCCCGTGAAATCAATGCTCACCTGATCGCCCTTCTCGGCAGCGCGACCGGCCTCTTCCTCGTAGCTCACCTGGGTGGTCATCAGGCGATCGATCACCGACTGCATATCCGCATCAGTCACCTTCACCTCGGTGGTTTCCACCTTGATCTTGCCCAGCGGCGCAAGCTTCACCTCCGGCCAGGTCACCACCTTCAGGGTGAAGCTGAATCCGGTATCGGGCTGTGCGGCAGGCATTTCCAGTTGCGGCTGAACGGCCGGCATCAGGCCGCTCTTCTCGATGGCGTCGGCATAATGCTCCTGCACCAGCTCGGAGATGGTATCCTCATGGGCCTGGGAGCCGAACTGCCGCTCCACCACGCCCTTCGGGGTCTTGCCGGGACGGAAGCCGGGCAGCTTCAGCTTGGCGGTGAGCTTCTCAACCTGTGCGGCATAGATGCGGTCGTATTCCTCCTGAGCCACATGCACATGCACAGCATGCTCATCATTTCCGAGTTTCTTCACTTCCGTCTGAATCATTGAATCCTCCGATCTTTTTATACAGTGCAACAGCGCCATGCGGCCAGGCCACTCCGGCATCGAAGCAGAAGCCGCTGGTGCGAGAGGGGGGAGTCGAACCCCCACACCGTGAGGTACTGGAACCTAAATCCAGCGCGTCTACCAGTTTCGCCACCCTCGCATCCGGCCATTCTCACCACCGACGGCATCCGCCGCGGTGATGAAAAAAGGGAGCAAGGCTGGTGCCTTACTCCCTGAAATGGTGGGCCGTGTAGGGCTCGAACCTACGGCCCGCTGATTAAGAGTCAGCTGCTCTACCAACTGAGCTAACGGCCCGTGCGGCGGCGAATCATAGCGCCTAATCATCGCCGCGCAACTTTACAGAACATCCCGTCGGGAAATTCTGCAAACTGGGGTGGATGATGGGACTCGAACCCACAACCACCGGCATCACAAGCCGGGGCTCTACCATTGAGCTACATCCACCATATTCGCAAAACAGTTGGCGCGCCTGGCAGGGCTCGAACCTGCAACCTACGGCTTAGAAGGCCGTTGCTCTATCCAGTTGAGCTACAGGCGCTCAAGCCTAACAGGCTGCAGCATCAAAATGGTCGGGGCGGGGTGATTCGAACACCCGACCCTCTGCTCCCAAAGCAGATGCGCTACCAGGCTGCGCTACGCCCCGACTTGCAAGCCTGTCCTGCACTCATCTACTGCAAAGAACCGCCAATCTTCTGCTCGCGAAAGGCGGCGGACATTAGGCATCCGGAGGCTTTTCGTCAATCCCCTATCGCCACCTTGCAGGCCGTATGCACATCAAGCCCATTAAACAGGCCGGCCTGATGCCCTCCGCAGCTGCATGCATAGCCATCCTGAATCAGTTTGCATACCATGAGCCATACACCAACCAAATGCCACGGAGAACGACATGACAGCCATCAACATGCGCGGAACCACCATCTGCTGCGTCCGTAAAGACGGGCTCACGGCCATCGCCGGTGACGGGCAGGTCACCCTCGGCGACACGGTCGTCAAGCACGGCGCACGCAAGGTGCGCAGCATACGCGAGGGTGCCATTCTGGCCGGCTTTGCCGGCTCCACGGCCGATGCCATGAATCTGTTCGAACGCTTCGAGGCCAAGCTCGACGAGCATGGCGGAAGCCTGACCCGAGCCGCCGTGGCCCTGGCCAAGGACTGGCGCACCGACCGCTATTTGCGCAAGCTCGAGGCGATGATGATCGTCGCCGATGCCGAACGCATCCTGATGATCTCGGGCAACGGCGATGTACTCGAACCGGACGAGGGCATCACCGCCATCGGTTCAGGCGGTGCCTATGCCCGTTCCGCAGCCACCGCCCTGCTACGCCATTCCAAGCTCAACGCCGAGGAAATCGTACGCGAGGCGATGAACGTGGCGGCCGGCATCTGTGTTTACACCAACAGCGAGATTCGCGTCGAAAGCGTACGTGGAGGCGAGACATGAGCGATACCATGACCCCGAGGGAAATCGAATCGGAACTTGATCGCTACATCATCGGCCAATCGGCGGCCAAGCGCTCGGTAGCCATCGCCCTGCGCAACCGCTGGCGCCGCCGCCAGGTGGCCTCGCCGATGCGCGAGGAAATCACCCCGAAGAATATCCTGATGATCGGCCCGACAGGCGTGGGCAAAACCGAAATCGCCAGGCGTCTTGCCCGGCTGGTGCGCGCACCTTTCGTCAAGGTCGAGGCCACCAAGTACACCGAGGTCGGTTATGTCGGGCGGGATGTCGAGTCCATCGTACGCGATCTGGTGGACACAGCCACCAAGATCGTGCGCGAGGAGCATCTGGCCCGCGTACGGGTGCGCGCCGAGGAGGCTGCCGAGGACAGGTTGCTGGATATTCTGATTCCGCATCCGGTCAAGCCAAGCGGCCCGGTATCGGCCGAGGCCGGCAAATCGGGCAGCGACTCGCGCGACAAGATGCGCCGCAAGCTGCGCATGGGAGAGATGGACGAGCGACAGGTGGAGATCGAAGTGCGCGGCAGCACCTCGGCACCGGTGATGCAGGTGCTGGGCAACCAGGGTGGCGAAGGCATGGACCTGAAAGACATGCTCGACGGCCTGATGTCATCGCAACCCAAGCGTCGGCGCATGTCCATCCGCGATGCACTGGTCTACCTGCAGCAGGAAGAGGCAGACCGCCTGCTCGATATGGAGCGCATCAAGGAAGAAGCCGTGGAGCGCGCCGAAAACGACGGCATCGTGTTTCTCGATGAAATGGATAAAATCACCCACCGGGAAGGCAAGGATGCCGATGTCTCACGCGAAGGCGTGCAACGTGACCTGCTGCCGCTCGTCGAGGGCACCACGGTGAGCACGCGAAGCGGTCAGGTGAACACCGACCACATGCTGTTTATCGCATCCGGCGCCTTCCACCTGGCCAAACCCTCCGACCTGATTCCAGAACTGCAGGGGCGCTTCCCGATTCGCGTCAGCCTTGATGCGCTGGGTGAGGAGGAGTTCCGCCGAATCCTGACCGAGCCGGAGAATGCGCTGAGCAAACAATACGAAGCGCTGATGGCCACCGAGGGCATGACGATCGAGTTCACCGAGGACGGCATCGGGGAGATTGCCAGGCTGGCGGTACAACTCAACGAGCAAACCGAGAACATCGGCGCGCGCCGTCTGCACACCATGCTCGAGCGCGTGCTCGATGAAGCCAGCTTCGATGCCCCGGATCGCCGGGACAAGCAATTGACCGTCGATGCGGCCTACGTACATCAACGCCTTTCGGAACTGGTTCAGGACGAGGATTTGTCCCGTTATATTTTATAATGAAGGTTGTTGTAGCAGGCTTTCCTTCGCCTGCTCAAGGTTAAACTTGACCCTCGGGCATCCCCTGAACCAGGCAGGGAGACCTGGAATATCACATTACGGCCATTTCATATTGTCAGGGGTAGGCTTGCTCTATAACATTCCGCGTTGATTTTGGGCCTTGGCCGAGAATCTGTTGATTGCTCTGACTATTCGGACCGACCTGTCGAGCTCTCAAACACCCATATTGGGGATCGGGGAACTTTTCTTAGTGATATTGCAGCAACGACTGAAGCGATTCATGGACATTTTGGTATCGCTTTCCGCACTGATCGTCCTTTCCCCTGTCTTATTGCTCGCCGCCTTGATCGTTTTGGTAACGGACGGCTTGCCCGTTTTCTATATCTCGAAACGGTTCATCGGACTGAATAAATCCATTCGGGTCTATAAATTCAGATCCATGGTCAAGGATGCGAAATCGCCCAAGTATCGCCTGAACGAACGCTTCATGCGGAACGGGTATCTGGACATCCCGCTGACCTGCGAAGTGTTTACCCCGTTCGGCCGAATACTCGAGCGAACGCAACTGGTGGAAGTGCCGCAATTCGTCAACATCCTGTTTGACGGAATGGCACTGATCGGCAACCGCCCGCTGCCCGGAAATAACATCGAACTGCTTAAATCCCACGTCGGATGGGAAGACCGCTTCGAAAGCCCTGCCGGCATCACCGGCATCGCCCAGGTGGTAGGAAAACTGAACATGGGTCCCGACCAGCGTCTGGCTCTCGAGGTTCTATATTCCAAGGTCTACAAGCAGGGGAATATCGTTAAGTGTGACCTGTATATAATCTGGTTCACGATTCGCCTGATTCTGCTCAACAAAGCCCTTGATTATAAATATGCGAAAAACTTCCTTGCCTCCTGCCTGAAAAGCCAATAGTCCCATGACATCGCCAGGCTCGGCAAAGGCACCCCGAATGAAGACAGCGCTTGTGACCGGAGCGACAGGCTATATTGGCTCTGTTCTGTGCAAACACCTGCAAGAAAATGACTGGAAGGTCATAGCACTCTTACGCAAGCCTCAATCTGGCCCATGGGATAAGCATATCGTTGCGAACCTCGGCAATGAACCTCTGCCAGCTGACACATTCCACGGAATTGATGTCGTATTTCATCTTGCTGCCTCCTCGGACAACACAGACCCGTCAGGCATCACGGCACTTGATCGTAAGGTCAACATTGAAGGCACAGTGGACTTGCTGGCTGCTTCGATCAAGGCCGGCGCCAAAAAACTCATATACGTCAGCACGGTTAAAGCGATGGGGGAAGGCGGGGAAGAATGCCTGGATGAAACCAGCCCGGTCGCACCTGTCAGCTCCTACGGCCGTTCCAAGCTGGCCGCCGAGAAACTGGTTCTTGGGCAGATAGACGTGCCGGCATGTGTTCTGCGCCTGCCCGTCGTTTACGGCATGTCCACGCAGGGAAATATCGCCAAAATGATTCGCGCCATTCTCCGGCATCGTTTCCCGCCACTACCCGAGATGAACAACAAACGCTCCATGGTCCACGTCAAGGATGTCGCCAGGGCTGCCGAGCTTGCAGCCCTGGCATCCAGCAGCACCGGGCAGGTATTTCTGGTGACAGACGGACAGCCCTATTCCACGCGGCAGATCTATGCATGGACCTGCCAGATGTCCGGCAGGCAGATCCCGACATGGCACCTGCCTCCCTTGATGCTGCGAGGTATAGCCATGGTGTCCGACACACTAGGCAAGGTAACGGGCAAGCCCATGCCGCTTGATTCTTTTGCGCTGAACAAACTGCTCGGCTCAGCCTGGTACAGCAATGAGAAACTCCGCCGGGTTCTGGGCTTCAGACCGGAACATTCGCTACAGGATTCGCTACCTGAAATAATACGGGGCGTCAGGGAAAGCAATGACTAAGTTCGACGTAACTGGCTTGAAGCCGACCGTGACGTAATAAACGATCCGGGTTTGCATAAGCATTCAGCCGCAGGCGCTATAAAGCTGGGAGGGAATATCAATCATTCCGGCCCTGCGGGATGCAGACACAAGAACTGCAACGAAAGCAACAATGCAAAGCGCCCTCATATCGCTCCGTTCTTCACCGGCGATAAAGACTGCGACGAGAACGAGAAGCGCTATCTACTCCTTGCGCAGCACCAGGGCGGACAACGGCGGCACAACGATGCGAAGCGAATGCGGCTGCCCCATCCATGGCACATCTTCCGACGCGGCCCCTCCTGCGTTGCCCATGTTCGAGCCGTCATATGTCTGGGCGTCGGTATTCATCACCTCGTTGTAGAAGCCTGCCTCCGGCACGCCCAGGCGGTAATCGTAGCGTGGTACCGGGGTGAAGTTCAGGATCACCACCACGGCATTACCGCTCTTGTCGCGACGGATATAGCTGAGCGTGGACTGCGAGGCATCGTTGCAATCGACCCACTGGAAACCGGTGTGCTCAAAATCCACCTCATACAATGCCGGAGTCTCGCGCACCAGGTTATTGAGATCGCGCACCAGCAGTTGCAGACCGCGATGCGGCATGAAGTTCGCCTGATCCCAATCAAGGCTGGCAGCATCCTTCCACTCGCTCCACTGCCCCCATTCCAGGCCCTGGAACATCAACTTCTTGCCCGGATGCGTGTACATGTAAGCATACAGGGTGCGCAGATTGGCAAACTTCTGCCAGTCGTCACCGGGCATCTTCTGCGGCATCGAGCCCTTACCGTGCACTACCTCGTCATGCGAGAACGGCAGGATGAAGTTCTCGGTGTAGGCATAGATCTGCGAGAAGGTCATTTCGCCGTGATGGTAGCTGCGATGGATTGGATTCTGCTCCATGTAGCGAAGGGTGTCGTTCATCCAGCCCATATTCCACTTCATCGTGAAACCCAGGCCGCCCAGCCATGTCGGTCGTGACACCATCGGGAAAGAAGTCGACTCCTCGGCCATGGTTACTGCGCCGGGGAAGCGCTCATGAATCAGATGGTTGAACTGCTTGAGGAATTCGATGGCCTCCAGGTTCTCACGACCGCCGTACTGATTCGGAACCCACTCGCCTTCGTTACGCGAATAATCCAGATACAGCATCGAGGCGACCGCATCCACGCGCATGCCGTCAATGTGGTACTGATCCAGCCAGAACAGGGCCGAGGCAATCAGGAAATTGCGCACCTCGTTGCGACCGAAGTTGAAGATATAGGTGCCCCAGTCCTTGTGCTCGCCAAGCCGCGGGTCTTCATGTTCATATAGCGGCGTACCGTCGAAACGCGCCAGACCGTGTGAATCTTTCGGGAAATGCGCTGGCACCCAGTCGAGAAGCACACCGATGTTGTTGGCATGGCAATGATCCACGAAATAGCGGAATTCGTCCGGCGAGCCGAAACGACTGGTCGGCGCGAAATACCCGACCGTCTGGTAGCCCCACGAACCGTCGAACGGATGCTCGGTGATCGGCATCAGTTCGATATGTGTATAGCCCATCCAGTCGCAGTATTCCACCAGCTGATGCGCCAGATCGCGGTAGCTCAGGTATTCACCGTCCGCCCGGCGCCACGAACCAAGATGCACCTCGTAGATGGTCATCGGCTTGTCCATCGGAGGCCCGTCGGCTCGGCGTGCATCCATCCACTTCGCATCGCCCCATTTATACTGCTTCGGATTGTGCACCACGCAGGCGGTTGCCGGGCGCACCTCCATCTGCTGTGCATACGGATCGACCTTGAGCAGGATGTCGGCCGACTGCGTGCGAATCTCGAATTTGTACAACTCGCCATCGCACAGACCCGGAATGAACAGCTCCCATACGCCGGAGCCACCCCGCGCGCGCATCGGATGCTCGCGCCCGTCCCAGTGGTTGAAGTTGCCGACCACCGATACCCGGCTGGCATTCGGCGCCCAGACGGCAAACGACACGCCGGACACGCCCTCGATCTCGCGCACATGCGCACCGAGCAGGTTGTATTTCTCGAAATGCTGACCTTCACCGATCAGGTGCAGGTCCATTTCGCCGAGCACCGGCGGGAAACGATACGGATCCTCCAACTCCCAACTGTGGCCCTGTCGATTCTCGTAGCGCAGCCGATAGGCGTCCTGGAAACCCATCTTCGGCAGCTTCGCCTCGAACAGGCCATCGGCATGGATGCGCTTCATCGCCATGGCCTTGCCCGCGGCATCCAGAACCCATGCATTTTCCACGCGCGGTGCGAATGTGCGAATCACAACACCCCCGGCCTTGCCTCCGGCCTCGTGCCGGCCGAGATAGGCAAACGGGTCATGGCTGCGGGCCTCGACAATCTGGTACATCAATTCTTTATCGCTCATGGTGTCAGTCCTCAGGTAATAACGGTGGGCGCATCCCGCCCGGTCAGCTTGCGCAGGCCGGAAATCTCACCAGCCGCATTAATCATCCCGGCCAGCGCATCCTGCGCATCAAGATCGTGTTTATCCGCATCGGCCTCATAGGATTCGAGGTAAATACGGATCGTCGCACCACTGGTTCCGGTGCCGGACAGGCGAAAGATGATACGCGAACCATCTTCGAAAAGCACGCGCACGCCCTGATTGCTGCTCACGCTGTCGTCCACGGGATCGGTGTAGGCAAAGTCATCGCATGTCGACACCGTGCGTCCGGCCAGCTGTTCGCCGGGCAGTGCATCGAAGCGATCCCGCACGTTCTGCAACACCTGGGCGGCAGCCGCCGAGTCCACGCCCTCGTAGTCGTGCCGCGAATAATAATTGCGACCGAAGCGCTTCCAGTGCTCCTGCACGATGGCGGCAACCGACCCATTGCGCACAGCCAGGATGTTCAACCAGAAGAGCACCGCCCACAGGCCGTCCTTTTCGCGCACATGGTTCGAGCCTGTGCCGAAAGACTCCTCGCCGCATAGCGTCACGCGGCCATCGTCCATCAGATTGCCGAAGAATTTCCAGCCGGTCGGGGTTTCATAGCAATCCAGACCCATGGCTTCGGCCACGCGATCGGCAGCCGCCGAGGTTGGCATGGAACGGGCAATGCCGGCGATGCCGCCACGATAACCCTTCACCGCATCGGCATTGGCCGCCAGCACGGCCAGCGAATCGCTCGGCGTCACGAAGAAGTGGTTACCCAGGATCATATTGCGGTCGCCGTCGCCGTCGGAGGCCGCGCCGAAATCGGGCGCGTCATCACCATACATGATCTCGACCAGGTCATGCGCATACGTCAGGTTCGGGTCCGGATGGCCGCCGCCGAAGTCCTCCATCGGCGCACCGTTCATCACCGTGCCGACAGGTGCCCCCAGCATGCCCTCGATGATGCGCAGCGCGTAGGGGCCGGTCACCGCATGCATGGCATCGAACTTCATGCGGAAGCCGCCGGCCAGCAGCTTGCGAATCGCCGGAAAATCGAACAACGACTGCATCAATTCGGCGTAATCGTTGACCGAATCAATCACATCGACCTGCATATCGCCGAGCCTGAAGCTGCCAACGCTGTCCAGCGGGATGCCGGCGCCTTCATGGATTTTATACTCGCTGATCTCCTTGCTGCGGACGAAGATTGCCTCAGTCACCCCTTCCGGAGCAGGGCCTCCGTTGCCGATATTGTACTTGATGCCGAAATCTTCATCCGGGCCGGCCGGGTTATGGCTGGCAGAAAGGATCAGGCCCCCGTAGGCCTTGTACTTGCGAATCACATGCGAGGCGGCAGGCGTGGACAGGATGCCCCCCTGCCCGACCAGCACACGACCAAAACCGTTGGCGGCCGCCATCTTCAGAATGACCTGAATGGCCTGCTTGTTGAAGTAGCGCCCATCGCCGCCGACCACCAGGGTTTGACCGGAAAAATCCCCGATTGCGTCAAAGGTGGACTGCACAAAATTCTCCAGGTAGCCGGCCCCCTGGAACACCTTCACCTTCTTGCGCAGGCCCGATGTGCCCGGCCTCTGATCGTCGAACGGACGGGTTGAGACAACAGTAACTGACATACGATTCCCCTCGAAAAAGTCGATGTTAGCAGAAGCACAGCCTAGCAACCACAGCCCGCAAAACAATCCGCATGAAACCATACAAATACGGCGGTGGTTATTGCCCCTGCTCGTTGCTATGATGCCACTCAACCCTTAAACGGAGGAGAGGAGAGGACATGTCAGAAATCACCATACAGCGCCATATCAGTAAACTTACCGGCGAAACGCTGGCCATCGTTCTTGCCGGCGGACGCGGTTCGCGCCTGAAGGCACTGACCGACTGGCGGGCCAAACCGGCTGTCCCGTTCGGCGGAAAGTTCCGCATTATCGATTTTCCGCTTTCCAACTGCATCAACGCCGGCATCCGGCATATTTCGGTGCTGACACAGTACAAATCCCATTCCCTGCAACGCCATCTGCAGCGCGGCTGGGGCTTTCTCTCCGGCCAGTTCGGCGAATTTGTCGAAGTGCTTCCCGCTCAGCAGCGTACAGGCGAGACCTGGTATGCGGGAACGGCTGACGCCATCTATCAGAATCTGGATATTATGCGGCATTACAACTTCGAGTATGTACTGGTACTGGCCGGCGACCATATCTACAAAATGGACTACGGCAAGATGATCGCCGCGCATGCAGCCACCGGTGCCGACATCACCGTCGGTTGCATCCCGGTGCCGCTTGAAGAGGCCAAGGCATTCGGCGTGATGGATATCGACCAGGATGGACGCGTCGTCGAATTCGCTGAAAAGCCTGAAAACCCGAAGCCGATGGCTGAAGACCCCGGCCAGTCGCTGGCCTCGATGGGCATCTATGTATTCAGCGCGGAATACCTGCGCAACCGCCTGATCGAAGATGCCGACAACAAGGACTCCAGCCATGATTTCGGCAAGGACATCATTCCCGATGCCATCGAGAACGCCAATATCTTCGCCTTCTCGTTCATCAACGGCAACACCGGCGGGCCGGGTTACTGGCGTGATGTGGGCACCATCGATGCCTACTGGGAGGCCAACATCAACCTGGCCGACATCCAGCCGGACCTCGACCTTTACGACAAGAACTGGCCGATCTGGACGCATCAGGAACAACTGCCGCCGGCCAAGTTCGCCTTCGATGACGACGAACGTCGCGGTATGGCCGTGGATACGATGATCTCCGGCGGCTGCCTGATTACCGGCTCCACGGTCAGGCACTCGGTGCTGTTCTCCAATGTACGCGTGCACTCGTTCTCCGAGGTCACGGACAGCGTGATCCTGCCGGACGTGGAGATTCGTCGTGGCTGCCGCATCACCCGCTGTGTTATCGACAAAGGCGCCGTGATCCCCGAGGGTACGGTGATCGGCGAAGACCCGGCCGAGGATGCCAGGCGTTTTTATGTCAGCGAAGGCGGCATCGTTCTGGTGACTCCGGACATGCTCGGTCAATCCCTGCACTCGGTATAGGAAACAACACGCAGGGCTTCAATCAGAGGAAGGTTTCATGAATAAAACAGCGCCCCATAAACTGTCAGTCGTTTTCTGCTGGCATATGCACCAGCCGTTCTATCGCGATGCGGAATCCGGCAGCTACGCCCTGCCCTGGGTCTACCTGCATGCGATGAAGGATTACACCGACATGGCGGCCATTCTGGAGCAGGTTCCGGGGGCGCGCGCGGTGGTGAACTTCGTGCCATCGCTGACCGCGCAGATCGATGATTATGCCGAGCGCATCCGCGACTGGCTGGATCACGGAGGCGTCCTGCCCGACCCGCTGCTCACCGCACTGGTGCATGAGGATGGCCAGTTCACCGACAGCGAGCGAGATTGGCTGCTGGAAACCTGCTTCCGCCTCAACCACGAGCGCAATATGCACCGCTACCCGGCCTACAGCCGACTGTGGAACCTGGCCGAACAGTGCCGTCACCACAAAGGCCTGCATTACCTGGGCGATAACTACTTTACCGATCTGGTTACCTGGTACCACCTGGCATGGCTCGGTGAAACCGTGCGCAACACGCACTTCATCGCCCGTCGCCTGATCGACAAGGCAGGAAACTTTTCCTTTCAGGACCGGCGTGACCTGATGACCCTGATCGCCAGCCTGCTTGCCGACATTGCTCCGCGCTATCGCAAGCTGGCTGAGCAGGGCAAGATCGAGGTTTCCACCACTCCGTATGCCCATCCGATCATTCCGTTGCAACTGGATTTCAAGTCCGCGCATGAGACTGTTCCCGATGCCATCCTGCCCGGTGAAGCCTATCCGGGGGGCAAGGAGCGTGCCCAGGAGCATATTGATCTGGCCAAGCGTGCGCATGCTTCAAGCTTCGGCCATCCCGCACGCGGCTGCTGGCCGGCAGAGGGCGCCGTATCGCAGGCCACCGTGGACATGCTCGGACAATCCGGTTTCGACTGGTGCGCCACCGGCGAAGGCGTACTGCACAACTCGCTCGGCTACAACCTGCGCGAACATCAGGGCGGCCGCGATCTGTATCATCCGTGGCGCACCGGCAAGGACGGCAAGATTGCCTGCTTCTTCCGCGACGACCGCCTTTCCGACCTGATCGGCTTCGAGTACCAGAGCTGGGGAACGCACGATGCAGTTGCCAACTTCGTCCACGAGCTATCCGGCATCCATCATCGCACCATGTCCGAGGCGGCCCCTGTGGTGTCTGTCATTATGGACGGCGAGAATGCCTGGGAGCACTTCCATGAAAACGCCCTGCCCTTCCTGAGCTCATTGTATCAGGCGATTTCGGAACACCATGAATTCGAGCTGACCACCTTCTCCGAATACCTTGCCAAACATGCCGAGCAACCAAGCCTGAAGCATATGGCCGCCGGCTCATGGGTGTACGGCAACCTTTCAACCTGGATCGGTGATCATGCAAAAACCCGAGGATGGGAGCTTCTGATCGAGGCCAAGAAGGCCTTTGATGCGGCACAGAAGGCCCATAAGCTGAGCGAGGAAAAAATGGCTGCAGCTGCCGAGCAGCTGCGCATCTGCGAGGGCTCCGACTGGTGCTGGTGGTTCGGCGACTACAACCCCGGCCCTGCGGTGCGCGACTTCGACCGTCTGTACCGCAACCACCTGCGCAAGCTTTATCAGTTGCTTGAGACTACCGTGCCGGCATCGCTCGATGCCCCGATCTCCGAGGGCGGCGGAGACGCCGAAGGCGGCGGCACCATGCGCAGGGGCAATTAATAACCGCCCGATTACGGCGGCGGCAAAAAGGCAAAGCAATATGGAATCATGGCTGGATCGGCGACGCGCCGGGGTACTGCTGCATATAACCTCTCTACCGGGCCCGCAAGCCCACGGTACGCTTGGAAGCGAGGCGCACGCCTTTGTGGACAGCATCTGCAAGGGCGGCTTCTCGGTCTGGCAGTTCCTGCCGCTCGGCCCAACCCACGGCCATGGATCGCCGTATGAATCACTGTCCACCTTCGCCGGCAACCCGGAGCTTATCGACCTGCGCGCCTGCGTGGCCGAGGGGTGGTTGAACAGCCCCGACGGCGACAAGCCCTTGTTGCGCGCCGGACACGGCTTCTGGCACGCCGTTGCGCGCGACGACGCGCTGGCAGCCGAGGTGGAGACCTTCCGCAAAGCCAATGCCGACTGGCTGGATGATTTTGCGCTGTTCACCGCCCTGAAGCAGCAAAACAACGACAACCCGTGGTGGCAATGGGACAAGGCACTGGCCGGGCGCGATGCGGTTGCCCTCAGCGAAGCTGCCGAAGCCTGCGCCGCGGCCATCCAGCAGGTGGTGTTCGAGCAGTTCACGTTCGAGCGCCAGTGGCACGCGCTAAAACAGCATGCCGAATCGCGCGGCGTGATGCTGTTTGGCGACCTGCCTATCTATGTGGCGCACGATTCGGCCGATGTTTGGGCCAACCAGTCCCTGTTCACGGTCAACGAGGATGGCCTGTGCGACGAGGTAGCCGGCGTGCCGCCCGATTATTTCGCGGCCACAGGCCAGCGCTGGGGCAACCCGCTGTACCGCTGGAATACGCATGAAGCCAGCGGCTTCAACTGGTGGATCAGGCGTATCGAGGCGCAGCTCAACCGCATGCACCTGCTGCGCATCGACCACTTCCGTGGCCTGGAGGCCTACTGGTCGATTCCGGGCGACCGCGAGGATGGCATGGTCGGCGAGTGGATCAAGGCACCCGGCGAAAAGCTGCTGCAGGCCCTCAAAGATAAAATCGGACGGCTACCGATTGCTGCCGAGGATCTCGGCCTGATCACCCCGGAGGTCACGGCCCTGCTGGATGCCTTCGAGCTTCCCGGCATGAAGGTGCTGCAGTTCGCATTCGATGGCTCGGAAGACAACCCCTACCTGCCCGGTAATTTCAGTGCCAACAGCGTGATCTATACCGGCACGCATGATAACGACACCACGCTCGGCTGGTTCGCCGGCCTGAGCGATGCTGATATTGAGCGCATCGCCAAGCATGCCGACCTCGGTGGCGATACCATGCCCTGGCCGCTGATCCGTACAGCCATCGAATCCGATGCACGTCTGGCCATGATTCCGATGCAGGATCTGCTTTCTCTTGGCGGTGAGGCCCGCTTCAACACGCCGGGAACCGTGCAGGGCAACTGGCAGTGGCGCCTGCAAGCCGGCGCGGTGTCGGATGCCATCTGGACGCACGCCCATGCCCTGAACCTGCTCTCCGGTCGCATCCTTGAGACGACATAGGAGTCCAGGAAAACGGCCTTCCTGCTCTATTGGCAGCAAGTCAATAATCGGTAGCCTTGCCTGACCATAGAATTAAAACTGCAGGGAGTAGGAAGCATGCCGCAGCAGGACAACAATATTGAGCCAGCAAAGCAGGGTATTCCGGTGATGCTGGTTGCCCAGCCTGTCGATAAGGATGAGGTCAGCCTGCTCGATATGTGGCCCACGCTATTCAAACGCAGATGGCTGATCTTGCTCCTCACCGGGATCGCCACCCTGATCGGCCTCGTTTACGCGACAACAGCCCCGAATGTGTATAAGGCCGAGACCATTCTGCTTCCACCTACCGTGAAACAAATTACAGAACTGCAGTCACTTGAGTCCTTCCTGAACAAAGACCAGAACATTACCTACACAAGGGAATCGGTATTCGAAGCTTTTGCCAAAACCCTCAATTCCAAGGCTGTTCGCAACGGCTTCTTCCTGCATCAGGGGGTCGTTGAAAAGCTGTATCCCGATGCCCGTAGCGAGGTACAAAAACGAGGATTATTCAATATCTTTGACAAGAACCTTGTATTCGATGACAACGTATTATCGCTGCAGGGCACGACACCCATCGCCATCGTGGATTGGGTCAATGACTTCCCCAGAATAGCTGCGCAGCAGACAAGAGATGAAATTCTTTCCGGGCTGCGGGCCAAACTGGAATTGGAGAAACTCGCGCTCAAAGCGCAAATTCGCGCAAGAATCGGACTGGCTGAGCGAGAAAAAGCCAACGCCATCGACCGACTGGAGGAAGCTATATCCACGGCCAGAAAACTCGGCATCAACGATTATGCGTTGTCAGGCGGGGACAGCGAAGCCGACGGAAGCGGAAAAAGCGGCAATATATCCATTGCGACCACCAGCATCCCTATATACATGCGTGGCGTCAAAGCGCTGCAGGCGGAGTTGTCCACACTGAAGGAGCGCAAGGACAGTCGTAGCTATGCCCCCGGTCTGACCGAGCTTCAGGAGAAGCTGTTCGTGCTTGACGCACTCAGGATCGAACCCGAAAACGTTGCAGTAATGCGTATCGATGAAAGAGCCCTGCTGCCAGTTCGAATTCAGCCCAAGCGCAAAAGAATTACCGCCGGTGCAGCACTGGCAGGCCTGCTGGTCGGAATACTGGCAGCTTTCGCAATGGAATCAGTGCCATGGAGGCGGCGAAGAAAGCCCCTTGGCAGCTGATTCGGCAGACGCATCGTTCTCAAGCCGACCCGTCATTCACGCAGGTTGAATTTCCACCATGGATGCTCGACCCGTGTGGCATAACCATATTCTCCGAAGGCCGTCTGATAGCTGCCCGCTGCCGCCAGCAGCATGACCAGCAATGATGAAATCCATATCGCGCTTCTGAAACGGAGTCGTGCGGTCAACCGCCACCCGGAGGCTGAGTGCTCTTGAACAGCCAGGAACAATTGCGCCAGCAAGGCCGTCCAAACCCAGCAGACCCCCATGAAATATGAGGGCGGGACGGCGAAAATCATCAACATGAAAATCATGCTTGAGACAGAAAGCAGAAGAACGGTAAAGCGGGCTGACACAGCCTCGATGTGACGAAAGCCTTTAAGGACCAGAAGAAGTGGCAAAAGAACCACACCTAAATTCAGCAAAGCAGCCGGAATACCGAAATCGCCGGCGATCATCAGGTAATGGTTAACCGCGCTATCGCGGAAATCCCCCCGCCAGGACTCTTTCCAACCTTCCGAACGGAAATACATATTGGTTGCTTCACGATAAAAGCCGGCCGGCCCCCATCCTCCCCATGGTGCCTCACGGACCAGATCCGTACCTGTCAGCAGATATTTGCCGCGGGCCTCTTGCTTGAAGTACAGCCCCTGGACACCGGCCTGTTCAAACTTGTGCCAGGTTAGTGCCAGCCGGGTACCGGTATGCCCGGCTTTCCCAAGCTGCAGCATGAGCACGGAAGAAAACGAAAACAACACAACCAATAGCATCACAGGAAACATGCCCATGGCGAGTCGCCAGTGTGACTTCCAGTGGCGCATGGAAACGGCGACAACGCACGGAATGATGACCAACATCAATAGCAAGCCCGCCATGCCGGTGCGGCTTCCGGTTACCGCCAGGGCCATCACCAACATGAGCGTCAGGAGCGAGAAAGAAATCTTCATCGCGATACCTTTCTCGTTACCGATCCCGACAATCAGCATGGGCAGTAACAGAAAACAGGTGAGTGCCAGGGCATTGGGGTCGCTTGCCAGACCCTCATATCGGATTGACCACAGTGATTCGTGCAAAAACCCGGTATCAGCCACGCTTTGGTAAAGGGCCACAGCGAAGGTCATGAAGGCAGCGACAGCGAAGATGCGGATAACTGTTTGCAGGGAAATAACGCGCTGGATTTGCAGCTGTGCAAGCAACATGAGCGGGAATAACAGGTAATACAGTGCAAATGCCCGTTCCTGCTTCAGAGCCTGTACGGCCTCCATACCTGCAGCATTAATCACAGCTGCACCGGGAATCCGGGCAAGCCCGATATAATGCAATAGACTCACGATGGCCAACAGCAGGGCATAGTGGAAAATCAGCTGCTCATAGACTGAGCCTGCTCCCCTGTCGTTGCAGCGCATCATTTTCGATGCGGCGATAACCAGCAACAAGGCGAGAAAAAGGCCGAGAATCCAGTATCCTCCCAGAGAGGGGATTTCGCGTCCGAGCGGACCGGTAAAGCACAGAAAAGCCACCGTAGTCAATCCATAAAGGATCGTGCTGCCCGTTGCCCTGGACTGGATCATGCCGGTCAATCGTCCATTCCAGGGCCGGTCACGAGCGAACGAAGCCTTGCTTCAAAGTCTTCCAGTACCTTGGCCTTGTCCAGATGCCGCTCGGCATAGTCGCGAATGGCCTGGCGATTATCAGAGGACATATTCTCCTGGCTCGCCTTGATGCATGACAGCAAGTCGTCCGTGCTCCCCGGCCTGCATAGGTATCCAAGAAACGGTTGCCGGATCAGCAGAAGGCCAAGTTCGGATTCGGGCTCTGCAGTCACAACCACGCGTCCACCCACCGCCAGAATGTTGGTGAGCTTCGAAGGCATGACCAGGTCGGCCGCATCGCCCTTCTGGATAACCAGGTGAACATCGGCCGCCGACAGCATGGCCGGCAATGCGTCCAGCGGCTGCAGCCCGAGAAAGCGCACATTGTCCAGATGCGTCGCCTGCGAAACCAGCCCACCCTTGGCGGCGCCTTCCCCGCACAGCACAAACAGCATGTCCTCATGCTGCAGGCGTTCGGCGGCCTGCAGGACAATCTCCAGGCCCTGCTTCTCACCCATATTGCCGGCATACAGGGCCAGGAAGGTTCTCTCGCCGAGGGCGTGCTGCTTCCTGAAGCTGGCTGCAGCATCGGGATCATGCTTCATCGTGTGCAGATCAGACCAGTTGCGAAACAGGATGCTCTTTGCCGGATCAACGCCCTTGTCCATCAGGTGCCGCAGCATGCTTTGCGATATGCTCGATACGCGATCGAACCTCCGCATCAGCCAGGACTCCAACGCAAGCACGGGGCGGCGAAACCTGGAAGAGGATAGCAAGCCCAGGGCAAATGCCGCATCGACTTCGAAGTCCTGGACATGAAGCCAGCAACGCGCGCCGGACAGGCGGGCCGTCAACCATGCCGCAGGGGCACAAAAAAGCGGCGGCTCAATCGCCATCACCACGTCAGGACGCCAAAACAGCTGTCGAAACATTATCGGCAGACTGGAAACGGCGAAGCTGAGAAGATGCAGGATTCGTTTCAGGCCGGATAGCCTGGAAGGAACATAGACCGGACAGCGCCAAACCCCCACCCCGTTGGCTGTCTCGAACCGGTAACGACTCGAGGCATAGCCATGATGCACCTTCCACTCGGGATAGTACGGCGGAGCGGTAACAACGCGAACCTCATGCCCCCGGTCTGCCAGCCATTCGGCCATTTCGCCGGTGTATTTACCGATGCCGGTCAGTTCCGGACTGTAGTTAGTCCCGTAAACAAGAATTTTCATACATGGCGTTCAATGAAGAAATCCCCAAGAACCAGAACGTCCATTTTCGTTCTCAGAAAACAATCCAATGCTTCTTCCGGCCGACAAACCACCGGCTCGTTCTCGTTGAAGGACGTATTCAAAAGCATCGGCACACCGGTCAACTGCTCGAAGGCCTGAATCAGGTGGTAGTAACGCGCATTGGTGTGCTCATAAACCGTCTGCAGCCGACCGGAGCCGTCCGCATGAGTCACTGCCGCGATGGCCTCGCGCTTGTCCACCTGCACCTGGAACACCTTCATCATGAACGGTACTTCGTCGTCCTGTTCGAACCATTCACTGACCTTTTCCCTGAGAATGGACGGTGCGAAGGGCCTGAACGATTCGCGGCGCTTGATCTTCGAATTGAGGATATTCTTCATGTCCGAGCGTCTGGGGTCGCACAGAATCGAACGGTTGCCCAATGCACGGGGGCCCCATTCCAGCCGCCCCTGGAACCAACCGATAACCTTGCCCTGAACGATGGCCTCGGCTGTCCTCTTGCAAAGTGCACCTTCGTCATCCATTCGGGTTACCGTGCAGCCCTTGCCGTCGATTTCGCCCTCGTGCTCTGCCAGCATGGCGGCAATCGCCTTGCTCTCATAGGCCGGCCCCCAATAGGAGTGGTCCATGACAAAGTTCCGCTTCCCCGGCACACCCTGATGGTAGACGTGGAATGCAGCGCCGATAGCGCCCCCCGCATCGCCGGCCGCCGACTGAATATAAACCTGCTTGAAGGGGGTGTTCAGACGAACCTTGCCATTGGCCACCGAGTTCATCGCACAACCTCCAGCCAGGCACAGGTTATCGCTTGCATGGGCCTGGTGCAGATGGTTGAGCAAGTGGAAAAAGGCCTCTTCATACATAGCCTGAACAGACCTTGCCATATCCATGTAGCGCTGCTCAAGCGGCTCGTTCTGCTTCCGGGATGGCCCGAGCAGTCCATCGAGCTCCTCGGAGAACAAATGCCCCACGCGCGGCGAACAATCTTCCCATTCGTACTCGACCTTCTCCTTGTGATGCCTGAAGAAACGGGTGTCCAGACGAAACGAGCCATCGTCCTGCAACAGAACAATCTTACGCATTTCCTCCATGAATGAGGGCTTGCCGTAGGGAGCCAGCCCCATCACCTTGTATTCGTCGCCGTAATGCGGAAAACCCAGGTGCTGGGTCAAGGCCTGGTAAAAAATCCCGAGGGAATGCGGAAAATAAACCTTGTCGTCGATGGCGATATCGTTGCCGGAACCGAATCCCCATGCTGCGCTGGCAAAATCGCCAAACCCGTCCACCGAAACCACCGCCGACTCGTCGAACGGCGAGACAAGAAATGCCGAGGCCAGATGGGCCAGGTGATGTTCCACATGATGCACCCCTCCGCTGAAGGTCGTGTCGGGGAACGCCCTGCCCAATTCCTCTTCGACACTGCCCCATTCCCTGGCATTCTTGATGCGCTGCATCACAAGGCTCAAATCCGGCCGTTTCTTCAGGGAAAATCCGATTTTCTTCCAGAGGTTCGCGGTTGGATCGCGATTGATGGCAACGTGCTCGACATCGGCCAGCGACAGGTCTGCACTGTCAAGGCAATAGCGAATGGCCTCGGACGGAAACCCTGCCCAATGCTTGATGCGGCGAAAGCGTTCTTCTTCCACGGCCGCCACCAGCCGACCGTCGATCACCAGTGCTGCCGATGAGTCTCCATGATATGCATTGATGCCAAGAACTATCATTCAATTACCTTGTATCCGACGCCCGCATGCTTTCCGGTATACCTGAAAATGCCGGTCCACGCAGACATCGAGTGAAAATTTACGTTCAGCCAACAGTCTTCCGTTGCTTCCCATTTCCTCGCTTTTATCCGGAGATTGCAATATTTCCAACAATGCTTCGGCGATTGCAGATGCGTCTCTTGCCGGCACAATGATACCTGCTCGGCTATCTCCTTCCAACAACAGCTCCCGGGTGCCCCCCACGTCCGTCGCCACCACCGGAACTCCGGCAGCCATTGCTTCCAGAACGGCCATCGGACAGGCCTCTGTCGTGGAACTCATCACCAGAACATCCAGCTTCGCAAGAAAATCATCGGTGTCTGCTACAAACCCAAGATCAAGCACCAGTGGTCGTATTCCCGTCGCATCGATCAGCCGCTCAATCCCCTGACAGTATTCGACATTGGACATTTTCTGGCCCGCAAACAACACCTGCAAGGGGCGCTTGACCATGCCATGAAGCATGCCAGCAGCCTGTACGTAATATTCGACCCCCTTGATCGGACTCCAGTTGGCCATCAGGCCTATGCGGGCAGCATCACGCACCGCAGCGCTTCGGTCATGGCGCCCTATCTTCCGGGTATCAACTGGCGCATAGATGATTTCGTATTTCCCTTCAGGGATGACGTAATGCGAAGCGACCGCCCGCGCGGCGACGACAATCTGATTGGACAGCAATCTGACCAGCCCGCCGAGCATAAAGGCCAGGGACTTGGGAACGATGGTATCATTCAGGTGCCATACGAGCGGAACCCCCGCCAGCTTCGCGGCCATGGCCGGAGCCACAAAGAAGGCTCCGTTTACATGCACGACATCGGGCCCTTCCTTTCTAAAGCAGCGAGCAAACTTGATGATATCGACAGGCAACAGGAGCAGCCAGCGGATCACATGCAGGATCCTGGACAAGCGGGGAATCCGACAAAATGCGATGCGAAGCGCACAAACGCCCTCGCGTTCGGCCACCTCGGCAGCATTGCCCTGACCCGCGGGAAGCACAATGGTGGTTGAAACCCCGCGTGCCCTTATCTCCCTGGCAACCTGAACGGCCCTCTTCTGCGGCCCTCCGTAGCGATCCTCAAAGAAAAGATTGATGACCTTCAAGCGACGGTTCTTCCAGGGAAGAAACTTCTCAATGGCCGGCAGAACAAGCAGGTATCGACATGAAAGGAATCAAGCATCCGACTACAAGTGATCAGTCAACCGCTGGCGGGGAAACAAAGCGCGCGACCGTTTCTTTCAGACCGGCATGCAGCGCATACTTGCACTCCCAGCCAAGCTTGCGCCGGGCCTTGCTGGTATCGGAAAAATTGCGTTTCACATCACCGGTACGTTCACCCACGTTGACCAGGCTGAAACCCTCGACACCGGCCTGATGCAATTCATCCACCAATGCCTCCGTCAACTCATTGATCGTAGTCTCGCGGTTCGTGGCGATCTGGAACACCTCGCCGCCAACACCTTGTTTATGAGCGGCAAGGCGAATGGCTTGCACGAGGTCATCGATATAAATGAAATCCCGGGTCTGTGTTCCATCACCGTAGACCTCAAGTGTCTCGCCATTCATCGCCTGCTTGATGAACTTGGCCACCACGCTGAACTTGTGACCCGAGCCGGGCCCGTAAACATTGCCGAAACGAAGGCACACCGTTGCAAGCCCGAAAGAGCGGAAATATGCCGAACAATAGCCCTCGCCAGCCAGTTTACTGGCCCCGTAGGGGGAAACCGGGTGGGCGGGCATTTCCTCATGGATGGGGGGATTGCATTCCCCGACCGGTGCGCCGCTCGAGGCAAATACAAAGCGCCGGACTCCGGCATGACGGGCAGCCTCGAGATAATTGAACGTGCCAAGCACATTGGTAACGCAATCCTGCCGGGGATCCTCCACCGACGGCCCCACGCCTGTGTTCGCGGCCAGATGCACGACGACATCCATGCCGCGGGCCGCTTGCATGGCCAGCGAGGCATCCAGGATATCGCCGACCACCAGCTGGCACTCGCCGTCGTCCGGCCCGTCCCTAAGACCATCCGTCCCGATCTCGGTAAACTCGCAGGTTGATGCCAGATCATCGCGGGTGCCGACTGACAGGTTGTCCAGCACCCGAATGCCGTGCCCTCCCTCTTCGCGAAGCTTGCGGATGAGACTGGTGCCGATGAACCCGCAGCCTCCGGTGATCAGCCAGCGCATATCAGCTCCACTTCACCCGCGGGAGAACCTTCCTTTCATCGATCCTGTCCTTGTAGCGGATCACCTCTTCCAGCATCGAGGCGACCACGTCGTCGGTCATGTAATGCGGTTGAAGGCCCAGTTCGATCAGGCCGGAATGGGCGGCATTGTAGTAATGTTCCTCGGGCTCCTTGCGCGGATTTTCGATGGACTTGATCGCCACATTGAGACCCATCCGGTCACCCACCTGCTTGACCTTCCCGGCCAGCTGGTTTACCGAGAACTGCTCGGTGAACTGGTTGAGGATTCTCAAATCACCCGCATCCACCGGCGATTTCAACGCCAGATCCACGCATTGCAAAGTGTCCTTGAGGTTCAGGTATCCCCGCGTCTGCCCGCCCTTGCCGTAGACAGTCAGCGGAATGCCCGCCACGGCCTGCACCAGGAAACGGTTGACCACAGTGCCGAAGATATCGTCGTAGTGAAAATTCGGCAGCAGGCGTTCGTCCATGTCGGACTCGGCCGTGGACAGGCCGTAGACCGGCCCCTGCATCAGATCGGTGACGCGCAGACCGTAGGCGCGCACATAGAACCACAGAAGGTCCGTATCCAGCACCTTGGTGGTGTGATACAGGGTGCCAGCCTGGCGCGGATACAGGAATTTTTGGCTGCGGCCCTTATGCTCAACATCCAGCCAGCCCTCTTCGATATCGATATTGGGCGTTCCGTATTCCCCCATCGTACCCAGCTTGATGATATGGCATTCGGGAGCGAACTGGATCGCCGACCAGATAACGTTGAAGGTCGCATCCAGGTTGTTGCTGAAGGTGCGGCGAGCTTCGCGAACTCCCATCATCGAATACGGGCCGGATGGCTGCTCGGCATAATGCACCACCGCCTCAGGACGGAAATCCTGGAACAGTGCCTCCATGAACTGCGGATCAGCGCAGTCGCCGATCTCCACGCGAACCGCCTTGTCGGCGACACTGCGAAAGATACCCGCACGATCATGCAGGTTCGGAGCGGGAACAAGCGCCTCCGAGGAGGTTTCCTGGGCCATATTCCTGCGCAGGTAGTTGTCCACCGCGCATACCTCGTGTCCTTTGGCCGCCATGTCCATGACCGTCGGCCAACCAAGGTAGCCGTCTCCACCCAGAATCAATACGCGCATGCATCCTCCGCCAGAAGTTGGTTGTCCCCAAGATAGGTCCTCAGGTCGGCCATACCCATCGCCGGAATCACACTCGAATTATACGGCGCCGAGATGCCGACGTCGCCCATGCCGGGATAACTATAGTCGATTTCCTCGTACACCGACTTGAATGCCGGGAGAACCACAAAGTAACCCGGCAACTCAACCGTGCGGCGGGTCTCTTCATCGTTCATCAGTTCCTCGTACAGCTTTTCGCCGGGCTTGGAACCAATAACCCGAATTTTAATATCCTCCGGCGCATGGCCGTAACGGGAGGCAAGTTCCTCGATCATCGCCCTGGCCAGGTCTGCAATCCGGACAACATGCATCTTGGTGACGAACACTTCGCCGCCGCAGGCGAGAAATACGGAATCCATCACCAACCTGACAGCCTGCTCAAGCGTCATGATGAAGCGGGTCATGTCCTCGTCGGTCAGGGTCAATGGCCCACCTCGTGCAATCTGCGCGCGGAAAACCGGCACAACAGACCCACGCGAACCGAGCACGTTACCGAACCGGGTCGAGGCGAATATCGGTCCGCCACCGCGGCGATGGGCATTGGCAGCCGTCATCAGCCGCTCTCCCATCAGCTTGGTCGTTCCCATCACATTGGTCGGATTCACGGCCTTGTCGCTTGAAGTGAACAGCACGCGCTCGACATTGTTCTGAATGGCCGCATCGATCACGTTCTGGGTGCCGATAATATTGGTCTGCACGGGGTCGCGCGGAGTCTTTTCGCACAGTATGACGTGCTTGAGGGCAGCAGCATGCAGCACGATATCCATACCGTTCATCTTCCTGTTCAGTTTGTCACGATCTCGCAGATCGCCGAGAAACAGGGACACCCTGGGATCTGCAGCATACTGCTCGGAAAGAAAGAACAGCTCGGTCTCGTTGTTGTCCAGGCCCACGATGCTGGCTACCTCGGTCTCAATGAGCTGCCTGAGCAACTCCTTGCCGACGGAGCCGCAAACCCCTGTGATTAGAACGCTCTTCCCTGTCCAAGGCATAATCGATCCGGATTCCTCTCTTTTATTACGCCGCTTGCCTGCCGTGAACGACCGACACCCCTGTGAACGACTGTGGGCAAGCCTACCCTTATATCGGCTGCAATTCACCTGACTTTTTGGAGATGGACGAACCCTCCGCGCAAGTCACTCCCGTTCCGACAGGTTCGCCCGTCTGCCAGACGAAACGGTCGAAACGCGAGGTCCTGCTCGCTGCATAGGTCATGGCGACGAGCAGGATGAACACCGGGTACCAAAACTGCGTATTTGCCAATTGAGTCACCAGGACATAAAACAGAAGCCATCGATTATGTCTTGTATAGCGGATCATCAGGAACAACATGAAGACCATCATCAGGACGCCCCGATCCACCAGAATGGAAAGCCAGCCTGATTCGGTTGTCAGCACCGCTCTGACGCCATGACCGAACAGAAGGGTAATCCAGTCGCTCTGCCTGAGAACATCCAGAACCAGAAAGACGGAGCGAATCCGCTCAGCATGCGAGTAGGCCATATGGTCAACAAGGAAATACACCAGGAAGACGCCGAGGGTAAAAAGGATGACGAGCCTGAAGGGAACATCCGGCTTCTTCCCTCCAACCGAAAAGGTCGCCAGCAGGTATATCGCAAAGAATGCATAGAAAGTAGTTGAAAGCGTGGTCAAACCGGCAATCAGGTTCAACCAGACGAATCGATTTCTGCTCCTGGGGTCGTCAATCCAGCTTCGGGAAGCCAGGATGTTGAAGCCCATCACAAAACCGAGGTACTGACCCTCGGTCATATAGCCGACCACCCTGGCGAATGGTATGTCAAAGAGGTATCTCGGAATCAGATTGCCGAGAATATCGTGATGCAAATAATAGTATCGTCCCATCACGGTGGGTGAAAATGACAGAATCCCGCTCTTGTAGGCGACGATGGCAAGAATCGCCATAATGCATAAAAGATAAGACAGCCTGATCCAGGTCGTGATACACGCGCCCAAGGCCCGCCGGTTCGACGCCAGAACCCCGATCAAAAGGAAGAGAACGATCAGCTTGTTGTAGGATGATACCAGTTTGATCACCGTATCCAGCCCCAGAATCAGGCTAAAGCCAAAAAGCGCGGACACAGGAACAATCCAGACCGCCTCGGAAAAATACCGATACCTCAGGCAGATCACCGAAAGCAGGATGATAACAAGCCCTTCATTCGCAATACGAACGACATCCGGCAAAAAGTTATGCAAGATAAACGGCGGATAATTCAGCGCATAGGTATGTAGCAACAGGATCAGAAACAGCATCAAGCCTGAAACGCTCGTCCATCCGACGGGGCTCATCTTATCCATGGCGGAAGGATTCATCCCGATAGGTTCAGGGTGAAAGTCACCAGGGCACTACCCGCCCGACCCTGCGACGCGAACATCGGCGAACCTGCAACGGCCTGTACTAACAATTTCTCTGCATCAGGGGCGAACCTTGATTCGTGCAGCGCGGGGATTAAATCAGTTCTGATGATGGTTGCGAGTCGCATCGGGAATTCGCATTACCTTCATCAGCGAAATAACACTGTTGATCCGCTTCTCGAACTGATGCAGCCCGATCACCCGATGCGCGAGCCTTCTGACATGATAGCGGATGGGATGCACATCCTTGCGCCAGTCATTCTCCGAAAAGATGCGGGCATCCATCAGGTTGTCCATCATCCAGCTCAATGACTGGCTGGCCTGATTCCTGTTCAACTGGTCCTCCATCATTGCTTCGCAATAATCGTCAATCGGCGTGTAATCCTCAACGACCTTGCCTGATACGATGCCGTCATGGATTCTGCGCAACCCGTTGGTCAGGTCGTCCTGTGGAATCCTCTGATAGTATTTCAGAGCCTCTTCCTTCTCGCCCACCGTGGCGTAATACCTGAACAGCAGTTGACTCTTGTTCGGCACCTCGGAGGTGTCGAAAAGATTGTCCAGCTTGAGGCGCTTGGCCTCGGCAACAAACTTTTCGAATCGCTCCAGACGCACCGGGAAGGTGTTCTTGCCGTCGATTGTGCGCCAGAAATCCGGCCCATTAGTCATATCCAGGCCGTGCTTCTCCGGATCCTGATAACCGAACGAACCGGGAAAGAAGACGCAGAAATTAATAGAAGGGTTGACCATGCTCAGCGAGCTTCGGTTCTTTTTCAGAAAGTCGAGAAGCTCCACGTAATCCTGCTCGGTCTCTCCCGGCAGGCCGAACATGATATTGATGCTGATGTACAGCCCGGCCTTTTTCCCTTCCTTCAGAACCTTTTCGATGTCCACACCCAGAGCCAGATTTTTTCCGATGCTCCTCAGAATGCGATCAGAAGGGTTCTCAAGCCCGTAACCGAGCAGGGTGCAACCCGCCTTCTTCAGCTTTTTATACAACGGAGCCCGCATCTCCTTGCGGATCACGGCATTCTCGAGATTCCACTTCAGGGGAATATCCCGCTCAATCATCAGGTCGCAGAACTCCTCCAGCACCCTGGTGTTGGCATTGGAGATACTGTCGCACATCCGGATGGACTCAACTGTCGGATAGGTCTTGGCGATATGTTCGAACTCCTCGACCATCCTCTTGGCCGAGCGGAAGCGGAACAGCTGCATGAAGTTACGCTCCGTGCAATAGACGCATTTGTTCGGGCAACCGCGTGAAACGTAACTGGGCAGATGGATCCCCGTGCCATAAAGGGACAGATCGAAATCACTGAAATCGGGAAACGGCAGGGTGTCGAGTTTCTTCACGAACTCCGTCGGCAATTCTTCAACAACCTTGTCTCGGTGCTTGTAGGTCACACCCGGCAACTGCTTGCCGCTCTCGCACGACACTTCCTCATAATAGGCCACTACCGCCTTTTCGCCCTCATTCAGGCAAAGGGCATCAACGTAAGGCTTGGCCATCAGTTCGTTCTTATTGCCCATATAATAAGCGACATTGGGGCCGCCCAGTATGAGCTTGATGTGCGGAAGCCGGGCCTTCAGTTCGGCGGCAAACAGCTTGGTGACCATGAAATTGGAGTAGTAAACGGTAAAGCCGACAATTTTCGGATTGATCTCCTCGATCTCGTCGATGAAATGCGAAAACATCGACTGGAAATCCTTGTAATACGCCAGCATCTCATCTTCGTTGTTGACGTGGTTCCAGCCGTTCTTGACGTCCCAGTAATCGCTGTATTTTTTGCCCCTGAGGAGATAGGCGTGGATGTTGATATCCATCGTTCTGGATTCTACGCCGCGCTCCTTGAGATAGCTTTTCAGCATGGCGCTACCCAGCGAAGGCACGCCAATCCCCCAGAACGGCATTTGAACAAAAACGATTTCGGCCATAACTGAACTCCTTCTACTCGGCTTTCTTCAACACAACCAGGTAGTCGCTGTAACGAACGAATCGGGTGTTCTGGAAGGTGATGAAGCGGTAAGGAAGATAAAACAGGTTAAACAGCATGCCGATCAGGCGCCGGCGAATCTTCGAGGCGGTTCCCTTTTTCATCCACTCACCCTTGAGAATGTCATAGGTGTCGTTACGGTTTTCGGCCATGAGGTTACCCAGCGACCAGCGCTTTTCGATGAAATGCGTTTCAACAATCTCAAACCCGAACCGCGACACCAGTTGCCGCATAGCCATCGGATCAATCCAGCAGGTATGTTCGGGATTGATAAGGTAGGCCCGTTTGAAACCCACATAGTGGAATTCGCCTGCGTAGAACGGATTGGGTGTTGAAAGAATGACCTTCCCCCCTTCGTTCAGCAACCTGCTCAGATTCTCGAAAAAGCCCTCGAAATTCACCAGGTGCTCGATAAGATCCCCGGCAACGATTACATCGAATGTCTTTTCAATACAGATTTCCCTGGTGACGTCGGCACACAGAACATCGAAGCCTTTCTTCTGCAACTTCTTCACATCGGATTCCAGGTAATCAACGCCCAGCAATTTCCGGGCGACACCCTTGATCCGGCCATGCTGCCAATCGTCACGACTATAAAAGGATTCGTCATGACAAACGCAACCCATGTCGAGAACATCCTTGCCACGACACATATCCAGAATGAATGCTTCCTTGTCGACAACGGGGGAAGACAGAATCTCCTCGGCAAAATCGAATTTGTTCACAATACCAGTCCTTTCATCAATCTTCACGACTCCTTTGAGCTGGGCGCATGGTAATGAGTCAGCCCACGAAACGGAACTGCACCAAAGCCCCCTTGTCACTCAAGTCATCAACGATAATGAAAAACGACCTCGCATGACACCTTAAGGATTGTGTGGGTCATCGGACGCGTGACAGAGCAGCCCCGAGCAGTGAATTCAGCATGGCAAGGTATGCCCTGCCAAATAGGGGGTAATAAGCGACCGCCCGCAACAGCATCGGCCAGGATTGCAGAAAACCTCCTCTGCGCTGCATGGCTCGGGCAACACCATAATAGGCAAGACAATAACGTCGCCTGATACGCATCCGGGTAGCGAGACTGCGTTGAGATTCACCGGGCAGTAATGACTCGAACACACGCAGACCCGCATGCATTTGCCGTAACGATGACGCACTCATGTTTCCAGAATGCACCCGGTATTCGCCCAAGACCTCCCGGATAAAATCCATCTTCGCACCTGCCTGTGCCAGCTTCAGGGAGAAATGGTAGTCCTCGGCCGTAACAAATGCCTCGTCTTCCGAAAAACCGCCGACCTGAAGCGCGACATCCTTGCGCACAACGGTCGCCGAAGGGGTGATACAGTTATATCCGTCCAGCAACGCATCGAAGGTGGCCCGCTCGGCCGGGCCGCAGAACATATCCTTTGCCTCTTCTCCGCTTTTGCGAAGGCCATGCGCAACAAGCGCCACATCCCCCTTGAAGAACGACAGACAACGCTCCAGTTTGTTCTCGTACCAGACGTCATCCGAATCGAGAAAAGCCAGATAGGTTCCCCGCGCCAGGGATATGCCGCGATTCCGGGAAGCCGCAATCACGCCATTATTGCGGAAATTCTCCAACCGAATGCGCTCGTCCGCGAACGACTCGACAACGGTAACCGTATCGTCCTCGGAATAGTTATTAACGACGATCGCTTCCCAGTCCGTGAAGCTCTGGTCACAGACCGACTGCAGGGCCTCTTTCAGGAAACGGGCGTGGTTGTAGGTTGGAATGATCACGCTGACCAGGGGGGCTCCGGGCATCTATTTCGCTCCCCATTCGGCCCGGCACATGCGCAGGACCTCATCGATCTCGGCATCCCCGCAGCCATCCGGGGCAAATCCGCTCGCCAACAACTTGTCCGTGCGGTAATCCAGCCAGGTGGCGCTTTCACCCGCAGCCGGCATCGGACGCACAATCTCCGGCATGAACCCAAGAGTCTCAGCACAACGGCTGCGAATAACCTTCGCCATACCGTACACCGACATGGCTTGCCCTCCGACATTGAACAGGCCATCGCCAAGAGATTGCTCGGGCAAGTCCAGCAGGTGACCAACTGCCCGGCAAACATCGGCCATGGCGATAAAATCCCTGCTTTGCAAACCGGGGGTTCTCAGCACCATACGCCGTTCACTCACCGCCTGGCGGCAGAGATCGTTAACCAACAGCATCCAGCAATTCGCGCCCACATGGGCCGGTGCACCGAATGCATTCGACAGGCGAATCACGGCCGCCCCGACCTCACCCCTTGCCGCGGCAGCCCTAACCGCATCTTCCCCGGCCCGGTGGCTTGAAGCGTAGGGGTGCAGGTTCTGCGGGCAGTCCTGCTCGGTGATCTCTCCGACCAGCGGGCTTGCATAGACATGCGCCGTGGACATGTAGACGAAACGCCGAACCCCCTGCGCTACGGCTGCCTGCAACAGGCGCGCCGTGGCCACCCCGTTGAAGGCCAGCGCGGCGGCCGGATCGGCGGCACAATCCTGTGCATTCATGCCAGCCAGGTGCACGACCGCATCGATGCCTGAGCAGCCCGAACGCAGGACGGAAGCATCGTCCCAGCGCATGGTGAACACCTCCGCATCGGGCAGCCAGCGCGGCGAAGCCACTCCGCATCTCGAGGCCAACACAATCCGAGACCTGCCCGAGGCCGCGAGATGCTGCGCCAGACGGCCACCGATGTATCCAAAGCCGCCCGTGATCAGTATCCGCATCATATAACCTTCACATCGTCGAACCTGGACACCCTGAGAGCAACCGCCGGCGTCCTATTTGTGCTGGATATGCCAGTCATACGGAATGGTCTTGTCGTCAGGAGGAATGCGCATGATTTCATCAGGATCGTGCGGTTGGGTGGCACAGTTCGCCACGATGGATGCGCTATCCCCGATGCCCTTCCAGCCATTCCAGACCAGCGGCGGGACTGTCAGCAGGAAATAATTCTCCGGTGACATGAAGTACTCCTCGACCACGCCCCGGGTCGGGCTGTCGGGACGGTCATCAAACAGCACGCATTTGATGGAACCGTGCACCACCGCATAATTGAGCGTCATCGTTTTATGCAGATGCCATGCCTTGATGGCTCCCGGATAAGTGCAGGAAAAATAGATTTCCCCGAAGCGCTGAAAATGCGGGGCATCCTCCCGCAACATGTGCATCACCTTGCCGCGCTCGTCAAAGAACTGTTTCAGGGGCGTCACACTCACACCGGCAATCATGACAGCTCCGGAAAATAGTCATGTAGCTGGGTACGGGTCACCGACGCTGCATCAGCCCCCTCGAGGACAGCCTTGTACCATTGGGCTGTCGCCTCCAGGGTCTTCTCCACCGGCCAGCGCGGTTTCCACCCCAGCAGTTGATGCGCCTTGTCGCAATTCAGTTGCAGCAGCTGGGCTTCATGGTGGTGCTGCTGGGCATCCATCTCGATGCTGCCACGGCCGAGGTGGCGAATGATGGTGCTTGCCACCTCGCGAACCGTACGCACCTCGGAGGTTTCAGGGCCGAAATTCCATGACCCGCCAAATTTTTCGGGGTTCTCGTACAACCTGGCTGCAAGCAGCAGGTATCCCGACAGGGGTTCAAGCACGTGCTGCCACGGGCGGGTCGCCTCCGGATTTCTCAGGTAAATCGGATCTCCATTTTCGATCGCACGAATGCAATCGGGCACGATACGATCCGCTGCCCAATCGCCCCCGCCGATCACATTACCCGCCCGGGTTGTCGCAGCTCCCAGATTCTTTCGGGAAGCAAAGAAGGAACGCGCATAGGCCGAGAAAACGATTTCCGCCGCGGCCTTCGAGGCGCTGTACGGATCGCGTCCGCCAAGCCGGTCGCTCTCGCGATAACCCCATATCCATTCGACGTTTTCGTAACACTTGTCCGAGGTGATATAAACCAGTGAGCGCACCGACGGACAGTTTCTCACCGCCTCAAGCAGATGAGCCGAGCCCAGCACATTGCTGCTGAAGGTGTCCACCGGATCGTCATAGGATTGTTTCACCAGCGCCTGGGCTGCCAGGTGCAGGACGAATTCCGGCTGACATGCCTGCATGGCCTCATTCAGCTTTTCCCTGTCGCGTATGTCACCGGCAATGTGGTTAACCTTCTCTTTCAAACCCAGCATCTCGAAATGGCTGGGGCCCGGAAGCGGCGGCAAGGCGTACCCGGTCACCTCCGCACCGATCTCGTGCAAAAGGAATGCCAGCCAGGACCCCTTGAATCCGGTATGCCCCGTGATCAGAACCCTCTTTCCCTTGAATAACAGCAGGTCATCCTTCATGCCTATCGAACCCATGGCGCCCTTCCGTTGTCATACATCGAATTGAGCAACTGATACTCCCTGCTGGTATCCATCGGCTGCCAGAAGCCGTCGTGCTTGAACATCACCAGTTGCTCGTCGGCAACCAGCTTGTGCATGGGCTCCTGCTCGAACACCAGGTCCTCGCGCTCCTCCAGGTAGTCGAACAGTTCCGGACGGGCGACGAAGAAGCCGCCCGAAATACGTCCTGCCGTGGCCTGAGGCTTTTCATTAAACTCGGAAATCACTCCGCCGGATCCGCTTACCATCTCACCGAAGCGGCCGGGCGGGCGCACACCGGTCACCGTAAGCACCTTGCCGTGCGATTTGTGGAATTCCACCAGGCTGTTGATATCCACATCACTGACGCCGTCTCCGTAGGTCAACATGAAATCCTCATCCCCGACATATTCCCGGATACGGGCGATTCGCGCGCCGGTCATTGCCTTGCCCCCGGTATCAATCAGAGAAATCTTCCAGTCCGACAGATCGTGCCCGTCATGGTATTCGATCCCGCCGCCCTTGCCATAATCAAGGGTGAAATTACTGGTATATGCCTCGTAATTGAGGAAGAAGTTCTTGATGGAATGCCCCTTGTAGCCCAGACAGAGTACGAACTCCCTGTGCCCGAAATGGGCATAGGTCTTCATGATATGCCAAAGAATCGGATAGGGTCCGATCGGGATCATCGGCTTGGGTATATCGTCCGCCACATCACGTATTCTGGTGCCAAGGCCACCGCAAAGAATCACAGTTTTCATCATCCACTCGCTAACAGTTCGTTGTATAAATCAATGTATCGCCCGACCGAGGACCCGGAGGTAAATTCATGTGCAAACTTCTCCCTTGCCCGGCCACCCAAAGCCTGTCGGATTTCCTGCCCTCGCGACAGGGTCAATATCGCCTCCGCCAGAGCCCCGGCATCGCCGGGCGGCACGAGAAGACCGCTTTCCATGTCATCAATTTGCTCGGGCGTGCCGCATAGCCTGCTTGCAATCACGGGCTTTCCAAGGCCCATTGACTCGATCACGACATTCGGAAAATCCTCGTCCCTTATCGACGGCAGTATAACAAAATCGACCGCGCAGAGGAGGTTGAAAACGTTATCCTCGTCGCCGAGAAATCGGACATCGTCGCCAAGTCCGTTTTGCGCCACGTATTCTCGCAACCCGGCAAGCTCGCTTCCATGCCCCTCGACAAGCAACAGCGGCATGGCATCAAGCCGCTGCTTCAGCAGGCGCATGGCCTGCAACAGCACCCGGTGCCCCTTGCGTTCCTCCAGCACGGCAACAACACCGAGCAGTAAGCGGTCCCGGGGCAGGCCCAGGCGCGCGGCAAACTCCTCTCTGCACTCCGAGGGCTGCCGCAAGCGCACACCATTATGGATGCATTGCATGCGCTCCGGGGCAAGCCTCATCACCCTGGCCAGCGCACTGCCGGCGTAGCTCGAGCCCGTAACGAACCGGTCAACCCATCGCGCGACCAAACGGTCGAACGGGTAATCCAACCAGCGGCTTGGGCGACGGTAGCCAACCGCCACATTGTTGACCACATACACGATGCGCCGCACTCCCCTCAGCCTCGCGGCAAACACGGCCGCCATGCATGAACCTGCTCCGGGATAACCACCGTTGTTCACGTGCAGGATATCCACCGGCCCGAGGGTGCCGAGAAAGCGCCACATCACGTAGCTGTTGTAGAGCAGAAACCACAACCGGAACAGCAGCAGCAGACCGGCAAGCTTGAACAGCATGCCAGACAGGGAATGAAGCGGCCTGCCGAACACCGCATTGTATTCGATCAGTGACAGGGGAAAGGTAGGGACATCCTTTTCCACCCTGGACTCCAGGCCTTGCCGATAGCGCGGCGAATACCTGTAGCTGAAGCTCAAGTCGGCGCAGGCCGCCAGTTCATCACTGTGCAGGAAGTTGACCAGCATGTTCTCGCAACCGGCGAAGAACGAGCAATCGGAATGGTAGTGAATACGAAAGCTCATGCGTTTGTCTGGCACATGGAACGGCGGTAATAATCGATGCTTCGAGACAGGCCGTCGGAGAGTGGAACACGCGGCTTCCAGCCCAGCACCGCCTCGGCCTTGCTGTTGTCCGCCCAGTACTGCATGGCCTCCCCGCTCCGGTAGGGCTGCTCCCCTATCCCGAGCAAATCATGGGCACCCCCGCCGATCTGCTCGGCCACCATCGCGGCAACGCGCCGGATACTGACCGGACTGCCACTGCTGACGTTGATGATCTGGCCACTGCAATCCGGATTGACCGCTGCCAGAAGCATGGCCTCGACAACATCGCCGACATATACGAAATCCCTGGTCTGCTCCCCTTCCGACATCGGAAAATGCTTGCCGGCCAGCAGGCTGGCGATCACGGTCGGGACAAACATACCCGCAGGCTGGCCCGGGCCATAGACAACCGACGGACGCAGCTCAACCGCAGCGAAATTATGTAACCCGCCCAGCATCTGCAGCAAATGACTGACCGACACCTTGGCATACGAGTACGCGCTGACCGGAGCTTCCCTGGCTTGCTCCCTGAACGGGGCCTCCATACCGCCATAGACCTCGCAACTGCCGAGATGCACAAAGCGTTTGACGGAGCCGGCACGCAGGCATGCTTCCACGAGGTTGAGCGTGCCGAACACATCGTTGCGGAGGGCTGCGCGAAGGTCGTCCATGCCTGTCGCCTTGTTCTTCAGGCTTGCCAGATGGAAGACATAGTCGGGAGCAAGATCGGACACCGCCTCGCCGACCTGTCCGGCGTTTGCCAGGTCGCCTTCTAAGTATTGAACCCCTGCCTGCCCAGACGCCGGCATCTGCCGGGAGAAACCGACAACACGCGCTCCCGCATCTCGCAGCGCCGCGCTCAGGTGGCAGCCGATAAAGCCGCCGGCTCCAGTCACCAGCACCGTCGATCCCGACAGTCCCACTACCCGATGTGCCGTCATCTGATCACCCCTGCCTTCCTGAACAGCTTATCAACGAACCCTTTCCCCTGCTACGCGAATCCGCCTTTGCCTGATGCGACAGCGGCCTCCCAAGATAACCCCTTGCCTGTGACAAGTCTTGCCGGCATCGCCAGTTGCGGCATTCGGAACCCCGATGCCCCACGGCATACTTCCTTCCGGAGCTCTACGTGGGAACTCGATGGACTTCATCCTGCCGCTTCCAAAAAGTCGAGAATGACCTCCTTGGTCAGCTTGTCCTCAGACTCCGGGGATGTCAGGTAATCATATTTATATTGCTCATACTTCCCTGCATTCACGCAAGGAATACTCAGTTGCTCGACGGAGTGAATGCTATCAAGGTTGCATAATCCGCTCCCCAGCGTATCGGAGAAGTTAACGATCCAGGGCAGGATCGACTGGCTACCCAGCCGCTGCAACTGATCGTTATACAGAAAGATAAGCGGCTTGCCGTAAAGAACCGGAAAGCTGATGGAGGTTGTTGCATGCGCAAAAACAAACTCGCTGTCCCTGACCAGCTCGTTGGTCTTGTATTTGATAATCTCCCGGCCTGCGAACCGTGACTCGGCATAATTTGCAGATGGATGGGCAGCGATGACCACGCGTACCCCGAAGCGTTTCTCAATCAGGTCAAAATAGGCATTGATACCACGGAAGTAGCTTTCCGGCTCAACGGTTTTGATGTTCAACAGGCTCCAGTCCGGGTGATAGGGCAGATTCTCGTCAAGGAACACGGCGTAACGCCCCTCGATGATTCTGTCCTTCCCGTCCCGTATGGAAAGATAAGCGTCGTAGTCGTAATAGTTGATTCCCACAACCTCGGATTCACCACCATGCTTTCCCAAGGCACTTCTGCCTGCAGCAAAGACGACATCAAACCCTTTCAGCATGCCAGCAGCCATGGCGGCAAGAACCAGCTTATTGAGAAAACGTCTGAGAAATTTGGCTCCGCCCCCATCGCACAGCCGCGCGATCATACCCCCGGGCGAAGTCGTTCTGGCCGGAATCGGCAGGTGCCCGATGCCGAACAAGGCGATGTAACACCGGTGCTTGGTCAGGGCACGATGCAACCACAAAAAGTCCCAGCCAAGGGTGAACATCTCGACAATCACGGTTTCCTTCCCTGCCTCCGCAGCAATCCGCTCTCTGACCTCACGCTTGCAGTTGAAGCTAACCGCGATATCCGGTCTGGTTTGCTCGCCGGCATGGACATCGTGCGCATACAGCCGGCTGACATCCCAGTACTCGACCGCAATACCGCGCCGTTCGAAGTCATCGAAGTAATAGCTCTTCGCAAAGTGCCTGGTTAACGGCGAAGGCTTGATATAAATGATCTTTTTCACTGATGAACAACCATGCCTGAACTACAGGCTGAAGCCATCATCCACGATCAGGTTCTGGCCGGTAATATGGCGGGACGCCCTGGACAACAGAAATAACAGGCTGCCGCTGACATCCTGTGGGTTCAGCATGCCCTTGGAGCCACAATAACGATTGTATTCACGAAGAAACGTCTCGGGCTGATTATCCAGAATGCCTCCGGGGCTGATGCAGTTGACCCTGACGCCCTTGTCTTTGAAATACTGGGCAAAATACCGCGTAAGTTGAATGACGGCTGATTTGATGGCGGGGTATTCGACCGGCACAGTCATCTCGGTTCCTGCATACATATCAAAACGGGGAGCTATCACCCCGTAAACGGATGCAAAATTGATGATATTCCCCTCCCTCTGATTGCAGAAATAGGCTCCGAACTGCTGCGCCACAAGAAAGTAACCGCCCAGGTGAAGATTAACATTTTCGCAAAAATCCTCGTAGGAAACATCCTCCAGCTTGCGTCCGTAATTCCGGTTGCGCGGGTAGGCATTATTCACCACCGCATCAATTCGCCCATAGCGCTCGCCAAGATACTCAATGAGTTCGGAAACCGAGGCCTTGCTTGTAATGTCCAGGGTCGCCGCTTCGGCTCGACCACCATATTTCTCGCTGATCTCCGCAGCCACCCGGGATGCCCCGGAGGCATCCAGATCGGCCACCACGGCAACCCCACCCTGCTCTGCCACGGAAGCACAGAACTGGCGACCGAGCAGCCCCGCACCCCCGGTAATGACCACGACCTTCTCACTCAGCATCACTTGCCTCCATCATGTCGCGGTACAATGCATAACGCTTATCACGTATGGTGGGAAACCCCTTGCGATAACGGGTAACATCCTCCCGGTCGATTTCGTAAACATCCATCTCCGGCCCACTGATCACAGGCACAAGGATTGTGCCATCCGGGGCTATGGCCATCGAACATTTCTCGTATTGCAGGCCATTCCCATCGATTCCCACCCGATTGACCCCCAGGGCAAACCACTGGTTTTCGATGGCCCTTGCCACCAGCAGCGCCCGCCAGTGCGCCGCCCTCGGGGCGGGCCAATTGGCAATATTGATCATCGCATCGCAACCGGGTGCCATCGGGGAGAATAATTCGGGAAAGCGCAGGTCATAGCATACCGAGCAGCCAAGATGCAGGCCACCTGCCTCCAGCACACATGGCGCGCTGCCCATCTCCACAACCTTATCCTCTCCACTGAAGCTAAAAGGGTGAATCTTGGCATAAACCGCCTCCGCCCCTCCGGTACGGCGGGCCAGACACAGGTAGTTACGGGGTTTCCCGGATGCGGTATGCACAAGACATGCACCGAAAATAATATCTACGCCGGCATCAGCGGCCAGCCTTGCAAAGCGCTGCACGCTCTCCGAACCCTGTTCATGCTCGGCGATCGCCGCAACATCCAGAGAATATCCGCTCAGCGTCATCTCCGGGAAAACCACCAGATCACAACCGTGGCCTGCCGCTTCCCGGGCAAAACTGTCGCAGCGGCGGAAATTTTCGTCCTTGTCCAGCCAGCGCTGGTTAAGCGAAACCAGGGCAATGCGCATCAGTTGTATTTTCTGAAAACGGGCTTGACGACAGGACCCTCAAGGTATTTTTCCACCCCATCTTCCAGCGCCTTGCGGTAAACCGAGAAAGCCTGATCCACTGCCGCTTCGGTCAGCGCCAACTCCTCATCCCCATGTCGGTAGGACAGAGCAACCCACGGCATGAGTACACCGTTAGTGATCATTTCCTGGAGGAAAAGGGTGCGCAGGGGAAGTGAATTGGCCCCAGCCTGGTCCAGGGTCAAAAAATAAGGCGAACAGGCAAAACCGCCCGCCTTGAAATGATCGGCAATACCGTGTGCCTCGGCTTGGCGCTGCAGCATGCTTATCAGCTTCTGACCGTAGCCCCACAAGTGCTCCACCACCTTGTTGCGCTGCATGAAATCCACTGCAGCGACAAACGCACCCAAGCCCCCCATCTCTGCACCGTGCGTCGTGGATAGCAGAAACATCCGTTCCCTGCCTTCGGCCTCAATCGATCCCAGTTCCATAATCTCCCGGCGTCCAGCAACACATGACACCGAAAAACCATTGGCCATCGCTTTGCCGAAAGTGCACAGGTCCGGTTTCACACCATAAACGTGTTGCGCTCCCTTCATGTGCCAGCGAAACCCGGTAATCATCTCATCCAGAACAAAAACGATACCATTCTTGCTGCACAAGGCCTGCACCTTATGCAAAAATTCGTCCCTGGGTTCCTCTGTCGCTGCCGGCTCCAGAACCACACAGGCAAACTGGTTCGGATAACGGGCTATCAACTCCTCCAGAGAAGCGATGTCGTTGTACTGAAATGTTTTGGTCTTATCGATGGTCTCCTGGGGGATTCCCTTGGTCAACGGTGTGGATCCAATGAACCAGTCATCATAGGAAAAGAACGGATGCTCGGCACATCGTGCGACCATCTCCCGCCCCGTGTATGCGCGTGCCAGCTTAACGGCAGCCGATACGGAGGTAGAACCGTTCTTCGTGAATTTGACCATATCCACCGAATCAATCAAATCTACCAATAGTTCCGCAGCTTCCAGTTCGATAAGAGAAGGCCGCGTCAGATTATTGCCATTATGGATTTCACGGATTGCCGCTGCATCGACTTCATCCTCCGCGTAACCAAGATTCACCGCCCGCAGGGCCATGCCATAGTCGAGGTAACGTTTTCCCTCGGAATCATAGATATATGCACCCTTCCCCCGCGAGAGGATCTGCGGTGCATTGGAAGGGAACTGGTCATGCCCGCGGGAATAGGTATGTGCTCCGCCTGGAATAACCGCATTTAAACGCTTGCTGTAATCGCTCATTAGATTCTGCCCTCCAATCTTGCTGACATTAGTGCCTCGATTGCAATCAAATCCACCAGGTCATCCACCTCAAACGACTTATAGCGTGGCACGACCCATGGGGCTGTCGCATCATGGTAGAAACTTCGCCTGGCATACATCGATGCGATACTGGATACATAGACAGACCCTTCGAGAAAATAGAGTTTCTCGATATCCTGACGACGAACATTGTCCGGCTGCCTTTCAAGATAGGGCCGAAGGAAACCGCCTTGCTCACGGTAAAGAAAAGACGGATGCAGGGTCTCCACCTGCGAAACACCCACCACACTTTCCACGCCGGGTGTATGCAACAAATGCTGGATAGCCCCGGAAATATCACTGATCTCGCGCAACGGAGATGTCGGCTCAACCAATACAACCAGATCATATCCGAGATCCCGTTCCTGCATGTGGTCGATAGCATGCAGGAGAACGTCGATACTCGAGGCCGTATCTCCCGAGAGAGACTCCGGACGGATAAACGGAACTTCGGCACCATACGATAGTGCGACATCGGCGATCGCTGTTGAATCCGTCGAAACAACAACAGTGTCTATTTCCGGACAGGTAAGCGCCTGTTCGATGCTCCAGGCAATAAGCGGTTTACCGCAAAGCGGGCGGACATTCTTGCCGGGAATCCCCTTCGACCCCGCCCGGGCAGGAATAATCGCCAATACTCGCTGACCATTGATCACGAAATCATCTCCGTCGGTTCGCCACAACTCACAAACCGGGAAGCGGCTTGTACTCCTGCATAATTCGTGTTTCTCATCGCACTCAATATGTTATGCCTGACGGGCAATAATTTTTTCAAGGTCATACAAGGTTTGCAGAATATTGAAGTCGTCTTCGAGGCTGTTCGGATAGCGAGCCTGATCCCGGGAACGCGCAGCTTCGACAAAATCATTCATTTCGGAAATATAGGGCTCCTCGGGATTGATATACTGGTTCTCAACCGTCCCTGTATCAAAGCGGAACTCTTCCCATGACTCCATCGAGGTATTGATAAAGCGGACACTGTTCGAGTCAGCACTGAACACGATTTCGCCCAGGCTGCCGAGTACGCGCATCTCCCGGGTCGCCCTCGGACGGGAAACAACTTCCACCGTCATGTTTGCAAGAACATTATTCGGATAGCGCAGCAGACAATGGTAAATATCGTCAATATCCGCCGGCATATCCGTCACCTTTGCTTTGACGCACCCCAATGCTTCCGCCTCTCCGAAAATATCATTTAGCCAGGTCAGCTCAAATGGAACGATTTCCCGCGCACCGCCTGTTTCGCGTGTGGACACATAGAATTCCTCGATATTTTCCCAAGGGTGCCAATCCGGCAGGTACTGTCCCGTCTGATAGTTGATATTCAGCACCTTGCCGATACTCCCCTCCTGAACCAGTTCCTTGACCTTTTTCGGCCCTGAAAAATAACGCATGGTACAGGATGGGGCCATGACGACACCGGTGTTTTCAATCTTCCTGGCCAACTGCGCTATTTTGTCCGCATCGACCACGGAAGCTTCGATAAAACAACTGATACCCTTCTCAAATGCGATATTCGCATAGTGCATGTGCAAGTCCGGCGGAGTTGATATGACAAAGGCCTGCGGCGCATAGGTCAGCAAGGCTTCTTCAAGGGACTCAAAAACAGGAATACCATATTTATCGGAAGATTCCTGCCTTCTGTCAGCCCGGGGATCAAACCCCGCGACGTGCTCCATACCCAACGCCTTGAGGTTGCGCACCCTTCTCTTACCCATCGATCCAAGACCAATCACCAAAAATTTCATTGCAGTTTCCACTCGTATTTCATAATTCCCTCAATGGCCAGAAAATCATAGATATCATCTATTTCGTAACACTGGTACCGCTTGATCATTCCGTACGTCGTGCGCCGTGGATAAAAAGATTCCTCTTCAAGCAGTGTATTTGTTTTAACAATATAAGCGACGCCATAGGGAAAATAAGCAGCCTCGTTATCCTGCCTGCGCGCGGTCATCGCGACATCCTTGTAAAAGGGTTCAATATTGTTGCCCGAAAGCTTTTTCATGATGGATGGATGTTCGCGAACCTCACCCAAACTTACGATCGCATCGTACCGGTCTTCCGTGGCAATCATTTTCTCCAGCATGCCATCGATATCGCCTTTTTCGCGCAAAGGCGAGGTCGGCTCCAGCAAGGCGATGTAGTCAAAACTTTTACCCAGTTCTGTCTCGTAAAAGTCGATTGTATGCTTAACCACATCAAAAGAAGTGGATCTATCACTGGCCAGCCCGGAAGGCCGGATAAACGGAACCGATGCACCCAATGAACGAGCAATACCGGCAATATCATCGCTATCAGTTGTAACCATTACCTCGTCGATATATTGACTTGCGAGCCCGGCCTCAACACTCCAGGCGATGAGTGGCTTACCGCAAAGCGGCCGAACATTCTTACCCGGAAGCCCTTTAGATCCCCCGCGGGCAGGAATAACACCCAATATACTCCGCCCATCGATCACAGGAAAACCTCTGGAAAATCGCCATTGGCCTTGTGATAATCCTCGTGCCGGCCGATATCAAGCCAATAACCTTCAAGCCTGTGATAACACACGGGCTTTTCTTGATTAATTAGTTTGGCAAACAGATCTGGCATATCAAAAAACGCATCATGCGGAACGCATGCCAACGCCTCGGGGGACAAGGCATAGATTCCAGCATTAACCAAGGCCAAGTGCAGCGGCTTTTCTTCCAGTTCTTTGATTCGGTCCTCTGCTGTACGTACCACGCCATAGGGAATCTGGTATTCATGCTCACGAACAGCCATGGTTGCCATAGCTCCTCTGGCAAGATGCTCATCCAGCATCTCACCATAATCCGCCGTCACCAGAAGATCAGCGTTAGTCACCAGAAGGGGGGAGCCCGGAACCTGCGGCAGGAGGCTTAAGGCACCCGCCGTACCCAGTCTCTTTTCTTCACGCAGATAACGAATATCAGCTCCGAATTCCGACCCATCGCCAAAGTGACTCTCAATCTGATCCGCATGGTAATTCACCGCCAACCAGATGTGGCGAAAACCTTGCTCAACAAAACGGCATACAACGGTCTCAAGCAGTGGACGATTCCCGACAGTCAGCATTGGCTTTGGCGTATTACGTGTCAATTCCTTGAGACGTTTGCCTAGCCCGCCGGCCATAATAACAACCCAGTTCTCCCTTGGCTGCACGGTCAGGTAATCGTCAATCGTTTTCAGGTCGACAACTCTGCCCTGGTCATCCAGAACCGGAATCTGATGCAACACGAGCTTTCTCATTTTAGCCAGGATCGCATCCTTTTCCTCTCCCACCTGAACCGTCGTGGGGGTTCGACACATACAGCGCTCAATCGGATCGCTCAATTCCATACCATCCAGCAATCCACGTCGAACATCACCGTCGGAAAGAGAACCAAGCAAATGACGGCCCTCATCCACCACCAAGGCCAATTGCGTGGTGGCGGCATTGATTCTGGCAATCGCCTCACGAAGAGGTGTATCAGGTGAAACGAGAACAGACTCCCAAGATTTCATTATCTCTCCATCAATTGTGCTGACTCACAGCTAGCGGCACCCCGCAAGGATAATTATCCCTCAAACGTACCGACAGCCGACCGGTTTACAACCCAAAGAATTGCATACTGAATGAGGTTGGGTCTTTACACCGCAACCACCCCCTCATGGCTTCAAAGTGACCAGAAGGATCATTGGAGATACCGACAAACTCATAGCTCAATGGCTTCGTCAATCATATAATTTCGATTTGCGACCTTCCCAATCATCTCCCAGTAGAAGAAAGGAGAAAGGCCATCGCCCGGACGCTTGGCTATCAAGTCTTCGGGTCCGAACTTCTTCCCGGCCTTGATCTCCCTGGCTGCTACCAGACTCCTTCTCACAATATGATGATTTGCCATTTCGGAAGGTGACGGTTGCTTTTCTCCATCCCCCAAAGCCGCCTGCACATCCCGAATCGCCCGGACCATCTGCTTGAGCTCGACCGGTTCCAAAGAAGCTGCGTGATCCGGCCCTGGAAGTTCTCGATCGAGCGTAAAGTGCTTTTCGATGATCTGCGCCCCCCGGGCCACAGCCGCAATGGGGATATGAATTCCCGGAGTATGGTCTGATAGCCCCATTGGCAACCCGAATTTTCGACCCATGGTATCCATTGCCTTGAGGTTCACATCGGCATATGGAGCCGGGTATTCTGTT
>Ga0209919_1000061_pt1 | contig 53757 bp, 48 predicted proteins | sample SalPon2A_C_D2_MG_FD_185721 | JGI IMG/M metagenome (GOLD analysis project Ga0209919, IMG submission 185721) | Soil microbial communities from South San Francisco under conditions of wetland restoration - Salt Pond MetaG R2A_C_D2_MG (SPAdes)... | ecosystem: Environmental > Terrestrial > Soil >... | reverse complement strand
AAAATTGCAAGTGATATTATATTGCAAAATATCGAAACATTAATTAGACCTTTACTCAATCATTATCACAGAAACTCTTAGTAACAAATGTGTTTTTATATTTAGCGGAGAGACAGGGATTCGAACCCTGGGTCCGCCAATGACGGACAACGGTTTTCGAGACCGCCCCATTCAACCACTCTGGCATCTCTCCATTAGGGTATTCAAATAAATATTAAATGGACAATTAAAAATAATATTATCCCGGAAACAAATAAACTAGGGACAAAAAATTTATGATTTTTATGCATTTCTCAAAAAAATTGTATGAATGGGCAGGAAAATAAATATTCCTGCAATATGAGTCATAATTTTCCCAATAAATAATCTGGAAATTCCGGATTAAAGAAAACTATTCTGAAATTAATCCACAAATTGTAACTAATTTAAAAACTGCCATGTATAAATATATATAGAGACTTACGCATGTATAAAAGAAATCCGGCCATATGACATTATTAACTATACAATGATCCATTATTTAGAATAGTCACATTTTTTGTAAAATCTTATTGAAATAATTATATTTACAATCTTCTATCGGAGAGGTGCAAGAGTGGTTGAATTGGCTACCCTGGAAAGGTAGTGTATCCGCAAGGGTACCGTGGGTTCGAATCCCACCCTCTCCGCGATTTTTTATTCATTACAATAAAGTGTGCATTTATCGCAAATGATTATTTCAATAGGAGATTTTATCGTCTTTGTTTTGATGCTACAAATTACTGTTAGCAAAAATAATTCAACATTTCGTTAAACGGTTAATATTATCGACGAAGGCTGAATTATTGCTTCTCATTTCATTACTTACTATAGTTTTTCAAATTAACTATTGTTTATTCTTCCATTATTCGATATATTTCAAGTGAGTATTAGTTCTTGGGGTATTTTTTTAATAAATAATCTGAGGGAATTATGAAAAAAATTTTTGCAATTATAGCAATCATCCTATTAGTTGTTTTTGTCTCAGCTTGCAACGTTAGTGCTCAATATGCAACGAAGGGGGACATTGAACTTGGTGGTGCAATATCCTATTCCAGTACCACTGCTGTTTCTAATGGCAATACCGCAAGCGAATCAACAAGCCTCTTTCAATTTCAGCCATACGCCAGCTATTTTATCTTTAATGGATTTTCAGTAGCGCTAAGTCCGGGAATTGGTATTTTGAGTCCTGCCGGTGCAACTGAATCTACCAAACTCTACGGGATTTTTCTTGTACCTGGATATACATTTAATATGAAATCAAATATTTTTCCTTATGTACAGGGATTGGTAGGGTATACGGCTCTTAAGTCCGGTGCTACAGATAATAGTGGTCTAAGCTTCGGAGGTAAAGGTGGTGTTAAATTAGTTGCCGGTAAAAACGGGTTGGTTAGTATTGGCGTATCATATATGCTCATTAATTTAAGCCCGAGTGGAGCCAGTAGCAGAACCGGTTTTAATAACTTTGCTATAAGTTTTGGTTATTCAATATTTCTTGATAATTAATTAGAAAAACTGAAATTAATATTTTAAAAGAACCGGCAGTTTAGGTGAACATTGTTCATCTTTTCTGCTGGTTATTATTTTTTTAAGACCGCCTTTGTAAACTGTGATTCTGCGATTTTTGCATGCAGTGTTATTGAATCAATAATATATTCAGTACCCTCACCGTTTTTCATCAAATCATAATAATGAATTTTCTTTGGATACCAGCGGTTTTCAATTGAAAATACTTCAAGCATGTCACTTCTTTTTAATGGTTTGCCGCTTTTTGCGTACCTTATTTCTTTAAGAGGAACCCATCTTTCTTTATCCACCCAGAGTTTTCTGCTATAGTAAGTAATATCCTCCAATTTTGCTGTAAGCTTAATTATATAACAATCTCTTCCATCAATTATTTCCGATCCTGTAACTTCTGCATTATATATATCTATCATTTTCCTGTTTTCAGTTATATCCTCATACGAAAGATCTGAGCCCATTACCGGCTGCCTTAATAAATGGCCTGAAATTGAAATCACTCTGTCAGTCGGCTCCGGAACATAAATCCAAACGTGATCCTGAAGCTTCAGCATTTTTTTGCCTTCCTCCCGTGGGGGATAAGTATATTCAACAAACGCTTTATTTTTGCCTTCAATCCAACTCTTGGATTTAACTGTACGAGTGCCACTTCTTCCGTGAATAATCATTGTAGTTTGAGTTATTGCTTTATCTAGTACGAGGTTTTTGTCAACCTTCTTCAGTACTTCTAATCCTGAAGGTGTCTGAGCAGACGCATTAATTATTAATGAAAAAATAATTGCTGTTACAGCCTGAATTTTTTTCATACTTCCAATTCCTTAAAAAGAGTGGCAGTTTGTCTTTTGAAAATTTGTATTCCAGAAAATGACGTACCGATTAATGTTGCTAACAAACCTGGTATGAAGCCAATATAATAACTTGTTAAACTTATTCTTGCTCGAATTATATTAGGCATCATTGTTGTCGAATTTCTCATAGTTTCACTTACGTCTATTCCAAACTCCTGAAGATAAAAAGATATTCCTAATCCCAAAGCAGTACCTAATATGGAACCGATTAATCCTACTACTACAGATTCGTATATTAAGGATCTATAAATTTGATCTTTTGCTTCTCCAAGCGCTAATCTTACACCTACTTCTCCATAGCGCCTTATTCCGGACATTAATCCTGCATTTACCAAAACAACAGACATTGCGAAAAGGAATATGCCTATAATCAGGTATCCGATTGAATTTACATATTGTAAGTATTCTTTAAGACCGTTTTGATCTCCAAGTGTTAACATTAAAGGAGAAAATTTATCGTTTAGGTCGAGGTATTGACTATTAAAATCCCGTTTAATCTTTTCTGCTTCAGTTGGCTGGTAATAATTGTTTTTACTAAAGCCTAATACCTCTGCAGCACCATCAGGCATGTCTAAGGCATACTGAATATCCGAAATATCCGCTATTACTGCTCCGTTATCCATAGCAGCGATACCAAAATTGACCGTTCCGCAAACTATAAAATTTTGTACTGCCATACCTCCACCTGAGTTTGATGTAAGTAGAGTAATGGGCTGTCCGATGTTGGTAACAGTTTTATTTAATAAATTTTCACTAATTACAATTTCGCCGGGATTTTCCGGTATGCGTCCTTTTATTATCGATTTCCTAAGATTTAGTCTCTCTGATTCATGCGATTTTTCTTCAAAAAGATTGGCTGCAATCCCAAAAACATGATGTTGAGATTTTGTTTCACCATTTTCATCCGGAACATCGAGGAGTCCTACAAATTTGATTCTTGCTGTCCAGTCATATCCTGGATATTCATTTTTTAATGAGTTTATAAGTTTATCTATTTTTGTAAGTGCTAGATCATTGGGCATCTGACTTTCCAGTTTGCTATATGAGCGTGTCATTATTTTCAAATGTCCAGTATCAAAATTTGCATTAGAGGTGATAAGTTCATTCAAGCCGCCGTTTATAAAAGAATAAACAACGGTTGTTAATAAAACCCCAAATGCAACAATAATAATAGGGAATAAGCTTCTATGCTGATCTCGTAATACGCCTTTAATCAGAAATCTTATCATTACTATTTTCCCTTTAGTGCATCTGTGGGTTTAAGTTTTGTTATTCTTCGCGTCGGCAGGAAACTAACAATAATTACTGAAATAAAAAGAATGATGCTTGTTACAATATATAGATTAATACCGTATTTAGGATATAGCATTAAACCAATCGCAAATTGGGATTGTTGTACCATCCTTGGCAAGAGGATTCCTTCATTCGCCAGATAAGAAAGAATAGGTATCCCATAAATTGAACCTAAAATGAAAGCAAATATTCCCGTAATAGAACCTTCAATAGCAAATAAAACTACCACACTCCATCTGGTCATTCCAAGAGCCATAAGAGTTCCTATTTCCTTTCTTCGTTTGAAGATCGAAAGTACCTGTGTATCAAATATTGCAAGTAGTGCCATTCCAAGCAATATTGCATAAAAAATGGTTGAGTATATTTTTTTCCTGTTTATATTTTCATTAATGTCCTTCAATAGGAAATTCTGATCCTTAAATATCCAATTCTGAATACCTGTTTTAATCCTGTTTTTGTTCTCTTTTTTAAAAATAATTATAGTTGCCTGTTTTGGTGCCTGCATCATATCGCGAAGTTTTTTAAGTGGAACCCAGATTTGATCTCTGTCACTCAAAGGAGCATTAATATCTATTATACTTACAATTTTAATATCACCTGCATCAAATGTTCCATTTATATTTCTCCATCTGGCGCTGACAAAGTCCCCAGTTTTAAGTCCTGTGCTACTTGCCATTCTTGAACCTATAAATCCTGGAATTAAATTTACATCTTTATCTTTGTTGAGAATTGAAGTTGGTAGATCAATTATTTTTTGATCCGGATCTACTCCTTTGAGCCTCACAACTTGTATCTGATTTCTTGGAAATATTGATGCTTTGGTAATTAATACCGGTGTAGCTTTACCTTCATCGATTGTTTTTCCCAATTCAGCTGGTATTACTGAATGAGAATTTTCAAAGGTAAATGGATCATAGGGGTCATAATTTTTTTGCCAAAATTGTCCGCCACCCACATTAGTATCAATTTCAGCATCTCTCACTTGTTCAGACAATCCATCGTAAAGTCCCTCCGTCATAACTATTGATACAAAGGCAAATGAAAGCACAATAATATTTAGCCATATTCTTAGTCTGGCATGTGTAATGTTTCTTAATGCTAATTTTATCAAATACACTTTGCAACCAATGCTTAATTTATATTTAAATCATCAACAATTTTACCATCATTCAGTACTACTTTTCTGTGCAGGTACTTTATAACTTTTTCGTCATGAGTAGCAAAAACAAACGTAGTATTTAGCTCCAGGTTCAGTTTTTGCATGGTCTTTATAATATTGTGTGAATTCGCTGCATCAAGATTTGCCGTAGGTTCATCTGCCAGCACAATTTTAGGTAATTTTACCATTGCTCTTGCAACAGCAACTCTCTGGCTTTCACCTCCAGACAATTGTTTAGGTTTTGATTGTGCTTTATTTGAAAGTCCAACCCATTCAAGGGCTTGCATGACTGCTTCTTCCCGTTCATATTTATTTTTTTTCAAAAGGATTAATGGAAATTCTACATTTTCAAAAACTGTATAAACAGGTAAAAGATTATATGTCTGAAAAATGAAACCAATAGATTCATTTCTTAGTTTAGCAGCTTCCTTATGTCTTAATGTATTAATATTTCTTTCCATAACTTTTGCATTTCCCCCTGTGGGATTATCCAACGCACCTATGATGTTTAATAAGGTGGTTTTGCCTGAACCGCTGGGTCCTACAAGTCCACAAAACTCTCCAGTATTTACAGATAAGTTAATGTCACTAAGAGCCCTGAAAAACTGTTTTCCCATTGCATAATCTTTAATTAGGTCTCTTGTCTCTATGATCCTAGGTCCCTTCATAGGAATTTCCTTTTGATAACGGGATTAATAATTAAAAATCAACATCAATTGTGATCCATAACCTGATAATAAGGAATATCTGCCGTTCAAAAATATTTTTTCTCCGTCTTCAGGATAATGGAAAAGTGCAAAATTAATGATAAACTTATCATAAGTTCTCTGGAATTGGAAATACTGATAAAGGTTTTTATTATCCCAATCGTAAAATTCCTGCAATATTAAATTATCAATTACACTAATGGAATGTGTAATCATCATTGCTGAAATTTGTCTGCTTAAATCTGTGTCCCAGAATGATTTTGAAAATGCTGTAGTCATATGTTCAGCTAAAATATATATTCCATTGCCTTCCGGAATAGTATAATCAGCTCCTATTGTGGTCATTCTGTTCCATTTGTAATTTGTTAATTTTGAAATGCTGTGCTGCAAAACCGATTCGAACCAAATACCGATACCTATATCCCAGCGTCCATCCAGAGCATAACGATTTTCTCGGTAATTGTATATAGTTGCGTCAACTCTTCTGGAGTGGAATGTTGCCCCAATTTCTCCCTCTAAAAACGGTAACTGAATACGTGCTCCAAATTCCGGATTTTCTTTTTCAGTTGGTAAAAGTTCAAATCCTTTAGTATCATTATTACCATATAAAATCCATAGCCAAAAAACTGAATTATTCAAAAAACTATATTTGTACCTCAGAGCATAAACGCCATCAGTTATTTTCAGAGGATCTCTAGGGTCTATTCTGTCAAACCACATTAAAGGGCGTAAAAGCTGCGCAGAACCGAAATTTATTTTTTGAAGGCCGAATTGAAATTCACTTTGAGTTGTGCTGTATCTTAAAATAGCACGATATGGATCAATTTTTTTTTCACTTGAATTGAAATCAGTTTCATAATAAGTATTAAACAGAACTTCGGCATTTATAACATCATTCTGATTCACAATATAATTATAATTAAATTGTGGAATATATCTTATACCGAATTTTCCATCCCATTCATTGTGATATCTGAAACCTATACCCCATGAAGATATCTGCCCATTGAATTGAAATCCCTGACTGTTACATTCCCCTGTAAGCATCAAGAAAAGAATCACAAACAAGATTAATCTACATTGAAGAATGGTAAATCTAAACACTTCTATTTACCTGCCTATATTCAAAACTGAATTCATAATTAAAATAGTAATTTTGATTTTCAAACTCTATTTTTCTCCCTCAAAATTAGCATATATTATTTCATTATCCTAAAATTGATATTGCGGGAGAAGTGGTTTTATTTTGGCTCTAGTGGGATATGATTTCTATAACATTAAACGGGAAAAAGATATATAATTATAGGAATTTTTAAGATCCATTAATTAAGATATGTTCTACTGCTGTCTTGTAAACTCAAGAGTTATTGGTAATATACCGCCACTATCCGGGTCAATAACCGTAGTTGAGGCGAGTAAAATATTTTCATTCAAGCGGCATGCAAAAGCAAATATGTCAGTAGAAGTAACCAAATTTAACACAGCATTTTCTATGCTCCAGTTGCCACTATCATTTGTTATTTCTCCATTTATGTTCTGATTTCTTTGGAAGGTTTTATCGTTATTTAGAGTTATAGTAATTTCGAAGTTTTCTGCTTCCGGAGTTGACTCTTGTTTGCCAGTAGGATATGATGCTATTATTTTCGTTAATACCCACGTGCCAATGATTTCTTCATCTGAAATGTCGGGAGCATTTATGTTCTCTTTACAACTTGGAATTAAAAGAAAAATTAAAAATATGATTAAAAATAGAAATGATTTCCTTTTAAGAAACATTTTCAATCCCAAATTCCGGTTTTTAAATAGAGATCAATTAGAATTAAAATATAAATTAATATTTTTTATAATAAAATATATGCAAATATAAATTATTCCTCTTTAAAGAGTTTGAAACTAACATCCTATAAACTAGATTTATAATTCTAACGAATTTTAAAACCAAGGGGTTTTTGCATAAATTATTAAAAAATAATGAAAGCAATAGAACGGATTTTCACGCTTCAGATATAAATTTAGCCCTTAGTCGAGCTTTTACAACCACATATAGATAATTGTATTGGATTTTTTTATAAACTTAATGATATTCTAATGTAGGAGTTGAAATAAATGCTATTTTATATAAGATTTATAAGAGGGTAGTAAATGGTTAAAACAATTGTAATGCTAAGTGTTGCATTTTTACTGGGCGGTATCATTGCTGTAGCATATTTCACATTTTTTTCAGGTACAAATGTTGAAAATGATAAGAATGTAAATATCCATGCAAAATATACTATGTCAATTGGTGAGAATAATTATTATTCAATAAAAACAATTGATAGCTTAACTGCGGCAACAAATTATCCGGTATCAGTTAGAAATAAAATCGTTAGATTAAATCCTGATTCGACCAATGCAGTAAATCTTTAAAGAATAAAATTCAAAATTATATCCCTCCGTCTTTTCCCATTCTTTATTTTTATTACTATTCCTAAGCTATGTGTATATTTGAATTCTGATTTTAGAAAACTATGCAGAATTTCAAAATACATATTAAAAATACTCTCATATTAGCGTACCCGGTTATTATCGGGCAGCTTGGATATATAATGATGGGAGTTGTTGATAGCTTAATGGTTGGAAACCTTGGTGCTACTCCTCTCGCTGCCGCAGCCCTGGCGAACAGCATTTTTATGGTAATTCTTGTAGTTGGAATTGGAATTTCTTTTGCTATAACTCCACTTGTGGCAATTTTAGTCGGAGCTGAAAAACATTCAGAGTGTGGTGTTATTTTCAGACAAGCGCTTTTGGTGGATATGCTTTCCGGATTAATCTTAATGTCCGTTGTTTTTATCGGAACGAACTTTCTCGCCTATTTAAATCAGCCTGAAGAGGTTGTAACTCTTGCCAGGTCATATCTAAATATTTTGGGGTTTTCCATTTTGCCTGTAATGCTTTTCCAGACTTACAAGCAGTTTATCGAAGGGCTATCAGTTATGAGACCTGCAATGATACTAACAATAATAGCCAATTTTATAAATGCATTTTTAAACTGGATATTTATTTACGGAAATTTAGGATTTGAGTCTATGGGATTGGACGGTGCAGGCTGGGCAACATTCGGTTCAAGGCTTTTTATGGGAATCGGGCTTATGTGGTTTGTTATGACTTCTTCAAATTTTAAACAGTACGATGTTACTTTTCATTTCAGGAAAATTGATTATAAAGTTATTAAAAAAATTCTTGGTATTGGGTTACCAAGCGCATTCCAATATATTTTTGAAGTTGGTGCATTTTCTTTTGCTGCTGTAATGATTGGATGGTTGGGAACGAAAGAATTAGCTGCACATCAAATAGCTATTAACCTTGCGTCAATATCTTTTATGTGCGCATTGGGTGTATCTGCTGCAGGCAGTATCAGGGTTGGTAATGCAGTTGGCAAACAAGACATAAAAGAAATAAGAAGAGCAGGTTTCTCTGCAATATTTATCGGGCAGGTGATGATGGGCTCTTTTGGAGTACTTTTTATTATTTTTAATAATTTACTGCCTTCATTATATATAAGTGATCCTGCAGTAATTTCTATGGCTGCTACCTTATTAATTATTGCTTCCATCTTTCAAATTGCTGATGGAACGCAGGCTGTAGGAATTGGAATTTTAAGAGGACTCACGGATGTTAAGGTTCCTACAATAATTACATTTGTCGCTTACTGGATTCTTGGATTGCCGATAGGTTATGTGCTCGGATTTACATTAAATATGGGAGTCAAAGGTGTCTGGATTGGTTTGTTGATTGGATTAACCGGCTCAGCCATTATGCTTTCATTAAGATTCAATCATAAGAGCAGACAAAAAATTGCGATTTAATTGCAGAGACGAGGCTGCCTAGTCTCTGCTTATATTTATTTAGTAATTTCCAATATCCAATCTCCAATTGTTTTTAATGCGATAGGAGAAATTGTTTCTTCAATTTTATTGTATTCAATAGGAGAGCCTGTTTCAGCTGTTTGAAACAAATGATTCAATCCCGGCAGAATTTCTGTCTTATAATTTTCATTACCGCCATTTTTCAATGCTTTTTCAATTTCTTCAATATCTTCTTTTGGAGGTACCTGCAAATCTTTTTCCCCGTTTATTGCAAGGACAGGACATTCAACTTTCTCAAGCGTTGGTCTTGGATCATAAGTTATAAAATTTATGAACCAGGGACTTAAAATAGATGCAATATTTTTGTACATATTCTCTTTGCTGCCAATTTCTTTTTTATCTTCATCCGAAAGACTAACAAATGTTTTGCTTAAAATTTGTTTAATTTCATCATATGCTTCAGTACTGTCTTTACCGCTTTTAATTACCTGGTATATCTTTTTACTAACTTCAGTTGATTTTAGAATATCCTCTTCGCTTTCTCCATTTGCTCTGTCAATCAATGCAGATTGCATTAAAAGAATCTGATCGCCAGGTAATCCGGGTCCTGCCATCATTACTATAAATGCTACATCATCTGATTTTGTTGCTACAATTGGTGCAATTAATCCACCTTCGCTATGTCCAATTAATCCAATTTCATCTTTTTTAACATCGTCCCGGGTTTTTAGATATTTAATTGCTGCCATAACATCAGTTGCAAAATCTTCAGAAGTTGCAGATTTAAAATCTCCCGTGGATTTTGCAGTGCCTCTGTCATCGTAGCGTAGAACCGCAATTCCTTTTTTTGTTAAATAATCTGAAAGTACAAGAAACGGTTTGTGTCCGAGGAGTTCTTCATTTCGGTTTTGTGCTCCTGAACCGGTAATTAAAATTACAGCAGGAAAGGGTCCTTCTTCTTTGGGAGAAGTAAAAGTACCGGCAAGGGTTATGCCGGCTTCTTCATTTTTAAAAGTTATATCTGCTGAATTATAAGGATATGGCTTTTTCGGTTCTTGCGGACGATTTACTACAATAGGTTTATCCTTTTTTTCCAAATCAAGGTTAAATGTCTGACCAGCCTGCGACCATTTACCTGAAATTTTTGAACCATCATCGCTAAGTATGCCATTGTATTCACCCTTAAGCTTGGGCATTTCAAGTTTTATTTTATTCCCTGTTAGTGTAGCTTTTTCAACCGGAATATCATTTGCGCCCTGATCGGGGGAATCCATTGTTGCTTTTAAATTTCCATCATCAGATTTTGAAATATTAAAAACGATTCTTAATTGAATTCCTGAAACTTTCAATGCACCCTGCCAGCTTCCAGCAATATCTGTTTCCTGTGCAATCATTTTTGAAGGAAATGAAATGGCAAAGAGTAAAAGAAGAAATAATATTCTATTTATTAATATCTTCATATCTATCCCCATACTATTTTTTTGTTTTAAAATTTTCTTCATCCTACATTACTTTAGATTTGTATTGAAGAAATTCGTGATTTTATCATACAAATGATAAACATCAACACCTCTTACACCGTGCAAATGGCCTGTGTAAGGATAATAATCCAATGGAATTCCCAGGTCGGCTGCTTTTTTAGTGTACATTAATGTATGCTGCCAGACTACAGTGACATCTGAGGTTCCCTGAACCATTAAAAATTTCCCTTTAAGATCTTTAACGTAATTCAGCAGATTAGCTTTCTCATATCCTTCCGGGTTTGCCTGTGGGGTGTCCATGTATCTTTCCGTGTACATAACCTCGTAATATTCCCAATCAATTACCGGAGCACCCGCAACTCCGGCTTTAAATAAATCCGGAGTTCTAGTCATTAAGGATGTTGTCATAAATCCTCCAAAACTCCATCCAAAGACTCCCATATTTTTTGAATCAACATAAGGAAGAGATTTTAAATAATTAACACCGGTTGTCTGATCTTCAATTTCTTTTGTCCCGAGTTGTCTGAAAGTTTCCTGCTCAAATGCTAATCCACGATTCGCTGAACCCCTGTTATCAAGTGTGAAAACTATGTAACCCTGTTCAGCCATATAATTAAACCATGGGCTTCCGCCGCCAAGCCAGCGGTTAAATATTAATTGAACTCCCGGACCTCCGTAAACATAAACCATTACAGGGTATGTTTTTGTTGAATCAAAATCCGGTGGAAGAATCATTCTGCAGTAAAGATCATAACCATCGCTGCTCTTCAATTTGAAAATTTTAGTTTCTCCAATGTTATAATCTTTTAATGGATTGGTAGCACTAAAAACTTCTCTTATAATTTCTCCATCAGAATTTACAATTTGAGTTTTATTCGGAATGGATAAACTGGAATAAGTATCTAGAAAATATTCTCCGTTTTCATTCATTGTAACATTGTGATTTCCGCTTCCGCTTGAAATCCTGGTAATATCACCTGATTTTATATTTACGCTGTAAAAATCCCTGTCAACAGGGCTTTCTTTTGTTGAAGTGAAATAAACATTTTCTCCTTTTGAATCAAAACCATCAAGACTTGTTACAATCCAATTACCTTTAGTAAGCTGTTTTAATAATTTCCCTTCAGTGTTGTAAAGATAAAGGTGATCCCATCCGTCTCTTGCTGAAAACCAGATAAATTCATCATTTTTACCTTTAACAAAAATTGGTCCGTGCATTGGGTGAACATATTTGTCGTTTGATTCCTCAAATAATGTTTTAACTGGTTCGCCTGTCGCGGCATCAAACTTAATCTCTTTCAAATGATTTTGGTCGCGGTTTAAAATACCGATGAAAATATATTTTTCATCAGGACTCCAGGTTACACCTGTTAAATAGTGATCTTTAGGTTCGCCGGTTTTTAGCCAGACAATTTCATTTTGTTTGGTATTATAAACACCCACAGTTACCTGGTGGCTTGTCATACCAGCCATTGGATATTTAATTTCGTTTACCTTTGCAGGACGAACGGTAAAATTTATCACCGGATAATCGGCCACCATAGTTTCATCCTTCCTGTAAAAAGCGAGGTAATTTCCCGTTGGTGACCAGAAAGTTCCTTTTGTAATTCCAAATTCAACCCTGTGAACAGCCTGCCCGTTTACTATACCTTTATTTTCGTCTTTTGTTATTTGAGTATTTTCACCATTTGTTGCGAAATACAAATTATTTTCAATAGTATAAGCCACATTATTATTTGCCGCTATATCTTTATTCTCTGCTTCTTTCGGAACTGAATTTAGTTCACTAGCAGAACCGGTTTTAATATCATATGAAATTAGTTTATCACCATTCCAAAAATTTATTGTAATTGTGTCTTTCCAGTCATATCGCGGAAATCTTTTTAATTCCTCCATTTTTGAACTTGCCAGCGCTTTATTTAAATCATCAAGTGTTAATAAAGTCTCAGTTTTTTCATTTTGAACATTTCCTTTTATCAATGAATTTCCGTCTAAATAAGAAAAATTATCTGTGCCCGGAATCCAGTCGGTTTGTGAAAGAGATTTTGGGTATAATCCATAACTTTGTACAGTTGCTTGTTTTAATGTTAAATCTTTCTTCTGTGGAAATACTGAAATTGTTATTAAAAAAATGGAAAGAATTAGTATGCGGGTTTTCATTTTTGCTCCTGGTTTGGTAGAATATGTCTAAAATTAAATGTATTACAAATCAGTTGCAAAGAAATTGGGATGGAGCAAAAACTACTATATTATAAAACTTCACCAGATTTTAAGATTTTTTCAGAATTATCTGATTTTTTATCAAAAAGACTAAAATAATTAATATTGCTAGTCGGAAACTAAAATTCTATTTTGCCCTTATTATATAAATCAATTTTGGTATAAAAATATGTTTTGGCTGAAGCTTCTAAAAAATTTTTTAAGAGTCCTGCAGGAAGGACAAACACCAAACCAGATTGCCTGGGGGTTTGCACTTGGTGCGGTAGTTGGCCTTTCTCCTCATTTTACTTTGCAAATTTTGCTGATCTGGATCATTATTTTTATTCTTGATGTCAATCTTTCTGCTGCATTTCTTGGAGCAACTGTTTTTGCAATTATTGCTTTTTTGTTAGATCCACTTTTCCATGCATTTGGATTTTTATTGTTGACTAAAATTAATTCATTAAATGGGATTTATACTTTTCTTTATAATGCACCAGTAGCTCCGTTAACTAATTTTAATAATACTGTAGTAATGGGGAGTTTTATTTCAGCAATGATTTTGATGGTTCCTGTTTATTTAGGGATGAAAACATTTGTCGTAAAGTACAGGCTTCACCTGCATGAAAAAATTGTTAAGTGGAAGATATACAAGGTTGTTAAGCAAAGTTCCCTTTATAATTTTTATGAAAAAATCAAAAGCCTGGGAGGTATAAGGTGAGAAAGAAATTTCTTAAAGTTGTACTTGCACCTCTCGTAATACTTACAATTATAGTATACATATTTATAGATAGCTGGATTACATCCGGCATTGAGTATGCCGGCGAACAGGCTATAGGAGCTAAAGTTGATATAGAAGGATTGCATCTTCATCTTTTTCCTCTTGGGATCGAATGGGATAAGATGGAGGTTGCCAACCCAAATAACACCTGGACGAATTTATTTGAAACAGGAAAAATTACATTTTTAATGGACCCAGGGCAGTTATTGAGAGGAAAGTATATTATAAATATTATTGAAGTAAAAGATTTTGTCTTAGGTACAAAGAGAAAAACCGACGGTGCTTTGCCCGGATTAAAAACTTCTTCAAATAATAATTTTACTTTTTCAAATCTTGCAGAAAATGCATTCAAAAACACCGTAACTACAACTCCGTTATTTGATCTTGCAAAATTAAAAAATGGTTTTGATGCCGATAGCTTGATTAGGATATTGGATCTAAAATCATTTAACCAGATTGATACTCTCAAAAATAAAATAGATAGGCTTAGTGGACAATGGAAAGACTTGCAAACAGATATGGAAACGCAGAAAAACAAAGTGCTCGATATTGAAAAGCAGATAAAAGCCATTGATCCTTCGAAACTAAATAATTTACAGAATTTAACAAGCGCCATAACTACTGTTAATAATGCAAAATTGACTCTTGATGAAATAAATAAGTTTATATCTGATAAGACTTTATCACTGGAAAATAATATCGTGTCAGTTACAGGATCAGCCGGAATGATAAAAAATTATGTATCGCAGGATTTTGACAGGTTAAAAAATATGGCAAGGTTGCCAAGTATAAATACAAGCGGGATGGCACAATTGCTGGTAGGTAATGAAATGCTGAAAAGGTCAAAAAATTATTTGTACTGGGTTGATGCGGCGCGTGCGAATATCAAAAAGTATAGTCCAGAACCTGATTACACGTATCCACCAAGATTCAGCGGGCAGGATATCAGGTATCCTGAAGAACATTCCTATCCAAAATTCTGGGTCAAAAAGATTGTCCTTTCGGGTGGTACAGATAAATCAGCATCAGATTATATAAGGGCAAAGGGTAATGCGGAAAATATTACAAGCAATCAACAACTTACTGGTAGTCCTATGACGATTGCGCTCGAGGGGACAGCAAATGAACAGAGAACATTAAAGCTGGGCGCAAAAATTGACAGGCGGAAAGAAATTTCCAAAGATGAATTTAATGTCGGTTTATACGGAGTTCCGGTTTCTGATTTCTCTCTGGGCAGTAGTAATTTCCTCCCCACAAAAATCACACATGCCGATATGGATACTCGCACAAATTTAGTATTAAATGGAAATAAAATAGATGTATCCATCCAGTTTGACTTAAAAAGCATCGATCTTAAATTTCAGGCAGAGCCTAAAAATATTGTTGAGAGGCTATTCAGACAGGTGCTCCAGAATGTTAAAGATTTTAATATTGGCCTCCACTTATGGAACACTAATGGTCCTTTCAATATTGCGATAAATACAAATCTGGACGAAATTCTTGCACAGAAAGTTTCAGATGTGGTAGGACAGGAAATTGGTAGGATACGCAGCGATCTTAAAAATAAATTTGATGCTGTTGTTAAGAAACAGGTAGATGACTTTAATAATAATTATCTCTCAAAACTGGATCAGATTAATAAACAATTGAGTGATTATAATGCACTTTTGACTGATCAACTAAATCTTGCAGAAAAGAAAAAACAAGAATTACTGGAAAAACAAAAGAAAGGATTTTTGGAAGGCAAGCTCAAGGACTTCTTAAAATAGTGGAATCAGTCACTTATAATTTTTGTGATTAAGTTGCTTTCTATTTCTTCAAAATAGGGATTTTGAATTTTCAGATTTTTTAATCTTTCATTTAATATATCTGCAGGATTTTCTTTTTTAATTTTGTAGCTCTTTTTTGATGAGAATTTTTCCTTTGCGGACAAAACTAAGAATGGTATTTTGAAATATTTTGCAATAATAGCAGCATTGCTACTGCCAATTTTATTAACAACATTTCCATTTCCCAGAATTTTATCCGCACCAATTACAACCGCATCTGATTTTCGGATATATTGACTCATTGACGCATCAGGAATTACTTTAGTCTTTATACCGATTTTAGAAAGTCTTTCTGCCAATATTATCCCTTCTTTGGCGGGGTCCGATTCGCAAACTGTTATCTCTAATTCCCCATTTAATTTTTTCAACCTTTTGAAAATTTCAAATAAAGTTTTGCTGTTTGAAAGTGTAAGTATCTTGCTCTTATCCTTCAGGTAAGGTACGCAATTTTCAAAAATCTTATTGAAAGTATTTTCTGTATTTTTTGAATAAACTTTCAAAAAATTATCCAATCCTTCTTTGTCATTTTTATCAATAAAGACATCTAATTGCTTTATGTAATTCATAATTGCAGTAAAATCAATTAATTCATTCTTTACTGTTTGAGAATCTTTCCTGATTTTTTCAGGATCGTTAATAATGCTCATAAAATAATCATTGAGATTTGAAAGCAGCTCGGTTGAACCGGAAGTTTCATCCGATAGAATTGAATCAAATGTGTCTTTTTTATTCTTTATACTCATACTTTAAAAATTAGTATTTTAATACGACATTTTCATCAAATTATTGACCGGGGTTAAAATGAAAAATGCTTTTGTTATAATCTTATTCCTTTTATTTGCCGCTAGCAATTCTTTTGCGCAGTATAATACGTTAGATTCAGAAAATATTAAAATTGAAAAATTTGATCCTGCCAGAGATGCTTCAAAGGATTTTCAAGAAGCGATTGATGAAGCCGAAAAGAATAATAAAAGAATAATTTTAGATGTCGGAGGCGAATGGTGCATCTGGTGCCACAGGCTGGATACAATGTTCATAAAAAACCCAGATGTATTAACTTTTATGAACGATAATTTTGTTTATCTAAAAGTAAATTACAGCGAAGAAAACAAGAACGAAAAATTCCTTTCGCAATTTCCGGAAATACCGGGATATCCGCACTGGTTCCTTCTTGATTCAGACGGAAAGTTGTTACTATCAAAAAGCTCCGGGGATTTTGAAGCAGGGAAGGGGCACGATCCGAAAATAGTTTTGGAGTTTTTGAAAGAGTGGACGCCAAAGAAAAAATCTTAACCAGATTTGCAATTGCTAACTTTGTTTTGTCCGTATGGACAAATTCTGATTAACCAACTTCTGCTTTCATAAAATCTTTTATATCAAAAGTACTCTCTGTGGAAGGTGCCTGGTTAAAACTATGCTTTGATAATTGAGCAAACAATTCTCCTTTGTCGACATAATCTTTCAAGTAATAGACTCTCACTTTGTTCCTGTTTTTAATCAGCCAGCTCAGAGTAATTTTCATCTTCTCAAGATCTTCATCATCCGGAAGAGAATTAATATTTAATGTCTCTTCGTAATAATCATCAATTGCATCTTCAAAGTAATCCCGGCTTTTAAGTGAGTATTTTTTTATAAATATTCTTCCGGCGAACATCAGTATGTAATCTTTGTCATATCCTGCTGAAATTTCAAATAATACGTTTGCAAGATTTACAGGCTCGGCAAGCAGAGAGGATTTGTGAGTTTGCGCAAGAATCATATCTATCAGTTCTTTCACCTCGGCGGCTTTTTCATATTTCTGTGTGTCAGAATAATACTTCATCTTATTCAGAAGCCTGTTCAGCGCTTCCTGGTTTTTTCCGTAGAGAAATTCGTAAACTTTATCCAGTTCTTCTCTGTAAAGAATTTTATCTTTGTTATCGCAGGGAGCAACACATCTTTCAATTTCTGCAAGAAAACATCTTTTCCCTTTATCCAGTTCTTTATTATCGCATTCACGAAGAGCAAATATTTTAGTAATTACATCAAAAACAGTTTCAGCTTTTCTCCTTGAAATAAAAAGACCAAAGTAATCATTGCCGTCAAAATCAAAATGATTACAGATTTCAATTGCAGGGAATTTTTCTTTTGCTGTGATTCTTAAAAAATACTTATTACCGTATCTTTTTAATTGTGAATTATGCTTCGGCTTAATTAGTTTTATCGATTCTGCCTCGAGTAATAAAGCGGTTAATTCAGAATTTGTTTGCTCAATTCTTATGCGGGATGCCTGTTTAATAATTTTTTTTGCTTTTCGCGGAGCAGTAGACGAAAAGTAAGACTTTACCCTGTCTCTTAAAGATTTTGCTTTCCCAATGTAGATTACCTGATCTTTTGAATTGAGGAAATAATATACTCCCGGGCTGTTCGGCAATCCAAAGACATCTTCACTTAATTTCTTTTTTATTTTCAATGGTTTATATAAACCGGGGGATGATTTTTGAAAATCAACAAATTCGTCAAGGTAATTTATGTTGTGCTTCTTTTTTGCTTCCTTAATCATTTTTATCAATGCTTTACCTGTAACTTCAGCATCCGACAACGCCCTGTGAGCGCCCGAATTTTTTAATTTTAAGTGACTGCAAACTGAACCGAGAGATTTACTTTTTAATGCAGGATAAAGTTTCCTTGCAAGTTTTAACGTGCAGACTTCACTATTTGTCGGTAGTTCTTTCCCAACACTCCTGAATTCATATCTCAAAAAACTTTTATCAAATGAAAGATTGTGTGCGGCAATTACTTTTTCCCCGATAAATTCAATTATTTCTTCAGCTATATCTTCAAAAAATGGCGCATCGTATACATCGTCGTCTGAGATTCCGGTTAAGTTTGTAATGAAATATGGAATTGATCTTCCCGGGTTGATCATAGAATGATAAGTCTCAACAACTTTTAATCTTGAAATTTTAACCAGTCCAATTTCAATTATATTATTGCTTCTTGGTGATAGTCCGGTAGTTTCAGTATCAACTACGCAAAATTCGGCTTCTTCGAGTGGAGTTTGTGAAAGTTTCTCTTTTGGCATAATTAAATTTATTACTAAATATCGTTACTATCAAAAGTAAAAATTTAAGGAGTATAAATTTCCAGGACTATTTGTTTTCTTTCAATTTATACCCCTTTTGGATATATTTATAATTCACAAAGGAATTATTATGACTCTTCTAAATTTACTTTTTATCGGCGACATTGTTGGAAAACCGGGAATGAATGTTACACAAACCTGGCTGCCCGGACTTATTCAGAAATATAAAGCTGACTTTGTAATTGCAAATGGTGAAAATGCCGCAGACGGAAAAGGATGTACTGCGAAAGAAGGAAAAGTCTTATTCGATCTTGGTGTGCACGTTATTACAGGTGGAAACCATACTTGGGACAGGCACCAGTCACAGGATTATTTGAAAAATGAATCCCGCTCACTTCGCCCGATGAATTATCCAAAAGGGGCTTACGGAAACGGGTTTTATATTGCCGAAACAGAAAAATGCAAAATAGGCGTTCTTAATTTGCAGGGAAGGACTTTTATGGCTGATATCGATTGTCCTTTCAGAACTGCTGACTGGGTATTACAGAAAATCAAAAGTGAAACAAATGTAATTTTTATAGATTTTCACGCTGAAGCAACCGCTGAAAAAATTGCCCTGGCAAATCATCTTGATGGAAAAGTTAGCGTGGTTGTAGGAACACATACTCACGTTCAAACTGCGGATGAGAGAATTTTTCCCGGCGGAACAGGGTTTATTACTGATGTTGGAATGACCGGACCGTATGAATCAGTAATTGGAATGAAAACACAGGCAGCGGTTAACAGGTTCCTGTACCAGACTCCGCAAAAGTATGAAACCGCCGAAAACGATGTACATATTTGCGGAATGTTTTTTAAGATTGATATTGAGACGGGCAAAACAGTAGAAATTGAAAGAATAGTATTCCCGGAATTTATAACTAAGATAAATCAATCCTGATGACAAATTTTCCACTACCAAGAATTGATCTCGATGATGAACTTCGGGATTTGCTTCTTCCTTTCAGCAGGTTTAAAAAAGGAAAAGTGTGGAAAGATCCTGAAGGGAAACATAAAATAGGTTGTCTTGATGCAACTAATTCAAATGATATAAAAAAGCTCTTTGGAAATCAAAAAGCCAGGCTCGCGATTCAGGATCCGCCATATAATTTTATAGCTTTCCAGGAAAAGCAATCGGAAGAATTTGCTGACTGGTGCAAAACCTGGATCAGGAATACCGAATCTATTTTAGAAAAGAATGCTGCACTTTATATCTGGCTTGGTGCCGATCAAAATAATAATTTTCAGCCACTGGCTGATTTTATTTTAATGATGAAAGATTCCGGTTTTGCTTCAAGAAGTTTTATTACGATGAGAAATCAAAGAGGATACGGCACTCAGAAAAACTGGATGTCAATAAGACAGGAACTGCTTTATTATACAAAAGGTAAACCTGAGTTTAATGTTTTAGCTGAATACACAGATATTCCAAAGGTACTTAAAGGTTACTATAAAAATGTAAACGGTAAGAAAACAGATAATACAGAAAGAAGTAAATCGCAATTTATTCGTGCAGGAAATGTTTGGATTGACATTCAGCAGGTTTTCTACAGGATGGTGGAAAATGTAAACGGTTGTTATGCCCAAAAGCCATTGAAATCTATAGACAGAATAATAAATGCAAGCAGCGAAGAGAAAGAAATAGTAACGGACTTTTTTTCACACTCAGGTACAACACTAATTTCTGCCGAAAAAAATAATCGCAGATGTTTTACTTTTGACCTGGACCCTGTCTTTTGTGAAATTACTTTAAGAAGACTGCAAAATTATAGAAAGACAGGCAAAACAGGGTGGCAGAATTCAAATCCGTTTGAAGAAGAAATAATGGGAAATAAAAAAATCAAAAATTATTTAAAGAAAAGATATCAGATAGAGGTCATAGATAAACCGTTAAAACAATTTACTTAGTAATGCAAGATTCAATTAATCCCAAAGTTAAGTCAGGGGTTAGAAGTAGGACATATAATTTTTCAAACTGTTTCAACAGTTTTATTAAATTCATAGTAAGGGATTAAAATTAAATGGAACTTATCGACGGAAAAAAAACTTCGGCAACTGTTAAAGAAGAATTAAAGGAAGCAATAGAAAAATTAAAATCGGAAGGGAAGAAAGTTCCGGGATTGGTTACAATATTAGTCGGACATAACCCGGCATCAGAGATTTATGTATCAAGCAAGATCAAATCCTGTGAACAAATCGGAATGCTTTCCAAATCAGAAAAGTTAAGTGAAGATGTTTCGGAAGAAAAATTATTGTCCATTGTGGATTCATATAATAAAAACCCGGACTTTCACGGAATACTCGTTCAGCTTCCTTTACCAAAACATATTGATGAAGATAAAGTGATCGAGGCTATTTCGCCTATAAAAGATGTGGATGGTTTTCATCCGATAAGCGTTGGCAATCTTGTGATTGGTAAAGAAACTTTTTTATCCTGCACACCGGCAGGCATACAGGAATTGTTAAAAAGATACAACATTGAGACAAAGGGAAAGCACGTTGTGGTTCTCGGTAGAAGTAATATTGTCGGTAAACCAATCGCAAACATTTTACTGCAGAAAAAAGAAAATGCAAATTCAATTGTAACTGTCTGTCATTCAGCAGCAAAAGATGTCTCTTATTTTACAAAACAAGCTGATATTTTGATTGCAGCTATTGGAAGAGCAAACTTTGTAACTGCTGATATGGTAAAGGATGGCGCAGTAGTCGTGGATGTAGGAATAAACAGGGTAGAGGATTCAACCAGGAAAAAAGGGTACAGGGTTGTCGGTGATGTCGATTTTGAAAACGTTGCTCCAAAATGTTCGTTTATTACTCCTGTCCCCGGTGGAGTAGGTCCAATGACAATTGCAATGCTGCTGAAAAACACATATGAAGCATATTTAAAATATGGTGAATAAAATGAATTATCCAACACATACAAATCTTGATCCACAGGAACTTCTCGAAAAAACATTGCGGGAATTTTACTGCAAGGATGAATCCTGTAAAGGATGGGAAACGAATGTAGTAACACAACCGAAAGCTGTTCAAAATATCGTTCATCATGGAGCAGAAAGAATTGCTGCTGGATTGGGTATTGGAAATATCCTGGCGGATAAAAATCTTGCCGGCAAAATTGATCATACAATTTTAAAACCTGAAGCAACTGAAGATGAAATAAAGGCATTATGTGATGAAGCAAAAGAGTATGAGTTTGCGTCGGTGTGTGTTAACCCGGGATATGTTTCTCTTTGCAGCAAATTATTAAAAGGAACCCCCGTAAAAGTTTGTACTGTAATCGGATTTCCTCTCGGTGCTACAACTACAGAGACAAAAAGGTTTGAAGCTGATCAGGCGATTAAAAATGGTGCCGAAGAGATTGATATGGTTATAAATGTCGGCAGGCTAAAGCAGGGAGATTATGATTATGTCTTTAACGATGTAAATCAGGTTGTGCTTGCGGCAAAGAAAAAAGGAATGATTTGTAAAGTGATTCTGGAAACTGCATTGCTTACTGATGAAGAAAAAATAAAAGCCTGTGTTATTTGTAAATATGCAGGCGCACATTTTGTAAAAACATCTACCGGATTCAGCAAAGGCGGAGCAACAGCCGGAGATGTAGCTTTAATGAAATATGTAGTTGGAAGTACAGTTGGAGTGAAGGCATCCGGTGGAATTCGATCCCGCGAAGATGCTGAGAAAATGGTTGCCAGCGGTGCTGATAGAATCGGGGCAAGTGCAAGTGTAAAAATTGTCCTTGGTGAAAAAAGTGAATCCGCTTATTAGATTATCGATTTTTAAATTTTTACTTTTGATTTTTGCCCTATGATTTTAGATATAGTAGTAGAAAAAACTGATGATGGATGCAACGCTGAAATTCCATCACTTAAAGGATGTGAATGTTGGGCTCACGACGAGGATACAGTAATAGAAAAAATAATTGATCTCGCTTCTTATTATTTAAAAACTGAAAAAGATAAATTTAAAATTGATAAGGCGCGTGGTAATAAACATAAAGTAATTTATAAATTAGTTTTTGATAAAAATAATTTGTGAAAAAAGACAGAACTGAAAAAAGAAAAAGTAAAATTGAAAAGGTTGTAAAAGCCCGCCAGCCATCTCTTACCGTTGTTTTTGAAAATATTCACGATCCCCATAATGTAAGTGCAATATTCCGGACCTGTGATGCAGTAGGAATACCGAGAGTTTCTCTGGTTTATAATATTGACAAATTCCCGAAAATCGGTAAAAAATCTTCTGCATCTGCTTTTAAATGGATAGAAAAAGAAAAATACAAAACTGTTGAAGAATGCTATAATAATCTTCATCAAAAAGGATTTAAAATATACGCTTCATCAATCTCAGATGGAGCAAAAAATTTGTACGATTTTGACTTAACGGAAAAAGTTGCTATAGTGTTAGGTAATGAACACAGCGGAGTATCAGAGGAAGCTGCTAAATTTGCCGATGAAATATTTCTAATCCCGATGCAGGGAATGGTGCAAAGCCTGAATGTTTCCGTTGCTGCTGCGGTAATTCTTTATGAAGCATTAAGACAAAGAAAAGAAAAAGGGATGTATGAAAGTTCAGAAATGATTGAAGAAGAATTGGAAAATATGATTAAAATATGGAGCAATAAATAATTATGATACAAGAATTTAAGAAGATCAACAAAGTCCAGGGAGAGTTAAAATTACCGGGAGACAAATCTATCTCACACCGTGCAATATTATTCTCAGCCATGGCTGATGGTGAATCCCGGATTATTAATCTTTCCGGTGCCGGAGATTTAAATTCAACACAGGAATGTTGCAGGGATCTGGGAGTAAAATTTATTTATGATAAAAATGATTTGGTAGTAAGCGGTAAGGGGATAAAAAATTTTACTGCACCTATAAAACCGTTATTCGCGGGAAATTCAGGTACAACTGCCCGGCTGATCACCGGATTGCTTGCTTGTCAGGACTTTAAGTCAATTATTACTGGTGATTCTTCACTTTCAAAAAGACCAATGCAAAGAATAATTGATCCTTTGAAAGAATTTGGTGCAGAATTAATATCTTCCGAAAATAATACGCTTCCATTGACAATTTCTCCATCTAACAATTTAAAAGCTATAAATTATACATTGCCCGTTGCAAGCGCACAGGTAAAAAGCGGAGTATTAATTGCCGGGCTGCATCTTGATGAAGTTACATCTGTGACAGAAAAAAATCCTTCAAGAAATCATACTGAAAAAATGCTGGGACTTAGAGTTGAAAAATCAAAACAGGGGATAGTCAGCTATTCCTCAAAAAGTAATTATCCAAAGCCCAAAGAATATTTTATTCCCTCTGATGTCTCAACTGCAGCATTTTTTATTGTTCTCACATTACTTTCAAAAAATTCCTTTTTGACTTTAAGAAATGTTACTTTGAATGAAAGCCGGACAGGTTACCTGGAAATTCTTAAAAAAATGGGCGCTTCAATTGAGATTGAAAATAAAGTAGAAAAAGCCGGCGAAGAATATGGTGATTTGGTTGTGAAATCAAGTAAACTATCTAATATTAAAATACCTGGAAATTTAATCCCTAATATTATTGATGAAATTCCAATACTTGCCGTGGCAGGAATTTTTGCAGATGGTGAATTTGAAATTAGTAATGCATCAGAATTGCGTACAAAAGAAAGTGACAGGATAAAAACTATTTGTGAAAATCTAAGGCTGCTGGATTTAACTGTCGATGAAAAAGATGATGGATTTTCAATAAAAGGCGATATTAAAAATATAAAAGTTGAATTTCAGTGTAATGATGATCACAGAATAGCGATGGCTTTTAGTGTCTTATCAATGTTATTGGAGAACGGCGGAAAAGTTAATGGAATTGATTGCGTTAAAATTTCAAATCCGGGTTTTCTAAAACAAGTAAACCGGGTCGCAAAATAAATTAAAAGAAAGTATTCGTGCCGATAAGTAACAGAAATATCTATCTTTCAATAGAAAATCCTGTCTGCTTCTCCCAGCGGATCAGCACGAATATCTTTCAAATTTTAATAAACTGGTGTTCATATTTATTAATAGCCAGCTCTTCAAATATTTTTCCAATCAACTCATCCCCGTATTTATTTGAAAAATAGAGGAAATTTAATTCTCTTTCCTGAAGAGTTCCATTGGGAAAAAGAGCGGAAGAAACTTTATCAATTTGTCTTAAAGTAGTCTCATGCTTTCTTTTCTGTGCATCAAGAGCCTTGCCTTTTAGTTCATCTAGATAATTAAAGATTTTCTGCCTGTACTTTGTACTTGCATCACTTATAGTTTTATCAAATTCAAATAATTTTTCTTTTAACTGATCAAGAGCAACGTCAACCTTATCATTTGCTTCTGCGAAAATATCAGAGATTGTAATCTGTGACATTGATGAGAGAACTTTTTCTTTTAACGTTTCCGGGTCCCAGAAAACATGTTCCATCTGGAGATCATATTTATCAATTACAGATTGAATATTCTTTTCAACAATTGTTGCAGAAGAACGGGGATAAATAACAGGTGCAGCAATATCGAAAAAATCATATAGTGGGATTACCTGTGCAAAGTAGGCTATTTCACTCGGTCCGCCAATATAAAAAGCCGTTGGAAGAACATAATCCTGGCAAATAGGTCTGAGAAGAACGTTTGCACTGAAATTTTCAGGCTCTGTTTCTATTAGATTAATTAATTCATCATAGCTGAATTTCTTTCTTTTCTTTCTTAATCTGAATTCTTCATCAACAGGATCAATCAGAAATCTTCCGCCATCAGTATTGTAAAAAATATTAACAGGGCGAACTTTTACCTGGGCATGGTATTTATCATCCAGTTCTGCACTAACCCTTACTAATTTTTCCGTATGCTTCCTGAAATCAGTGAGTTCTTTTTTGAAAACCGGCTTCATTAATGATTTTATTTCTTTATCCTGCGGATCAAAAATTATTAAACCATATTTGTCAAAAAGCCAGAAAATCAGCTCTCTGAAAGCCTGCTTTAATGGTTTTCCATTGCTGTAAAAGGATTGAATTTTTTCAAAAAGACTATCTGTAAATTCCGTATTTCTAATATTATTTTTTATTTCGGCAAAAAATGTTTCAATACTTTCATTCAAATCCAAAAATCCAACGCTTCCGTGATCTTCATCTTCAGGAATTTCTTCTCCATATGAAAATTTCTGGGTTACATTTTCATTGTTAATCAGATCTACACTTCTTATCTCATTAAAATCGTGATCATCGCCTTCCAGCCAGAAAACTGGCACAAATTTGTAGTCATCATACCTCTCTGATAAAAAGGTACTGAGTTTGATAGCTGAGATAATTTTATAGAATGTATAAAGCGGACCGCCAAGCACACCTAATTGTTGTCCTGTGACTACAGCAAGAGTTTTTTTTGATTTCAGTAGTTCCAGGTTTGAAGTAGTCTTTTCAGAGATTTGTGCAGGGTCATACTGCTTCTGAATAATTTCAACAAGATTTACCCTATCAGTTTTATTTAATTCAGATACTGATCTGAAAATATTCAAGAATTCATCTTTATTCCTGAAATTATTTTTATAGAATTTACTTACGTTTTCAAATTCATATAAATAATCCAGGAATAAGTTTTGGTGACCCGGTATATCGCTAAAATTTACAAACATTCAGTCTCCGAATAGTTTTGATTTGGCTAAATAAAAGTAAGAAAAAGTAGGCTCCTTAACAATAAATAAAATAAATCTAATCCCTTTTTTTATATGTTCTTATAAGAATTGTGCACTTTCGGAAGACCAAATATTTAATTATCTTTCTAAGCAGATTTCAATAAATACAATGTTGGTTTGGAAATAAATATTTACAAATATTTAACGGTTAAAAGATCTCTAAATGTAATCAAAGTCTTAATATCTTTTGGTTTATCGAGAATTATCAGAAAACCAATAATCTGGGGTATGCCCATTTCATATTCTATTGAGCCAACTAATCACTGTAATCTTAAATGTCCAGAGTGTCCATCAGGATTAGGGACTCTAACAAGACCGCTTGGGCTTCTAAAATTTGAAGACTTTAAAAACTGGATTGATCAAATAAAAGGGACAGGTTTTTATATTCAGCTTTTTTTTCAGGGAGAGCCATATATAAATAAGCATCTTCCTGAAATGATAAAATATGCACAATCGCAAAACGTGTATATAAGCATTAGCACAAACGGACATTTTGTAAATGAAAAAAATGTTGAAGAGGTAGTTCAAAATGCTCCTGATAAATTAATCTTTTCAGTAGATGGGCTGGATGAAGAAAGTTATCAAAATTACAGGGTGGGGGGGACTTTTGCTCAGGCGGATGAAGGTTTAAGACTTTTGATAAACAGGAGAAATCAACTCGGCAAAAGAAAACCATTTGTTGAATTTCAATTTATTGTAATGAAACAAAATGAAGATCAGCTTGATGAAGTGTTAAAATACGGTAAAGAAGTAGGAGTAGATAAAGTTGTCTTTAAAACTATGCAGATTAGTTCATACGAAAATGCAGTTAAATTTTTACCCTCTAATAAAAAATATCAAAGATATGTTGTGGAAAATGGAACGTACAGAATTAAAAATAATTTAAAAAATCATTGCTTTGCTTTGTGGAGAACATCAGTTATTACATGGGACGGAAAAGTTGTCCCTTGTTGTTTCGACAAGGATGCAGAATTTAAACTGGGTATTCTAAACGGTAAATCATTTAAGGAAATATGGAAATCCGATGAATATTATAAATTCAGAAAAGGAGTACTGGATAATCGCTCTGGGTTAAGCATGTGCACAAATTGTACCGAAGGTTTGAAAATAAATATTCTGGAAATAGAACAATAGATGCAAAACAGTATTAAAGATATAAATTTTTCTGATTTGTTTCCTGATCTATTCAGGAAATATAAAACTGCTATCATCATTTTTGTTAAAATTTTAATTGCGTCCGGGCTATTATATTATGTCACAAGCAGTGTAAATTTAAATGAAATTTTTACTGCAATTGAGAATGCTAATTTGTTTATGCTATCAGCCGCCGTCATTTTGTTATTAGCAAATGTTTATTTACAATACTGGAAGTGGGAAGTAGTTTGCAGGGACATTTTAAATGAGACTAATAAAAAGAAGATTCTAATCTCTTTATTTTACGGCCTTTCTGCAGGTTCTTTTACACCTGTGAGAATTGGTGAGTATTTTGGTCGTGCAATAATGTTTAAAAATAAATCATTTATTCAGTTAACTGTTGCAACACTGATAGATAAATTTTTTTTAATGATAATTGTTGCCTTTTTTGGTGCTTTAGCCTCAATTCTTTTTGTGCACTATTATTATGGAATTACTGCTTACATTACTATAGCTCTCTTTGTAACTATATTTCTTCTTTTCTATTTATTGATATTTCTTGTGATAAATCCTAACATCTGGAAAAAGCCGATTTTGAAAAGAATTTATGCTTCAACTAAATTTAAAAGAGTAATAAAAAAGTTTGCAATTATTAAAAAATTGAATAAAGATTTGTCTCTCAAATTAGGTATTATCTCAGCTTTATTTTTCCTTTGTATTTTAATCCAATATGTTTTATTAGCATCAGCATTTTCGAATCAATTTGATCCGAAGAGTTTTTTGTGGGCTGGTATGCTTATATTTTTTACAAAAACAATTATTCCGCCTATATCAATTGCTGATCTTGGGGTTAGAGAAGGGGCATCTATTTTCTTCCTTTCTGTTTTTGGGTATTCATCTGCAATAGGATTTAATTCTTCAATTTTTTTATTCTTTATTAATATTCTAATTCCTGCTGTTTTTGGTTTGTTTTTGTTATTAAAAAAGAATAATGCTTGAACCAACACTCTTAATATTATTTACTTTAATTTCAGTTTACTACCTAAATTTTATCTTGAGAATTTATAGAGGATTGGGAAATCTTACTCATTCTACTGTGAAAAAAAAATTATCGGAGGAATTTATCTCGATTATTATCCCTTTTAGAAATGAAGAAGACGATATTTTAAAAAACCTGGCCTCTTTAGAGAAACAAAACTACCCTATAAATAAATTTGAAATTATTTATGTAAATGATTCATCGGATGATAGTTCAGTAGACCTACTATTAAGAAATAAAACAAAAGATAATATTAGGATAATTACAGTCCCTGATAAATATATTTCAACTGCACATAAAAAGAGAGCAGTAAAATTCGGGATAGAAAATGCTAAGGGAGAAATAATTGTCTCTACTGATGCAGACTGTACTTATGATCCGGAATGGCTGCAAAGCCTGGTTAATTGTATTGATAAGGATACAGGCTTTGTTTCTGGTCCAGTTGAATTTGAAGATTCTGAAAAGCTCTTTAGCAAACTTCAAAAATTAGAGTTTGCAGGACTTGTAATAACCGGCGCAGGACTTATAGGTATAAATGAACCAATTATATGCAACGCTGCGAATATTGCCTACAGGAAAAAAGTTTTTAATGAAGTGAAAGGATTTAGCGGGCAGATGAATTTATCTTCAGGTGATGATGAAATATTGATGCAAAAGATTTCTAAAGAAACCAAATATAAAATCAAATTTTGTCTTAATAGAAAATCAATAGTAAAAACAAGAGCAAATAATTCAGTAAATCAATTTTATCAGCAAAGAAAAAGGTGGGCTAGTAAAGGATTGTTTTATCCGGATAAAAAGCTTATAACTAAATTAATTTTAATATTTAGTTTTTACTTTTCATTACCTATTCTGATAATAATCGGTTTTTTGATTTCCAATAAATTTTTACTCATCCTTCTGTTAAGTTTAATATTTAAAATAATCACCGAGTTTCTTGTTTTGAAAAAAGGTACAGATCTTTTATTCAATTCTCAGATTCTTAAGCCTTTTTTACTGGCCGAATTGCTTCATATTCCTTATATACTTTTTGCTGGGATTTCAGGCGTATTTGGTAACTTTACCTGGAAAGAAAGAAGAGTAAAAAGATAATTTATGTCTATTATTTCATCCCTTCTGTATCATTACCTATACAACTAGCCGTTAGAAAATACCCCAAATGGCGTATAATTGGACCTTAATTAATGGCATAATCATTGAATTTTTAAATTCAAAAACCAATGAGGAATGCTATGAAACGTATAATAATTATCCTGTCCTTTATAAGCATAGGATTAATATTCGCAAAAGAAACTACAGCAAAGACAAATAATGGAGGAGTTTATTTTTATGCAGAACTTTCTCCATACGGAAGCTGGATGGAATTGAATACCGGTGTTACTGTCTGGAGACCAGCCGGTATATCATCAGATTGGCAGCCATATAGCGAAGGCCAATGGGCCTGGACTAATGATGGATGGTACTGGGATTCTTACGAACCATTTGGCTATGTAACATATCATTATGGAAGATGGTACTATGATGATTACTACGGATGGATTTGGGTACCTGATAATGAATGGGCGCCTTCGTGGGTAGAGTGGAGATATGATGATGATTATATAGGTTGGGCTCCATTGCCGCCTTATGCATCCTTTTCAATTCATATAGGAATTCACTTTACAAGTAGTTATTACACTCCGTATTACCACTGGAGATTTCTGAAATACAAGTATATGTGTGATCCTTACGGATATAAGAATTATGAAAGCAGAGCTTTTGTAAACAGATTATTTAGCAGAACCAAGTACAGAACGAATTATGGTTATTCTAGTGGAAGAGTTTTAAACAGAGGCGTTGATGTTGATTATATTAGGAGAAGAAGTGGAAGGAGTATTAAAGAAAGAAAAATAGATAGATCGAATTATGCCAGTGATTTCAGGAATGGTAAAAACAGAAATTCTGATCATATCAGAACTTATAATCCCGGAAGAGATAGAATTATAAGACAAAATGTAGATGGGAGAAAGATCGATAGATCGGATAGAAAGACTACATTAAATCTAAGAAGAGATAGAACCGGAACCGGTAACAACAAGGATTACAATAGGAATCCGAATTACAGGAATGGTGATAATAATGCACGAAACAATAATAACAGGAAAAGTTATTCACCAAAAGAAAGATCAAATAATAAATCTTACAATGGGAATAGGCAAAATGTGAAAAAGGATAATCCCCGGAGCCGGACTATTGCTCCCCGGAGTAATAATAATGACAGGAAGAAGAATTATAATACACCCAGAAGTAATACAAATAGAAACAGAACATATAATCAGCCAAGAAATAATTCTTCTAACAGACCAAATGTGAATAAACCAAGATCGAATAATAATAGTAATAATAAGGGCAGTAAAAACAGAAGCAACAAAACAAATAAGGATCCTCGAAAAAGAGTCCGGTAATATTTAATCACCTCAGTACTTAAATGCTCTATCTATGCGGTATCAACCATTGGTACCGCTTTTTTATTCCAACAAGTAAAAATGATTTTCCATTAAAGAGAATGGAATTTAAAAAGCCATTTTAGAACTCTTTTAAATCCTTGGTTTTTGATCAAAATTCAAATAAAATACTATCCCCAAAGTTCAAAAATTTGTATTTTTTATTGGTACAATTTATGGCGCTATTTTGTGACCTGAAAAGATTTTACGAACTATTTTAGCAAGAATTTACTTAAGGAGATTATATAAATGAAAGTTAATAAAAAAGAGGCGCTGGATTATCATAGTTCCTCTCGAAAAGGCAAAATAGAAGTAGTTGCTACAAAGCCCTGTCTTACTTCAAGAGATTTATCCCTGGCATACACTCCAGGTGTTGCTGAGCCCTGCCTTGAAATAGCAAAAAACGAAGATATGGTTTATAACTATACTGCCAAAGGAAACCTGGTTGCGGTTGTATCCAATGGAACGGCCGTACTTGGACTAGGTGATATAGGACCTTCTGCCGGAAAACCTGTAATGGAAGGAAAGGGCGTACTATTTAAAAGATTTGCTGATATAGATGTTTTTGATATTGAATTGAAAACTAAAAATTCCCAGGAAATAATTAAAGCAGTGGAATTACTGGAGCCGACTTTTGGGGGAATAAACCTGGAAGATATTAAGGCACCTGAATGTTTTGAAATTGAAGAAACTCTTAAAAAAACAATGAATATTCCTGTGTTTCATGATGATCAGCACGGAACAGCAATAATTTCCTGCGCTGCTCTTATTAATGCTGCAGAAATTACAAAGAAAAAACTAAAAGATTTAAAAATTGTTGTTAATGGAGCTGGAGCTGCTGCTATATCTTGCTGTAATCTTTATGTGGCTGCAGGAGCAAAAAGAGAAAATATTGTAATGTATGATTCCAAAGGGTGCATTCATAAAGGAAGAAACGATCTGAATAAATATAAAATGCTTTACTCTTCTGATAGAGATCACGGAAATTTAAAGGAAGGAATGGTTGGCGCAGATGTATTTATTGGTCTTTCTATTGGTGGAGTTGTTAACCAGGAAATGATAAAAACAATGGCGCCAAAACCAATAGTATTTGCAATGGCTAATCCTGATCCGGAAATTATGTACGAAGATGCAATTGCCGTTAGGGATGATATTATTATGGCAACAGGAAGAAGTGATTATCCAAATCAGGTAAATAACGTACTTGGATTTCCATTTATTTTCCGCGGTGCTTTGGATGTTAGAGCATCCGCAATTACAGAAGAAATGAAAATGGCTGCTGTTAAAGCATTGGCTGAGTTAGCAAAAGAGAAGGTACCCGAAATGGTCCTTAAAGCTTACGGTGGAGAAGAATTTTCCTTTGGTAAGGAATATATTATTCCAAAACCTTTTGACCCAAGAGTATTATGGCACGTAGCACCGGCTGTTGCAAAGGCGGCGATTGATTGTGGTGTAGCAAGGATTCAGATAACTGACTGGGATGCCTACAAAGAAGAATTAAAGGAAAGACTTGGGCTATCTAAGGAAATAGTTAGAGTGATGGTACACAAGGCTAAAAAAAATCCCAAAAGAGTCGTATTTCCTGAAGGAGAAGAGGAGACAATTATCAGGGCTGCTCATTCAATAATAAATGAAAATATAGGTAAACCAATTTTATTGGGTGATGAAGAAATCATCAGCAATATAATTAAAGAACTTGGGTACGATCAAAAAGAATTTGAAATTATTGAACCGGTAACAAGCCATAATATTGAAAAATATGCGCAGCTATTTTACAATGAAAGACAGCGAAAAGGAATGACAATCCGGGAAGCAAGACAATTAATGCAAAAACGCGTTTACTTTGGTTCTATGATGGTTGAGAACGGTGATGCTGATACAATGATTAGTGGTTATACTACACATTATCCTAATACAATAAAACCTGCCTTACAATGTGTTGGATTAAAGGATGGGTTTAATATTGTATCTGGACTATACATTGTGGTTGCTAAAAAAGATGTATATTTCTTTGCTGATTGTACTGTAAATATAGATCCGACCTCCGAGCAATTAGCAGAAATTGCTATATCTGCTGCTGATACGGTAAAAGAATTTGATATTATTCCAAAGATCGCGATGTTGTCATTCAGCAATTTTGGCAGTTCCGCTTCTCCACAGTCAATAAAGATAAAAAAAGCGGTTGAAATTGCTAAAGCAAAAAGGCCGGAATTAATACTTGATGGTGAAATGCAGGCTGATACGGCAGTAGTTCATCAGATAATCGAGCAGGATTTCCCATTCAGTTCACTTAAATCAAGAGCCAATGTCTTAGTATTTCCTGATCTAAACTCAGGAAATATAGCATATAAGCTTATGGCGAGAATCGGGCAGGCTACAGTAATTGGTCCTATTTTAATGGGAATGAAAAAGCCTATCCACGTGCTTCAAAGAGGTGCATCTGTTGATGATATAATCAATATGACGGCAATCGCTGTTGCAGAAGCTAACCTAAAAAAATAGGAATAGTTTCTTTTCAATAAAAAGTCACTTCAATAATACGAAGTGACTTTTTTTATGTCCTGACGCTTAGATTACAAGTCAGACTAATTCGGACATTTTATTTTAGAATCATTATATTAAGCAAATCAGAGTTATCTTAATTAACACTTAAACCGGATTTTAACATACATGATCAATATAAATGAAATTGAGATTTAAATCATCCTGGGAATTTTTAATAGAGGTAGTTGAAAAATTTATTGAGGATAATGTTCCTAAATTAGGGGCTGCTTTATCTTTCTACACAATATTTTCTATGGCTCCATTACTTATAGTTATTGTTAGCCTGGCCGGAATATTTTATGGAGACGCAGCGGCCCAAGGGAGAATAATTTCTGAAATTCAGGATTATGTTGGCAGAGAAGGGGCTGCTATTATTCAAACTGCTCTTAAAAATGCATCATATGAGTATACTGGTTTAATTCCAATTATTGTTAGTGCAATCACCATCCTTATTGGTTCAACAATAGTATTTGTGGATATCCAGGAATCGTTGAATATAATCTGGAAGGTTAAACCGAAGTCTGAAAGAGGCATGGTTAAAGGATTTCTAAATGACAGGTTAATTTCATTTGTTATGGTTTTGGGCACTGGACTACTATTGTTAGCCACAATGATTATTAGTACAATAATTTCTTCGTTAAATGATTTTATAAGTGAGAAGTTCTTTAATGTTCCGGTAGCCGCATTACAAAATTTAAATCTAATAATTTCTTTTGGAGTAATTTTTGTATTGTTTATGGTCGTATATAAATTTCTACCGAATGTACACATAAGGTGGAAACACGTTTGGGCAGGGGCTCTGGTTACGTCGATATTGTTTGTCCTGGGACAATATTTAATAGGGTTATATATAGGGAAGAGCTCATTGAGTTCGACTTACGGCGCAGCGGGCTCTTTAGTAATATTTCTGCTTTGGATTTATTACTCATCTCAAATATTATTTCTTGGAGCCGAGTTTATTAGTGTATATGTGAAAAAATCGGGTGATGTAATATTGCCAAAAAACAAGTTTGTAAAGTTTAGTGAATCATCGATTAATTTAGAGGAAATAAAAGAGCCACCTCTAAAAAATAGAAGTGGCTAATAATTAAAAAAGATAACATATCTTATGACTTTTTATCTTCTTTTAAAATCTTAGCGTTTTCAATTAATACTGAATAAGAATATCCGGCACCAAAGTCCTGATTGATTGCGACTTTACCTTGAATTGTAATTACATCTCCAACATTTGCTGTTTCAGTTGTAGTTATTAATAAGTCGTATTCGTCATTAAATTTGGTCCCGTCCTGAATATGGATCCAGTTTCTGTTCATAATTCCGACATTAATTTTTTCCACTTTGCCTTTGATTGTAACTACCTTGCCGTTAAGATCTACTCTTTTTTCAAATATATCTTTTACAGTTTTTCCACCTGGATAGGGAGCAACACTAACATCAGCTTTTTGAACTTCTGGAACTTCCGGATGCACAAAATCCGATTTTGCCTGTCCCGGGGATTTTGCAGCTCCATCAACAAACAAAACTTTGTCAAATGTTCTGTCTAATTCTGCGCTGTGAAAATTTAACATTTCCATACTTTTTGCAAAATAAAGAGTCTCACCTTTTTTTACATCCATTTTTGTAACAGCGATCCAGTAATCTGCATTATTTTCACTTACCTTTATATAAGTATAATTTGATGTGTCAAGCGTTTCCAGTACTTGTACAGTATGCATTTGGGGAGTCTCGGATGTTACCTCTTTAGTTGGAGCAACTTTTGTTTCAGTCTTATTATTATTAAAGGCAAATATTCCTAAAACCACTATAATTATTACTGCCAGTCCGCCGTAAATATACTTTGTCTTTTCCATTCTATTTAATCCTCAATTATTTAGAATTATTAAAAAATTAACAGTTTCTTAGATTTGGCAAAAAATATACCACTAAATAAATTCGCTATTCGTGCTGCAAATTTAATGAAAATAAGATTCCCTTTCTATGTTTTCCAATTAACAAGAATGGTTTTTAACTCTAATTCTCAATCCTGGTAAGTAAAAATCATTTATGTCGATTTTGGACCCTTTTTAAGTGATTTTTAAAATGGTATTAATATTGCTGAATTATTTAAAAAACAGTGGGGTCTGATTATGTCTGCTATTTTTAGTTTAAGAAAAATTGCTGATTGGGTTAAATCCTATGACGTTCTGCTCTTTATTGTTTTTATTGGATTTGGTTGGCTGATTGCCTGGCTAGCTTTTGTTCTGTTTGCCCTTATATTTGTTAGTTGATCTGAGTAAATAATTAGAACATAAATTTTGATTCATGCTGATCATCTCTTTTTCCAGTAAGAATCTGTGCAATTCTCCATCTGTCCTGACGAAAGGGAATACTTTGCACATTCTTAAAAACCATAGTTTCTCCATTCGTCTCCCCCTTATCATTTGATTTCCTAAATATTATACTGCCTGAACTATAGATCTCATATCTGCCGTGCAAACCTATATAGATTTTTGCCATTCAAATTTCCTTTTTCCTCTTAGTTATTCAATAGGTGTGCCTGAAAAAATCTTTCATAATTACTCTATAATCAGCTTTTTATAATCAAGCATGTATTAAAAAAAGAATGGTTTCTAAAAATTAAACATTATTAGTTTATTAACTAACTTTTATTAAATTGGGAAATCAAAATTTTTTAGTTGAATATCAGGACGATGATAATACTATATTTTAGAATACTTTTTGTTTCCCTAATGTTAAATACTCTTATATGTGCTCAGCATTCACTAATAGACTTATCTGAATATAGTGTCCGTGGCTATTTAAATAATAGCAGTGTTTTTTTGTCTCCAGATAATTCAATGGGATTACTTGCAGCAAACAAAAATGAACCAATAATTTATTCAGGAAAATTTTTAACAACTTTAGGGAATCAATCTGTTTCGCCAAAAAATAATCCTGATACTTTAACAGATTTTGAAAATAATAGTAAAGGATATTTTAATTTTTCAGGCGGTGCAATTAAATATCTGGAGCCCAAGCAATTAGCAAACTTGAAGGAAATAGGATTATCGTTTACTGCAGATCTTAATTATAAGGCAGGAAAGAATTATTCGATAGGTTTTTTGATAGGATATACTGAAACAAATTTAAAGACAAATAAATATTTACAAGCTAATAATTTTGTTCCGGGTGATTCAGTTATGATCTCGGGTGGCAAGGAATACCTTTTACGGTATGGCATTATAAACAGAATATTTCTTATACCTTCTTCGCCAGTTGACCCTTTAATCTCAATTTTTATCGGGTATGCAAATATGTTATCATCAGAAATTAATATTGAAGCAAAATCAGGAGTAACTAAAATATCAGATGAAAGCAGAATGGGATTTACAATTGGTGCAGGGTTAGGTTTTTTTATCCATACTGGAGAAACAGCAGGATTTTTATTAAATGCAGACTATAATTTTTTCTTTTATAAAAACGAAAAAATTAAATATGGTACTGCATCTATAAGCTACTCTTTACCGATAAATTAATCCTTTATTTTTTTTATTTCCCATTTTTGGCAGTCATAAATAGGACCAATAGGGGTAATCTGAATATTATTTATCCTTGAGTTATAAGCAACTACGTTATCTTTCCAGTAAAGAAATGAGACCGGTTGATCATGATGCAGAATTTTTTGAATTCTGCGAAATATTTTTATCCTCTTCTGACGTGGTATTCTCTTATCCATTTCGTTCAATAATGAATCAACTTCGGGATTGCCGTAACCCGTTAAATTAAAAGGTGCCTGCTTAAGGTCCGAATTCCAATAGCTTTTCAATTCAATTGGAATTGGAACCACCCAACCAGCAATCCAGGCATTAAATTGGTTACTAAATGCCTTCTGGAAAAAACTTCCTGTTTCCTGTTTCTCTATATTAACTTCAATACCAATGGCTTTTAAGTTGTTTTTGTAAATTTGTGCCGCAAATTCTCTACCGGGATTTCCAGTTGCTATATTTAAATTAATACTAAATCTTAATCCATCTTTTTCCAGTGTGCCGTCTTTATTAGAAGGAGTCCACCCTTCTTCTGCCAACAATTTTTTAGCTTTTTCAGGATTATATTCATAAGGTATTAGAGTAGAGTCATAAATGCTTTTAAAAATCGGAGCAATGGGGCCAACGGCAATTTCTCCTCTGTTTTCCAGGTAATTTTTTATTACTTCATCTCTATTTAGTGCATAAGTTAATGCCTGCCTGACTTTTATGCTGCCAAACAATTTGTTAGGAACTTTCTTATGTGATTTATTGAATTCAACCAAATCAATATTTGACCATCCAAAATAATCATATTCATTACCTTTAACAGGAACAATCTTTAGATCTTCTTTTGATTTCACAGTTGATACATCGTTGGGTCTGATATCAGTCATAATATCTATTTCACTATTTTGGAGCTGAAGCAATCTCGAGTTATAATCAGGAATAATTTTGAAGATTAATTCATCAATCCCGTTTTTATTAAATAAGAATGAGTTTTGATCAGCTTTTAGAATTACTGATTGATCTTTATCCCATTTATAAAATATAAAAGCTCCGTCGCTTACTGGTTTGAAATTAATTTCAGCATTTTTAATTTTATTTCTATCAATTTTATTAAAAATATGCTTCGGCAATACAGGAAGGTCAATTGCAAATAAAGAAACCGCTCTATCAGGTAAGAAATTAATTTTTAATTCATTTTTTGAAATTATATTAAATGACCTTGTTAAGTCTATATGTTGGTTCTCTTCAAGATAAAAATTCTTAAATAATCCGAAAAATCTACTCTCAACAGCTGGATCGGAATAAATATCAAATGAATAAACTACATCTTCAGCAGTTACTGGCATTCCGTCAGTCCACTTTACATCTTTTCTTAATACAATATTTATTGAGGTTGAATCACTATTCCATTTCCAACTTTCAGCCAGCATTGGCTCGCTTTCAATTTCTCCTAGCTCGGAATTCCAGGTATGGTGAATAAGCGGAAGAAATATCTGATCTGTAATGTAGCTCTCTGTAACCGAAAATGCGTAAAGTGGATTTACAGTTTCAATGTCAGATGAGATACCAACAACTACGCGATTATTATCCAAATGGTTGTTTGAATCTGAACAATTTAAGGAAAGTAATGCTAGTGCAGTTAAAGGGAACAATAAATATTTAAAGAATCTCATTATATTCTTTTCTGATTTTAGTGAGATTTATATTATTTTATTTCCCCGGGATGTTTTAGTTAATAATTTTCTTTAATTATCAATATTTTAAGTTATACTTAAAGATTATTATTTGCAAGAGTAATAGGATGGAAGGAATATTTTAGTGATAAATTCGATTATTATGACCAGTTGCAACAACTATTACAATTACTTTAATACAAAATAAATTACTATAATAAAAACATTATATAATTCTTTTAAAATTCAATTAAAATATCTATATTTTGACTTCCAAGTTTTATTAAATTCAGCTTCGGAGAGGTGGGTGAGTGGCTGCCATCGCCTGAGGCGTGGTTCCTCTGAAAGCGGAAAAACCAATGTTATATGTTTTTAGTCTATATATTAAAGAGTTTAATTACAGCAAGATATTATATCGGCCATACTTCAGACTTAAATAAGAGACTAAAAGCACATAATTTTGGTAATGTAAAATCTACAAAAGGATATAAACCCTGGGAAGTTATTTATACAGAAAAATTTGAAACAAAATCTGAAGCATTTAAAAGAGAAATGCAATTAAAAAGTTATAAAAGCGGGCAAGCACTTAATAGAATAATTGGGAATAAATAAGTCTAAAAATATTTTATTAAATTGAAGCATTCAGTTTTGGAGAGGTGGGTGAGTGGCTGAAACCAACGGTTTGCTAAACCGTCATACTCTGTAAAGGGGTATCGAGGGTTCGAATCCCTCCCTCTCCGCAAAATAAATAGTCCCGCTATTGGCGGGATTTTTTATATTAATTAGGATTTCAGAAGTGAACGTTAATTCTTAGTTGCCTCTTATTTTCCTATATAAATAAACTAGCAGGAACAAAATAAAAGCAGTAACCACTGCAGCCGGACCACTCGAAAAATCATATTTGAATGCAAGAAAAATTGAAATCGGAGGAATAATAGCTCCTACAACAACGGCAATCAGGAATACCTGCCACACTTTTTTTGATAATAAAATTCCGATTGAAGAGGGAATAATTAAATAAGCAAATGTAAAAACATCTCCAACGAATCTTGTTGTAAGTGAGATTCCCATCCCAACTACAATATAGAAAATTAAAAGCCAAAAGCGTGAATTTATTCCGTGTGCACTTGCCGATTCTGCATCAAAAGTGACAAACTTTAATTGTTTTTGAAAAACAGTAAACATTCCAAGTGTAAAAATGAAAATACCAAGAAGTGTATAAAATTGTGATTGTCCAATGAAAAGAATATCGCCTTTAAGAATGGATTCAACTTCCGATACTTCAGCAATCGGGCTTTTTTGAATAAACATAATTCTTAAGGCAACTGCAACGACGAAAATAATACCGAGAATGCCATCCTGTGTCAGGATTTTTTGTTTGTAAGTTTGTGAAAATATTAATACCACAATTACAGCAAAAAGGAGAGAATAAAAAACAGGCTCAAAGTTATGTGCAATGGAATGATCTTTAATTCCCAATAGAGAAGTTAATATTCCCTCAAGATTAATAGCATGGAGAAAAGAAAATGCTACACCGGCAACTGCCACCTGGGTTAAAGTTGCTCCGAGAAAAACTACCCGTTGTGAAACAACAAAGGTTCCAAGAAATCCGCATATCATTCCTGCCAGGATACTACCAAGTACAGCGTATGGGAAAAGTTGAATTAATTGATTAATAGTTTCCAATTTTAATTCCTGTGTTTTGAAGTTATTATATATTCATCGTCAATTTTATTTACATGGAATTCCGAATTGTAAGTTTTCTGCAAATTACTTTCCGATAATACTTCTTCTATTGATCCTGCCTGAAAATAATTCTTATCTATTAATATTAATTTTTTAACACCATTTGCTACGTCACTAAGTAGGTGACTGACCAATAGTATAGTCAATTTCTTTTCAACGTGTAGTTCTGAAATTAAATTAAGAAGGGAATGGTGTGATGGAGTATCCATTCCGTTGGTTGGTTCATCAAGTATTAAAATATTGGGTTCAACAGCAAGAGCACGGGCAATTAATGTCCTTTGTCTTTGTCCACCAGAAAGGCTGTTGTAATTATAACTGCTTAAATGTTTTATTCCCACTTTTTCCAGGCTGGCACTGGTTATTTCGTAATCCGTTTTAGATGGTTTACTTAATAATCCCATAAGTGAATATCTTCCCATCATTACTACATCCTGGACCGTATAGGGGAGAAGTGGCTGTACGGTATCCCTCTGGGGAACATATCCGAATCGTAGTGGATCTCTCTTAATTTCACCGCGTAGATTTTTTAAGTTACCCAATAATGTCCTTAGTAATGTTGTTTTACCTGCACCATTGGGACCAACTAAACCAACAAAATCATTTTCATAAATTGAAAAACTTATATTTTCAACAATTGCTTTTTTACCGTAGCCAATTGTTACATCCGAAAATTCTATTATTTTTTTTCCCATTTCAATTAGTCATCTCTTTTTTAATGATTTTTATATCTCACTTTAGCTGTTATTTACAATCTGGTCTATTATGTAATCCATCATCTGAAAGTAACTGTCGATTCCATCCATACCATAAATTCCAACCGGTACTTTTATTACTTTTGCTCCAGTTATTCCCGCAATTTGGTTGGGTGCAGAATCACTATAATAATTTTCCATAACAATTAATTTTATTCCACCTTTTTTTATCAAGTTTATTACATCTGCATTATGAGATGGAGTTGGCGGGATCCCCGGTTTTGGTTCAACATATCCGGCTATTTTAATACCGTATTGATTAGCGAAATATATCCAACTTGAATGGAAAAAAACGATCGGCTCGCCTTTCACTTTAGTCATCTTCCTGTTCCATTCTTCAATCTTAGTATTTAGTTTTTTTAAATATGCTTCGTAATTTTTTTTGTAATAGGCTGTATTTTCTGGATCCTGAGTTGCCAGTGCATCGAAGATCTCTTTTGCCATTATTTTTACATCAATTGGATCAAGATAATAGTGAGGGTTACCGTATGGATGGACATCACCATATCTGGCATCCATTTTAGTTGTTGGGACTTCCAGCTTTTCTATGTCTTTTGAAAGATCAATCACCTCTAAGTTTGTATTTCTCGATCCGTCAATTAATTGTGGAAGCCATTTTTCAAGATCCAGACCAATTTTAAAAACAATATCTGCATTTCTAAGTTTTAACATATAGCTTGGCATAACCTCAACAAAATGAGGATCCTGGTTTCCCCTGCAGATATAATCTACGTCGACTTTATCTTTACCGATATTCTTTACGAGATCGTGAATAATTGTTGTTGTTGCTACAACTTTTACATCAGCAAATACAAAGGTGCTAGTGAGTATAATTAATAAGACCAGTATTTTTTTCATTTTAACCTCTTTTTCAATTTCAATTTTAAAATGGATGAGCCTTGTGAGGCCCGAGTGAAAAAATCATTTGAAGAGTGAATAAAGTAGAAGGGGCTCTATGGGGACCATTTGCATAATGATAGATAAGATGTTGAACATTAAATCTGAATGCCAATGTATGCTCAATTGGGTAATAGCCAAACCAGGCTGTTAAGCCTTGTGTATTATTTTTATCATCGTTTGAACGTGTACTAATACCTGGAATATCATCTAATATTCCGTTCGTGTAGTCATACTTTGCGCCAAAACTGTACATTTTTTTGAAAAGGTAGTCTAAATACAAAAAAGCACCGTATGTACTTATTCTTTCCTTATTCTGCATTGGAATATCGACTCCAAACCTTCCGTTTCGTACTACATCTCTATTATTCAGAATTCCTTCCCCCTGTATTGTCAAAGATGTATAATCATCGGGCTTGTATTTGTATTTAAAATCTAATCCCAGATAGGTATAATACAAATTTTCATTTACAGGTGTAAAGTTGGAATTACCTGTAATATTTAAATCTGATTTTGCATGAATTCCATATGAACCATCAACTCCTATTCCTAGATTTCCATAATCCCCAACTTGGAAAAACGTTCCGAGCCTTCCAACAAATATTGGACTTCTTCCACGATGATCTGCTATGCTCTCCTGATCATCAGGTGTTGTAACTTCATTTTTGCCTATTGCGTCCCCTTTAAAAATTCCAAGATCTAAATTGGAATAGAATGAAGTAGTTGGAAGAATAAAACTGAAATTGAATCCAATATCATTAAAGCCTTCCGGTCCAAAGTAAATTTGATGAAAAAGTGGGCGTCCTACAAAGGCCCATGCATGAGGGTGAACAATATTCAATTGTCCGAATCCGACTAGGTATTTCCCTAATTTAATTTGAGCATCAAGCGGAAGCCCCCTGACTATATTTGCATATAATTCTTCTACGGAAAATTCACCATCCTCGTAGGCGATATTGCCTGTTGCGCGTGCATAAGGATTGAGATATCCATCAACAAACAATTCCATTTCGGGGACATTAAAATTTATTTTTCCTTTTTCAGGTGAATTTTTAGTAAGATCATAAGTAGTATTGAATGTCCCAATCAAACTTATATCAGGGTTCACATTTGATTGTGAAATACTTGTTGTGCTAAAAAGTATAAAAATAAAAAGCCCATAAATGTAATTTCTCATAAAATCTCCAATTGATTCAATTAAATTTTCCAATTCTGTCAAGCTAGTTGACAAAATTAAGATTTTTATTCTGATTATTATTCAGAATAAATAATGAAAATTGCTTGATAAATTAGTTATGAGAATATCGGAGGAGCTCTTGGGGGTGTATTTGATAAAATATCAGAATCATGAGTATTAAAATTAATTCTGATAGAAATAGTTTGCAGTTTAACAAGTGTTTGAATTATGTCTGAAGAAGCATAGAATGAACTTGTAATAGTTTGTGAAAACTGATGGAGGCTACATACGCTAAAAAAGTCAGAATTAAGGTCTGTGTAACTATTATTAGTTTTAGTGTTAAAATTATTGAGAGGGTTTAGGTCGTAAGTATGATAATGAAATGTACCTACAAGTACAAATAACAAATAAGCTGTTAGGAAAAACAGACCAACTCTATATTTATTAGAATTCTTAGGCATAATTCAAATATTAATATATAAATCTTATTTTGATTGGTCAATGCTAAATTGATGATAAGTTTAATTTTGCTGATATAATTGCTTGTAAATCAGTTAGTCTTTAACTTTGTAAATCAATATCAAATCGAATTTAAAATTAGAGGGCTGAATGCAAAAGTTTCATGGAGTGGATTATTTTAATGTTGAGTCACTATTGTCAGAAGAAGAGATAATGATCAGGAATTCGGTGAGAGAATTTGTTTCAGAAGAAGTTATCCCAATCATTGAAAAATTTAACCGTGAAAGTAAGTTTCCGATGGACTTAGTTCCCCAAATGGCAGAATTAGGATTATTTGGCACCAATCTTCCTCAGAAATATGGATGTGCAGAATTAAATAATGTTGCCTACGGATTGGTAATGCAGGAATTGGAAAGGGGAGATAGCGGAGTTAGAAGTTTTGTGTCTGTTCAAAGTGCCCTTGTTATGTATCCAATCTACACTTTCGGTAGCGAGGAGCAAAAAGACTTCTGGCTTCCTCTACTTGCGAAAGGTAATAAAATTGGTTGTTTCGGACTTACTGAGCCGGATTTTGGTTCAAATCCGGGTGGGATGGTAACAAAAGCAGATAAAGCTGACGGCGGCTTTAGATTAAATGGAGCCAAAATGTGGATAACAAATGGTACTATTGCTGATGTTGCAGTTGTCTGGGCAAAACTTGATGGAGTTGTTAGGGGCTTTTTAGTTGAAAAAGAATTTGAAGGATTTACTGCACCTGAAATGAAGGGAAAACATTCCTTAAGAGCTTCTGTAACTTCAGAGCTTGTTTTTGATAATGTATTTATTCCAGAAAAGAATTTGTTACCTAAAACAGAAGGATTAAAAAATGCATTAATGTGCTTGAACCAGGCAAGGTATGGAATAGCCTGGGGAGTTGTAGGCTCTATGATGGCATGTTACGATGCTGCGCTTAATTATGCTAAATCAAGAGTGCAGTTTAGTAAACCAATTGCTGCTTATCAAATGACCCAGCAAAAGCTTGTATATATTTTAAGTGAGATTACAAAAGCTCAGTTGTTGAATCTGCAACTGGGAAGAATGAAAGACAATAAAACGATGAAGCATACACAAGTATCGATGGCAAAAAGAAATAATTGTGAAAAAGCCCTGGAGATTGCGCGAATTTCCAGAGAAATTTTTGGTGCGAATGGCATTTTGGATGAATATCCGATAATGAGACATTCAGCAAATCTTGAATCTGTAAAAACATATGAAGGTACTCATGAAATGCATACTTTAATTATAGGTGAAGATATAACCGGTTATCCAGCTTATGAATAAAGACTTACTAAAGCCATTTTAATATGGCTTTTTTGCTTTAATAGGAATAATATTATGAAAGAAAATATATCAATTAGAGAAGGCTTAACATTTGATGATGTTCTGTTGCAACCCTCTAAATCAAGTGTGCTCCCTAGAGAAGTTGATATTTCAACTAATTTAACACCGGAAATTAAATTAAATATCCCGATAATTTCGGCGGCGATGGATACAGTAACAGAAGCTTCTCTGGCTGTTGCGATAGCTCGTGAGGGAGGGATAGGTATACTTCATAAGAACATGTCAATAGAAGAGCAGTGTGGTGAGATTGATAAAGTAAAAAGGTCGGAAAGTGGGATGATCCGTAACCCGGTCACATTAACTTCAAATAAAACAATAGGCAATGCTCTTGACTTAATGAAAAAATATCGCATCTCTGGAATTCCTGTTGTAGATAGTAGGGATAAACTTGTAGGAATCATCACAAATAGGGATTTAAGATTTGCGCCTAATCCTCGATCAAAAGTTAAAGACCTGATGACTACTGAAAATCTCATTACTGCTCCACTCGGAACAAATCTTGAAAAAGCTGAAAAAATGCTTCAGAAATATAAAATTGAAAAGTTACCTGTTGTTGATAAAAATGGAATTTTAAAGGGGCTTATTACTTTTAAAGATATTCAGAAAAAGAAAATGCATCCATTTGCATGTAAAGATGAACATGGGAGATTGAGAGTTGGAGCAGCAGTAGGAATAACTATTGATACAATTGAAAGGGTAGAAGCTCTTGTAAAATCCGGAGCAGATGCAATCGTTATTGATACAGCTCACGGGCATTCTATTGGAGTAATCAAGATGATTAAAGAGGTGAGGAAAAAGTTTAAATATGAACAGCTAATAGTCGGAAATATAGCAACTTATGATGCCGCACTTGAGTTATATAAGTGTAAAGTTGATGCTATAAAAGTGGGTATAGGGCCAGGTTCGATTTGTACAACACGCGTGATTGCAGGTGTTGGAGTTCCCCAAATAACAGCAGTTTCAGAAGCCTATAGGGCGATAAAAGGAAAGGGAATTCCAATAATTGCTGATGGTGGAATTAAGCAGACAGGCGATGTTCCAAAGGCAATTGCTTCGGGAGCAGACTCTGTTATGGTAGGCGGATTATTTGCCGGGGTTGAAGAAAGTCCGGGTGAAAAAGTTTTATATGAAGGAAGAAGCTTTAAGATGTACCGAGGTATGGGTTCTCTCTCTGCAATGAAAAAAGGAAGCAAAGATAGATATTTTCAGGATGCAGAAGATGATATAGCAAAACTTGTTCCTGAGGGAGTGGAAGGACGTGTTCCATTTAAAGGACCAATTTCAGATACAATTTATCAACTTGTCGGGGGATTGAGAGCTGCAATGGGTTACTGTGGTGTAAAAAATATAAAAGAATTGAAGACAAAATCAAAATTTATAAAAATTACACTTGCCGGACTTAAAGAAAGTCACCCTCATGATGTTATAATCACAAAGGAAGCTCCAAATTATCATACCTGATAAATAAATATTTTTTGTAATTTTAATTATTGTAATTAATTATTTTCAGGCTGGGCACAAATCTATGTTTAAAGTTTTAGTTATTGCCTACTATTATCCACCAATAGGTCTCAGCGGTGTTCAAAGAACAATGAAATTTACCAAGTATCTTGGTATGAACAACTGGGAACCCACAGTTCTGACAACAACTGATATAGGGTATTACGCACACGACTACTCATTACTTGATGAGGCAAAAAGTACGAGCATAAAAATTATTCGTGCTAGTGGAAAAGGAATTAACACCAGGCTTTCAAAAAAAGGTACTATTAAAATGCCACCTGAAATAATAAGGAAGGTATTTAGTAGACTAAACAGCACAATATTTATACCTGACAATAAAATTGGCTGGTGTAAACAAGCTCTCAATAAAGCGAATGAATTACTGACTAGCGAAAAGTTTGACTTAATCTTTGTCTCAGGACCTCCGTTTTCCTCATTTATTATGGCAACTGAGCTTAAGAAAAAATTTAATCTTCCTCTTGTCCTTGATTATAGAGATTTGTGGTATGGCAACCAATTTGGATTTTATCCCACTCCGCTTCATAATTATCTTCATAAAAAGATGGAGTATAAAGTATTAAAGACAGTAGACAGTGTAATTGTTACCAACCGCAGAATAAAGGAAAAATTATTAAATAATTACAAATTTCTTACCTTTAAAGATGTTTCAATAATTCCCCATGGATATGATCCGCAGGATTTTGAAAACCTACTCCCTGAAAAGAGAAATAGCTCCAGGATGAATTTGACTTATACCGGCATTTTTTACGAATTTATTACACCAAAATATTTTCTTAGAGCCTTTAAGCAATTATCTATTGAAAGACCGGATATAGCGGCAAATATAAGGTTGCATTTTGTGGGACTTTTAAGAAATGAAAATGTAAAGCTAATACGTCAGCTGGAATTGCAGGAATTTGTAAAAGAACATGGATATCTTAATCATAAAGATGCACTTATTAAAACTGTTTCAAGTGATGTTTTGTGGATGATGGTAGGAAACGGCCGAAATACCGATACAATATCGAGCGGAAAACTTTTTGAATATTTTGGTTCTAAAAAGCCGATTATTGCTTGTTTATCTGATGGTGCCTTAAAGAATGCACTTTTGGAATACGGAGCTTCTTTTTTTACAGAGCCTGATAATATTGAACAGATAAAAAATATCATTTTTAAAGTATATGAGCTTTTTGTAACAGGAAATCTCCCTTTACCAAATGAAGATTTTATAAATAAGCACAGACGTGATTTTCTAACTGAACAATTAGTTAAGCAATTCCAATTTTTAGTAAAGACAGAGGTTCAATGAATGTACTTTTAATAGGTGGAGGTGGACGGGAACATGCACTTGCATATAAAATTTTTAAAAGCCCTAGCCTGAAAAAATTATTTATATCACCTGGAAATACAGGAACCGAGTTATTAGGCAAAAATATAGACCTGGATAATTCTAATTTTGAAGCTGTAATAGAATTTTGTAAAGGAAGTGGAATTGATCTAGTAGTTATTGGCCCCGAACAACTCTTAGTCGAAGGTATTGCTGACGCTTTAAGGGGCAAAGGTATTAATGTCTTTGGTCCAAACTATAAAGCTGCTGAAATTGAAGCTCATAAATCTTTTGCAAAAAAAATTCTTCAGAAATATAATATCCCAACCGCCGATTATTTTGGATTTGATTATACTGAACAGGAAGAAGCGCTTAATCATTTAAAACATAGAGATTATCCTTGTGTAATTAAAGCGGATGGACTTGCAGCAGGAAAAGGTGTTTTGATCTGTAATAATTTTCCTGAAGCTTCAGCTGCAATTAATGAGATATTTGTTAAAAAAATTTTTGGGATTTCCGGAGAAAAAATAATTGTAGAAGAATTCTTGAAAGGCGAAGAGGCTTCAATATTTGCAATTACTGACGGGAAAAATTTTATATGTTTGCCGGCATCTCAGGACCACAAAAGAGTTGGTGATAATGATACGGGTAAAAATACTGGTGGAATGGGTGCATATGCCCCTGCTCCTTTAATTACAACTGAACTTCAAAAACAAATTGAAAAAACAATTATTGAACCTACTATTAATGCACTGCAAAAGGAAAATAGACCATTTACTGGTTGCCTTTATGCAGGATTAATGATTACAGCAACAGGCCCAAAAGTTGTCGAATTTAATTGCAGGTTTGGTGATCCCGAAACCCAGGCAGTACTTCCTTTGCTTGATGGTGACTTTTTAAAATTACTTTATTCCACTGCAAATGGAAATTTGGACAAGAATGCTGTTAAATATTCTGGAGGTAGTGCAGTTTGTGTAGTTGCAGCATCAAAAGGATATCCCGGTAGTTATGAAAAAGGATTTCCAATTTCCGGTCTTGATCAATTTAATAATAATGAAGTAATAGTATTCCACGCAGGAACTATGAGAAAAAACAGTCACGTTGTCACAAATGGAGGAAGAGTACTTGGACTTACCGCAATAACGAATCAATGTGACTTAAAATCAGCACAAAAAATTGCCTATGAGGCAATAAAAAAAATAAAATTTAAGGATATTTATTACAGAACTGATATAGCTAATAAAGCATTTGGTTCATAGAATGAGATTAATTATAATGAAAGTATTGCCAATATTATAGCAAACAGATTTTTTGAGATACCAAGATAATAGCCAACCTTTCCAAGGTTATATTTTGTAAACTCCTTATAAAACTATCCATTTGATAAAGATAAATTTTTCTTAAATTCAACCAAATCATCTTTTTTATTTAATCCTCCTAAATTATGCAAATTGTCAATAAAGCGATATGAAGGGTATATAATTGAATTCCCATCAACTGAGTCAAGTCTCTTTAATAAGAATTTATACTCAATTAGTCTAAATTTAATTGATTGGAAAGTCAAAGAATCCGGCATTCTATAGATTGATATATTATCCTGATGTTTTTGTCCAGATAAAGAATCAACAGAATTTATTGACTGTGCATATGATACAGAAGTTACTAAAGTTGAAATTATTAAAAAAATAATATTTAGATAATTGAATTTTGGCAAATTTATTTCCCCTACCCAAATAAGCATATCAAATTGTACAATAGTAAATTAAAGGTAGTTCCCAATTTAGGAGTGGATTTAAACTAAAAAAGTGATGCTTAAAATTTAAACATCACTTTAATTTTTTGTACCGAAGGCCGGACTCGAACCGGCACATGGTTTAAGCCATACTGGATTTTGAGTCCAGCGCGTCTACCAATTTCGCCACTTCGGCATTAATTCAAAATTTCTTCTTCTTTATTTGATTCAGTAAATTTGTACCCAAAAATAATAAACAATACACTATCTATCAATTAATTCAAGATTTATGTCTTTTCTTAAAGATGATCAGAAATATTATTATAGGAACTGTCTGTAGAAAAATTATCAATAACTGTAAGACTCTATAAAGACGCACATTATCAAAATAACTGATAATATCAAAGTTGAATAGTATCCAGTGTGTTAATGAAATAATAAGTAAAAAGAAAACACCGTAAAGAGCGATTGTAGTTGCTTTTTGCAAACTCATAATTGTTCCTTTAATCTATTTCAGGTTTTATGGGATGGCAATTGTTCTGCAAATTGGATCTTAAATTTTATTTTAAAGAAATTAATTCTTTTGTCTTTTTTCTATTTTAGCCCAGGTATCTCTCAGGGTTACTGTTCTGTTAAATACCAGGTGTTCGTTTGAGGAATCTTTACTATCAACGCAAAAATAACCTAATCTTTCAAACTGGTAATTTTCTCCGGTTTGTGCATTTTTTAAAGAAGGTTCAAGTTTCGCATTTGAAACAACAATCAGCGAGTCTGGATTTATGAAATCCTTAAAAGTTTTTTCGTTATCTGCTTCCGGATCTTCTTCGGTAAATAATCTGTCATAAAGTCGAACTTCTGCATTTATAGAATCACTGGCAGAAACCCAGTGAATTGTTCCTTTAACTTTCCTGTTGCTTTGAGACGATCCGCTTTTTGTTTCAGGGTCATAAGTACATTTTAATTTAATAATGTTTCCATTCTCATCTTTAACAACTTCTTCACATTTGATTATATAAGCATATCGAAGTCTAACTTCATTACCCGGTGACAACCTGAAAAATTTCTTTGGAGGATCTTCCATAAAGTCATTCTGCTCGATATATATCTCTTTTGAAAATGGAATTTCCCTGGTGCCTTTTGTTTCATCTTCAGGATTGTTTACTGCTTCCAATTCTTCTTTATTATCTTCAGGATAATTAATAAACTCAACTTTCAAAGGATTCAGAACAGCCATAACTCTTTGAGCTTTTTTATTTAAATTTTCTCTTATGCTGTGTTCAAGCAAAGCAACATCAATTGTATTATCTCTCTTTGCAACCCCAACTCTTTCAGAAAAATTACGAATTGATTCCGGCGTATATCCTCTTCTTCTAAATGCTGAAATAGTCGGCATTCTTGGATCATCCCAGCCGCTGACATATTTTTCTTCTACAAGCTGAAGCAATTTTCTTTTGCTCATTACTGTATAGTTAAGATTTAATCTTGCAAATTCAATTTGCTGCGGGTGATGAATTTCAAGTTCGTTCAAACACCAATCATACAATTGTCTGTGTATTTCAAATTCAAGAGTGCAGATTGAATGGGTAATTCCTTCAATTGAGTCGCTCTGACCATGTGCCCAATCATACATTGGATAAATACACCATTTATCACCAGTACGGTGATGCGAAACTTTCCTGATCCTATAAAGTATAGGATCACGAAGCCACATATTTGGTGAAGTCATATCAATTTTAGCACGCAGGACATTAGAGCCTTCTTCCATTTCGCCGTTTTTCATCTTTTCAAAAAGTTCAAGATTTTCCTCAACAGAACGATTCCTGTATTTGCTTTCTTTTCCCGGAATTGTTGGTGTACCCCTGGAATCTTTAATCTCATCGGGTGATGAACTATCAACGTAAGCTTTCCCTTTATTGATCAATTTTACAGCAAATTCATAAAGCTGATCGAAATAGTCAGAAGCAAAATATAAACGGTCTTCCCAGTTGAAACCGAGCCATTCGATATCTTTTTTTATTGAATCAACATATTCTACGCTTTCTTTGGAAGGATTTGTATCATCAAATCTCAGGTTACAAAGTCCGTCATATTCCTTTGCTAATCCAAAATTTAAGCAAATTGATTTTGCGTGACCTATATGAAGATAACCGTTTGGTTCGGGAGGAAACCTGGTATGTATTTTTTTTACTTTCCCATTCTTCAGATCTTCATTAATAATCTCTTTTATGAAATTATTTGCAGTGGTTTTATTTTCTTCTTTATTTTCAGGCATAGATAAAAATTTATTTTAACTTAATTTATTAATAGCTCTTTCAATTCTTGAAATAGTTTTTTCTTTTCCAATTATGACAAGCAGATCGAATAATCCCGGACCACCGCCAACTCCTGATACTGAGAGTCTAACAGGGTGGATTAGTTTTCCCGTTCCAATATTTAATTCCTCAGCAGTGCTGCGCAAAGCAGTTTCAAAATCTTCCTTGGTTGCTGATGTTAATTGTGAAAATTTTTCAAGGAGTTTTTTCAAATGTTCAGAAGAATCCTCTTTCCACCTTTTCTTTTTTACATTCTCATCGTATTCGACAGGTTCTTCAAAGAAGTAAAAGCCGTTTGTTAAAAATTCTTTAGCAAAAGAGACTCTCTCTTTCATTGCCTCAATTACTTTAAGTAAATACTCATCTGAATAATCTTCATTTTTGTATTTGGAATTTTCTATCTCCTCTCTCAACATTTTCAGCATTTCTTCATCAGGCATTTTCCTTAAATGTTCCGCATTAAGCCAGTTTAGCTTTTCCAGGTCAAAAACAGCTCCAGCCTTATTTACACGTTGCAGCGAAAATTTTGAAATTAGTTCCTCAATTTTATAAAATTCGACATCATCTCCGGCATTCCAGCCCAGCAGCGCAACAAAGTTTATGAGCGCATCCTTTAAATATCCTTTTTGTTTGTAATCTTCAACAGCAACATCTCCCTGGCGTTTGCTTAGTTTTGTTTTGTCCGGATTAAGCAGGAGAGGGAGGTGTGCAAAAACTGGTTTTTCCCACCCAAAAAATTCATATAAAAGAATATGTTTGGGTGTTGACGAAAGCCATTCTTCACCTCTGATAACATGAGTAATTTTCATAGAATGATCATCAATTACATTTGCGAGGTGATAGGTTGGATAGCCGTCGCTTTTAATAAGAATTTGATCATCCACAACGTTACTGTTAAATTCTACTCTTCCACGTATAATATCATCAATCAAAATTGTTCTTCCTGGTTCAACATTCATCCTAATAACTGAAGGTAATCCATTTTTCAAATTATCTTTTATTTCACTTTCAGAAAGATTAAGGCAATGTTTATCATATTTGGGTTGTAATCCTTCTTCTTTTTGTTTTTCTCTTACTTTTTCAATCCTCTCCTTTGAACAGAAACAATGATAAGCCTTTTTCTCTTTTATAAGTCTATCTGTCAGCCTTTTATAAATTGGCAAACGTTCAGACTGCTTGTATGGGCCAAAGTCTCCGCCTGATTCAGGTCCCTCATCAAAATTCAGACCTACCCATTTTAAAGTTGAGGTCAGATTTTCAATTGCCCCTTCAACAAAACGTGATCTGTCCGTATCCTCAATTCTTAAAATGAATTTACCACCGCGGCTTTTTGCGAAAAGATAATTATATAATGCAGTTCTGAGTCCACCGACATGCAGATAACCTGTTGGGCTTGGGGCAAATCTAACTCTTGGTGATTCATTAATCATATATAGAAACTAGTATTATGAAATTAGAAATGTAAAAATAAGAATAGGTTAATCAAATAAAAACATCTGGTAAAATAGAAGATTGAGTTAATTCCTGCCAGGCAGGTCAGAAGTTTTTAAGCACTTACTTTACTCTCAGTATAATACTTAACCTTTTCAATAAATTCGTGGCTGTCGAT